>Ga0208794_1000259_pt1 | contig 41264 bp, 38 predicted proteins | sample 32_taG_FD_184106 | JGI IMG/M metagenome (GOLD analysis project Ga0208794, IMG submission 184106) | Marine viral communities from the Gulf of Mexico - 32_GoM_OMZ_CsCl metaG (SPAdes) (version 2) | ecosystem: Environmental > Aquatic > Marine > Oceanic | place: Atlantic Ocean: Gulf of Mexico... | reverse complement strand
GCCCCCCGCGCAGATCGAACAGCACAGCCAGGCGATCTTGCGCGCGGTAATCGGTGCCGCCAAGGCCGACGGCCATATCGATCAGCGCGAACGCCAGTTGATTGATGGTGAGGTTGAACGCATCACCGATGACTCGGAACTCAGACGCTGGTTCGACCAGGAGCTGGCCAAACCGCTGGATCCCTCCGACATAGCGCGCTCCGCGGCAACGCCGGAAATCGCCGCCGAGATGTATCTCGCCAGTCTGGTCATGGTCGACGACCAGAACTTTATGGAGCGCGCCTACCTGGATGAACTCGCCCGGCAGTTGAAGCTTGAGCCCGCGTTGAAGACCGAATTGGAGACCCAGGCCGCAAACACCCTCGGCTAGGCTTGCTCACACCCAGACCATAGCAGGCGGCGAAGTCGGAACTCAGGCCGGTTCCGACTCCACCTGCGACCGGCGACGTGGGCTACATATCAGTCCTGACAGCATTCACGTCGAACGTCACGTCCAGCTCAATAGTTTCAGGCTCATCGCCTGTCGGCTTGCCCTGCAGCTTCAATGTACCCGCGTACTGCCCGGCAAAGTGCATGGTATTGCCGTCAATCTCACGCACACTCAAGTCCCATTGCCGGGGCGTGTCCTGGTTGCCGTAGTTGGGCACGAACTTGCCGGTATGGAAATACGAGGCCTCCGGCGGGCTGACCATTTCTCCGTTCATCAGTGTAAAGCCGATGCTAACCGTGCCCTGCGTGGCAAACTCATCATCCACATGGCCCTGCAGCGTAACGGTCTGCATGCCCGGCACCAGCTCAGAAAAATTGGCAGTGGAACTACCACCCTGTTTGACCACGTGCCAGGTGCGGGGCTCGCCATTGAGGGTGCCCTCAATGGTATCGGCAACAGCGGGACTGCTTAACAACAGCCCGACCAGGCCTAAAATCAACACGGTTTTGCCGAAACTCGAATGGATATGCAACATCTGTACTCCTGCTGTGATCAGTTGGGGAAGCTAAAGACCAGGCGGGTTGCAAAGGGACAAGCGGAGGCAGGGGTAACGAGCAATGACGTCCTGTCACGTTCATCTGGCGGTCACCGTCGGGTCAGCCCGAGGTAAGCCTAGCTCAGATTCGGGCTAGCCGCCCAAAGCGCAGAAACGACAAGGCCCCGATAAACGGGGCCCTGTTGTTTTATTCTGGCGGAGAGAGAGGGATTCGAACCCTCGATACGCTATTAACGTATACACACTTTCCAGGCGTGCGCCTTCAGCCACTCGGCCACCTCTCCGCAAATCCTGGAACCGGCTGGGCCGCTTCCAAGGCGCGCTAATGTACCGAAAGCGCTCCTGTTTGGCAAACCCTTTTTCCCGTGGGGACGCGAGCTTACGGGTGTTTCCGCTGGAACTGTCCAGTCACCTTTATCTTGGTACACTGCGGGGTATAACCGGCCATTCCCGGCCGCCTTCAGTTAAACAAGGAATCTTCCATGAGCGAGCTGGTTTCCTATCAATTTTCCGATGGCATTGCGCGCCTGACCCTGAGCAATGGCAAGGTCAATGCGGTCTCCCCTGCGGTTGTCGAGGCCTTCAACCAGGCCCTGGACCAGGCGGAGCAGGACAAGGCCGTGGTGGTGATCAGTGGCCAGCCGGGCATTCTCTCCGGCGGCTACGACCTCAAGGTCATGACCTCCGGCCCGGATGCAGCCCGTGATCTGGTGGCCTCCGGCTCGACCCTGGCGCGGCGCATGCTGTCGCATCCGTATCCGGTCATCGTGGCCTGTACCGGGCATGCGGTAGCCAAGGGCGCCTTCATCCTGCTCTCGGCAGATTATCGCATCGGCGTCGAAGGGCCCTTCAAGATCGGTCTGAATGAAGTGGCCATCGGCATGACCATGCACCATGTGGGTATCGAGCTGGCCCGCGCACGGCTGACCAACAGCGCATTCAACCGCTCGGTGATCAATGCCGAGATGTTCGATCCGGCTGACGCGGTCACCGCCGGCTTCCTCGACAAGGTGGTACCCGCCGAGGAGCTGGAAAGCCAGGCCATGGCCATGGCCGAGCAACTGACCAAGCTGAACATGACCGCCCATCGCAATACCAAGCTCAAGACCCGCAAGGAGCTGCTGGAGTTGCTGGACCGCTCCATTGCGATAGACAAGCAGCACGCGCTCTGAGCCCGGGCAGGTAACGCCCGGAATCGATTTGCCCGGACAAATCCGGCCGGGCTGATTTATCCTGTCGCTCTCTGTTCAGTGGATCGACGATAAATGGACTCGCTTACTCAAGCCGTGCTGGGCGCCTCTATCGGGGGCGCCATGCTGGGCCGCTGGCATGGCCGCAAGGCGCTGGTTCTGGGCGCCGTGCTTGGCACCCTTCCCGACATGGACGTGGTTATCGATTTCGGCGATGCGGTGGCCGACATGACCTACCACCGCGGCTTCAGCCACTCGCTCTTTGTGCTCGCCGGCCTGAGCCTGCTGCTGGCATGGCTTGGCCGACGTTTTCGTCCCCACCCGGACTATTCGGCGACACGGCTCTGGCTGTGCATCTGGCTGATCCTGTTCACCCATGTGCTGCTCGATGCGCTGACCAGCTATGGTACCCAGCTATTCTGGCCACTGACCTCCGCGCCCGTGGCGATTTCCAGCATCTTTATCATCGATCCCCTGTATACCCTGCCGCTGCTGCTGGCGGTGATTGTCGGCCTGTTCGCCGGCATGGGCAGTGCCGGCCTGCGCTGGCAGCGCACAGCCCTGGTGGTCAGCAGTGTGTATCTGCTGAGCACCCTGGCCGGCAAGCAGATGGCCGAATACCGGCTGGACCGAGCCCTGGCGCTGGCGGGCATCGAGACCGAGCAGCGCTTCAGCTCCCCCACGCCGTTCAACACCCTGCTCTGGCGGGTGGTCGCGGTGGACGGCGACGACTATTACGAGGGCCTGACCAGCTGGCTTGACGGCGAGCCCCCCGAGCTGGTCAGGCTGCCGCGCCAGTACAGCCAGGCCGCCACGGCCCTGGAGGGGTCCCGTCAACATGCGCGACTGCGCTGGTTCACCCGCGACATGCTGCGTTATGACCTCATCGAGGGACAGTGGGTAGTCACCGATCTGCGTCTGGGCATGCCCGGCTACCACCCCTTCCGTTTTGCGCTGGCCCGTGTCGCCGAGGACAAATCCTCCAGCCTGATCGCAGAGACCGAGCTCTGGCCTGCTCCAGAGGCGGATTTCGGCCGTCTGGCGGATCTGTTCAACCGCGCCGTGGACAGTGACCAAGCCTTCTCGCTTGCCGCCCTGGCCGCAACGCTGGATGACGCACCCGGGCGGATAGCGAACGAACGCTGAGCCGATAACCGCTGTTGATGCCAGGCAACAGCGCAACACCGGCCGCTCTCTGCGATAATGGGCCGATGATTGCAACGGATGGAAAGCATGACTGCTGACACACGCGTAGCCGGCCCGGAGAACCGCCGGGGCCTGGCAATGGGCGCCGCCCTGCTGGCGATCTTTACCACCATTTTTGCCAGCAACCTGCCTACCCCGTTGTATTCCTACTGGAAGCATCAGTGGGGGTTCTCTTCCACGGCTCTGACGGCGGTGTTTTCCATCTACGTGCTGGGCGTGGTGGCCACGCTGCTGACTTTGGGCTCGCTCTCCGACAAGCTGGGAAGACGCCAGATGATGGTGCCCGGTTTGCTGTTCATTCTGGGTGGCGCCACTGCCTTCTTGCTGGCTGAAGACATCTATGGATTGGGTCTGGCACGTCTGTTGACGGGCATCGGTACCGGCCTGGTGACCGGCGCAGCTTCGGCTGCCCTGGTGGAGCTGGAACCCAACGAGAACTGGACGCGCGCGGCGACGCTTTCGGCCCTGTTCTTCACCCTCGGCGCCTTTGCCGGCCCGACGGTGAGCTCGATCGCCCTGTACTTCGGCAAGGGGGCGGCGTTCTGGCCCTTTCTGGTCATTATTGCGCTGACCCTGGGGTCGATCATTCTCCTGCTGACCGCGCCCTGGCCGGACCACCTGGGTCAGCGCCAGCAGAACTTTCGGCTGCGTTCCTGGCGCCCGACCACCATCAAGGTGCCACGGGAGCTGCTTGGCGCCTTCGTGTTTGCCGCTGCGGCCATCTGTCTGGCCTGGTCCACCGGCAGCCTGTATGCCTCGCTGGGGCCTTCGCTGGCGATGAACCTGACCGGCATCAGTGACCGAGCCGTTGCGGGCCTGTTCGCGGCAGCCTGGCAGTTGATGGCCGGCCTGAGCCAGTTTGCCTGCCAGCGCCAGCCGCTCAATCGCCTGCTGATCTTCGGTCCGATCACCCTGATTACCGGTCTAGTGATCATGGCCGGCTCGGTTTTGCTGGGCTCTCCGGGACTGTTCGGTCTGGCCACCCTGGCCACGGCCACCGGCGCGGGCGCGACGGGCGTGGTGGCTATCGCCTCGATCAGCCAGGTAGCGCCTCCGGCCGAGCGCGGCGGCATCATCTCCGCGTTCTACCTGATGGCCTATCTGACCATGGCGTCGGTGGTGCTTGGCGTGGGTTTCACCAGTGATCTGATCGGCTTTGGCACCACGGTTCTGGGCTTCACCACGCTGATCTCCTGCGCGGCACTGGCACTGATGATCACTGCGGTGCGCAGTGGCCGCGCCACTTTCTGGTGATCAGGCCAGCCACCAGCGCCAGAGAAAGAAGCACAGCATGGCGCCGATGATGGTCACCAGCAGATTGCGCCACCGGGCCGCCAGGATGATGGCCACCAGACCGCCGACCAGATAGGCATTGTCCAGGCCCAGATCCAGCTTTCCGCCCTCGCCCAGCAGCATGGCTGGCGCGACAATGGCGGTCAGCACGGCGACCGGGACGTAATGCAGCCCCTGAGCCACCCAGGGGCTGAAACGCACGCGATGACCGACCGCAAACAGGGTGTAGCGGATGGCAAAGGTGATCACCGACATACCGGCGATCAGCGCCACTTCATGGGGCGTCATTGATAACCTCCGGGGTTCGCCAGGCCGCCAACCGCTGCGCAAGAATGCCAGCCACGACCCCCGCAAGCGACGAGAGCATCAGTCCCAACTGGTAGGGCAAATCGTGGGCTACCAGCGCCACCACTGCAGCTACCAGCGCAGCCACCAGCATGGGCCGGGTACGCAGCAGCGGCACGACGATGCCGATGAAGGTCGCGACCATGGCGAAATCCAGCCCCCAGTCGGCCATGCCCGGCAGGCTGCTGCCCAGCAGCACACCCACCAGAGTGCAGGCAAACCAGTTGCTGTACATGGCAATACAGGATCCGAGAAAGTACCAGTGCTTGAGCTCCGGCGCGGCACCGGGATCGAGATAGTACCGGTGCGCCACGGCGTAGCTCTCATCCGTCAGCCAGAAGGCCAGCGGTACCCGCCAGCGCTGCGGCAGGTGGCGCACATAGGGCAACAGGCTGGCGCTGTAAAGCAGGTGGCGCAGATTGACGATCAGCGTGGTCAGCAGGATCACCAGCAGGCTGGCCCCCGAGGCGATCAGCCCGACCGCGATGAACTGCGCCGAGCCGGCAAACACCAGGGCAGACATGGCCAGTGTCGCGCTCGCCGACAACCCGGAGGACACCGCCAGCGTGCCGAAGATGATGCCGAACGGCAAGGCACCTACCAGCATCGGAATGGTGTCCCGGGCGCCCAGCAAGGCAGACCTGCAACGCGGTGACATACACGATTACCCCTGATTGACGAGGCGGCAAACGCTATCCCGGGTGGTCGCCGCAGGCAAGATACAGTTGCGCGTGAACAGCGCCTACTGCAGCGTCACGTAGCGACTGATCAGGGCGCGCAGGGCGGCAGGTTTGACCGGCTTGGGCAGGAAATCCAGACCGCAGGCTTGGATGCGTGCCACCAGCTCGCTGCGCCCGTCGGCACTGATGACGACGCCGGGCAATTCCTCGCCAAGCGTCTCCCGTACCCATTGCGCCAGAGCAGTGCCGGTATCCCCGGCGTCCAGGTGATAATCGACGAGAATCAGCTGGGGGCGGAAACCCGATTCCAGCAACCGCGCAACCTCGTTGCGATCCCGGGCGGTGGCCACCTCGCATTGCCAGCGGCTGAGCAGGCTGTGCATACCGGTAAGAATATTTTCCTCGTTGTCCACACAGAGTATCTGCGCACCGGAGACGGGTGGAGCGGCCTGTACCGCCGCCGGAGCAGGTCGCGGGACGCCCATGCTGGCCAACGGCAGCGTGACACTGAACACGCTGCCGTGTCCGGGCCAGGAACGCACCGCCAGCTCATGCCCCATGACCCGGCAGATGCCGTCGGCAATGGCCAACCCCAGGCCCAGCCCTTTCTCGGCCTGGGTTCGGTGACTGTCGAGCCGCTGGAATTCTTCGAATATCACGGTGAGCTTGTCATCGGGGATACCTGGCCCCTGATCCCACACCTGGAGGCAGACCTCGCTCCCGCGTCGGCGGGCGCCGACGACCACCCGGGCGCGCCCGGCATAGCGAAAGGCGTTGGTGAGGAAGTTCTGCAGCACCCGACGCAACAGACGGATATCGCTGCGCACACGCAGACTGCTGCTGTGCACCCGCAGGTCGACGCCCCGTTCGACCGCCAGGGCCCCGAACTCGATGCGCAGGGGCTCGAACAGTTCGTTGAGGGCAAAGTCGTTCCATTCCGGCGCTATGCGGCCTGCCTCGAGCCGCGAGATGTCCAGCAGGTCGGAGATCAGGTCCTCGGCCGAACGCAGGGAGGTATCCAGATGATGCACCAGCTCCTGGGCCTCGGGGGGCAGGTTCTGCTGATGGGACAGCGATGCCGAGAACAGCCGGGCAGCGTTCATCGGCTGCATCAGGTCATGACTGACCGCGGTGAGGAAACGGCTCTGTGACTGGCTGGCACGTTCGGTCTGGGCCTTGGCCAGGGTCAGGGCCTGGTTCAGCTGGGAGAGTTCACTGGTGCGTTCGACCACCCGTTGCTCCAGGCGCTCGTTGTACTCCTTCAGGGCCTGCTCGGCACGACGGAATTCGGTGATGTCGGTGAAGCTCATGACAAAACCGCCGCCCGGCATCGGATTGCCGATGATCTCGATCACCTGGCCACTGGGGAGTTGCCTTTCGGACCGGTGGGCGTTGCCCTTGCGCATCCAGTTGATGCGCTTGGTCACATGCTCGCGGGGGTCACCGGGGCCGCACAGTCCCCGGCTGGCGTTATACAGAATCAGGTCGGCAATGGGTCGACCGATCGCGATCAGCCCTTCCGGATACTCGAACATCTCCAGGTAACGACGGTTCCAGGCGACCAGCTGCAGCTCGCGATCCACCACGCTGATGCCCTGGCTGATGTTTTCGATCGCGCCTTGCAGCAAGCCGCGGTTGAACTGCAATACTTCCGTGGCCTCGTCGACGATGCGCACCACATCGTCAAACTGCATGTCGCGCCCCTCGATCGCGGTCTTGACCACCGCCCGAGCCGAGGATGCACCCAGCACCCCGGCCAACAGTCGCTCGCTGTGGGCGATCCAGGCGCTGCCGGCAATCTGCGAGCCGGCGACGGGCCCACCCTGGGTGAGCGCAAAGCGCTCGAAGCTGCGCTCAGCGCGTTCGTGGCCGACAAAGCGACCAGCCAGCATCAGCAGGTCGTCCACCGTCACCCTGAGCAGCGCCCGGCTGGGGCCTTCCTGCCATGCGGGCGCATCCGGGCTGACGAACCGGCTGGCCTGCCAGTGCTCGACCACCCGGGTCTTGCTGAACAGGGAAACCAGAAAAAACGCCACACAGTTGCCAGCCAGGGCGACCAGGCTGGCCAGCGTCAGATGATCGATCGGCAGGCCCGTCGCGCCGCCATAGAGCACGCTCAGGGAGGTCCAGCCCTGCGGATGCCAGCCAAGCAGGGGCAGTACCAGAGTGTAGAGCCAGAGCACGCCGCCCACCGCCAGACCGGCAAACACACCCGCGCGATTTGCCTGTTTCCAGAACAGGGCGCCAAACATCGCCGGCGCCAGCTGGGCAATGGCGGCAAAGGCGATCTGGCCGATGCTGGCCAGCGTGCCGGCCGACCCGATCATTCGGTAGACCACATAGGCCAACAGCAGTATGACCAGAATACTGGTGCGTCGCACGTTCAACAGCAGGCCGCGGAACTCCTCGTAGGTTCGCTCGGGTCTGTTGCGGTTGCGCAATAGCAGGGGCAAGACCACATCGTTGGACACCATGGTACTCAGTGCGCTGGCGGCCACGATCACCATGCCCGTGGCCGCCGAGGCGCCACCGATGAAGGCCAGCAACGCGAGCCCCGGGCTGCCCTGCAGCAAGGGCACGCTGATCACGTAGGAGTCGGGCGACACCGAGGAGCCCAGCGTCAGCTGGCCGGCCAGACTGATCGGAATCACGAACAGCCCCGCCAGCACCAGATACGCCGGAAACACCCAGCGCGCCATGCGCAGATCGCCGGGCTCGATGTTTTCCACCACTGCCACCTGAAACTGGCGCGGCAAACAGAGAAAGGCCAGGATGGCAATGAACGACTGGAACAGCAGGTTGGTAAACAGCGTATCGCGCTGCAGGTAGGCGACAAGCTCGGGACTGGTACGCGCGCGCTCGAGGAGTTCGCCGACACCCCCGAACAGGCTGAAGGTAACGAAGATGCCCACTGCCAGAAAGGCCAGCAGCTTGACCAGCGACTCGAACGCGATCGCCAGCATCATGCCCCGGTGGTGCTCCGTGGCATCCAGGCTGCGCGTTCCGAACAGTACGGTAAAGAGCGCCAGGACCAGCGTGATGATCAGCGCCGTGTCTTCCGCACCGCTGGTACTGCCCAGCGAGGAGCTCTGGGTCAGCGAGGCGCCACTGAGCAGGTTGTAGCCGAGCACGATGCCCTTGAGCTGGAGGGCAATGTACGGCAACACGCTGACCAGGCAGATCAGGCTGACGACCACCGCCAGACTCCGCGACTTGCCATAGCGGGAGGCAATGAAGTCGGCAATCGAGGTGATGTTCTCCTGCTTGCTGATCGCAATCATCCGCGCATACAGCCGCCAGCCGAACAGGAACAGGATTACCGGTCCGATATAGATCGGCAGGAAGTTCCACAACTGATCGGCGGCCATGCCAACCGCACCGAAGAAGGTCCAGCTGGTGCACCAGACAGCCAGCGACAGGCTGTAGACCCAGACGCGCAGCCGCGGATTGAACTCGCTGGTCTGTCGATCGCCCCAGAATGCGATGGCAAACAGCAACGCCATGTAAAGCAGAAAGATCGAAGCGACCAGTACACCGGAAAGCATCACGTGTCAGAGCCCTTGGGGAGGAATGTCAGTCTCTCAGGCCGCCCGGGATTTGCCCAGCGGATCCGCCTGCTACATAGGTCTAACAGCGGTTCCGTTCAAGATCGCGGTCGGCCACGCCCTAGAAGTTGTCCAGCAGTACCAGCCCCCAGACCGTGGCAAGCAGGACCAGCCCGAGCATCTGTGCAGCACTGCTCATGTCCTTGGAGGCTTTCGACAAGGGATGGGTCTCCATCGAGATGCGGTCGATGGCAGCCTCGATGGCCGAATTGAGCAGTTCGATGATCAGCGACAGCAGCACGCTGCCGATCAGCAAGGCCCGGGAAAGCGGCGTGACCGGCAGAATGATCGCGACCGGGATGAGAACAACCGCCATCCATACCAGCTGGCGGAAGGCGGCCTCGCCGCGATAGGCGGTTATCAGTCCCTCGATGGAATAGCCGCAGGCATTCCAGATACGTCTCAGTCCGGTGGCGCCCTTGTACGGATTGGTCATACCCCAAGGCCCGCATGGGTCAGTTCCATCTGTTGCAGCACCAGAGCAGCCTGGGTACGAGTGCGCACGCCAAGCTTGCGGAAGATGGCCGTGACGTGGGCCTTGACCGTGGCCTCGGAGACGCTCAGCTCATAGGCGATCTGCTTGTTGAGAAGCCCGTCGCAGACCATGGTCAGCACACGGAACTGCTGGGGTGTCAGGCTGGCCAGCTGCGCACTGACGGTCTTTTCCTCAGCCGAAAGCGGGCCGCCACCCCCGGTGGAGACTGGCCAGCTGGTACCGCCTTCGAGCACCGTGCGGACTGCCTGTTGTATCGCTTCCAGCGAGGAAGACTTGGGAATGAAACCGCTGGCACCGAAATCCCGCGCCCGGTTGACCACGGAGGATTCTTCCTGGGCCGAAATGACCACTACCGGCAGGTGCGGATACTGCCCGCGCAGCAATACCAGCCCGGAAAAGCCGTAGGCACCAGGCATGTTCAGATCAAGCAGGACCAGGTCCCAGTCTGCACGTTCATCCAGGCAGACCTGCAGTTCGCTGATACTGCCCACTTCGGTTAGCTGTACCTGCGCCTCTGCCGCGCTGACAAGGGCCTGGCGCAAAGCGCTGCGAAACAGCGGGTGATCGTCTGCGATCAGGATTTCGTAGGTGGGAGCCATACCTGGATTTCTCGATTGTGATGTTATTTTTGTTGGCATTTGCAGCGCGCAGCCTGCCAGCGGCCCGGCATACAGTCAATTGACCGGGCTAGTGGCTCGCGTCGCTTTCTCTTGCGCAACTGTATCTGTTTTTGGACAAAAGCTGTAGGCATACTCCGCGACCTTTCTCGCTCACGGAGCCATGCATGAAATCCAGCGCCTACAGGGCAGACGTTCTGATGCTGATTACCGCCCTGATCTGGGGCTCGACCTTTGTCGCCCAGACCAAGGGCATGGAGCATATCGGTCCGTTCCTGTACACGGGCCTGCGATTCCTGCTCGGCGCCATGGCCATCCTGCCCCTGGTACTGCTCGCCAGGGCGCGGACCGGCGCGGTCGGGCACCGCTTCAGCTGGCCGATGGTGCTCGGCAGTCTGGTACTGGGTCTGGTGTTGACCCTGGGTATCAACCTGCAGCAGATCGGCCTGATGTTTACCACGGTGACCAATTCGGGCTTCATCACCGGTTTGTATGTGATCCTGGTTCCGGTGTTCGGCCTGTTCATCGGCATGCGTACGGGCCTGGGCACCTGGGCCGGCGCCGCGCTGGCCCTGGCCGGGATGCTCCTGCTCAGTGTCAACGCCGATTACAGCATCGCCCGTGGCGACTGGCTGCAGCTTACCGGTGCGGCCTGCTGGGCCATCCACGTATTACTCGTGAGCTCTCTGGCCAGCCGCTTCGATCCGGTGCGGGTCGCTTTTCTGCAGTTTGTTGTGTGCGCCGCGATCAGTCTGATGCTGGCGCTGATCTTCGAGCCCATTGCCTGGCCATCCATCGTGCTGGCCGGACCTGCGATCCTGTATGGGGGGCTGCTGGCGGTCGGCATCGGATTTACGCTGCAGGTGGTCGCCCAGCGTGATGCGATTGCATCCCACGCCGCCGTCATCCTCAGCCTGGAAGCCGTGTTCGCCGCGTTGGCCGGCTGGCTGATCCTCGGTGAAACCCTCAGCGTGCGCGGCTTTATTGGCTGCTGCATGATGCTGGCCGGCATGCTGATTGCCCAGCTGGTGCCGCTGTACCTGGAACGTCGCCGCGCCCTGGTGCCGGTGCAGCAGGAGCCGGCGGGGCACCACTGAGCCCCCCTATTTGCCCAGATGCATTGCCAGGCGCCGGTGGGCCGGCGTGTCCGACGCCACCGGCCGGTTGGCCCGTGAGGCCAGGTAGGCTTCGGTGAAAAGGTCGAAATAGTCCCCGAGCAGCAGCGCATCGGCCTCGTCGCCGGCCAGGGCCAGGCAGGCAGCAGCGACCTCCACGGTGCACAGGTGCTCCTCCCGGCAGGACCGACGCAGGCGATAGCGCGAAAGCTGCTCGGTGTGCAGACTCAGAATCGGCAGACCGGCCAGGCAGGGACTCTTGCGAAACATCTTGCGCGCCTGGGTCCAGGTGGCATCCAGAATGATCAATAGTGGTCGCCGGGCGGCCCCGTCCCGCGACGGCAGCTCATTGACCACCTGCTGGCCAGGCTGGGCATATTCTCCCGGAAAGACGATGTAGGGCTGCCATTGCGGGTCGGCGAGCAACTGCGTGAGCGCCGGGTCGGTCTCCGTACGCGACCAGACAAAGGCGAAGGTCTCGGGCAGGCAATCGGCGATCAGCCGGCCGGTATTGGTTGGCTTGAGCGGCTCGAGTGGATGCATGATCAGGCAGATACCCAGATCGGTACCCAGGGTTGGCTGCCAGTCACACAGACACGACTGGGGAGCGAGCAGGCAGGCGTCGCAGCGTTTCATCAATGACCCGCGAGCCAGGAAGGGTCGGGTCGACTTCGCACGCATCTGGGCGCGCAGCCGATGAACGGCATGCTCGCGACAATCCTGTTTCGTCATGGCAATTCCGGATGGAGGTTTGGTAGCTGGGCCGGCATTCTGACACAATCGGAACAGGGATGATGGAGCAGGTCACGAACCGATTGTCGCCCGACCGGTCCAACCTCTTGTTCCTGATACCACTCATAACGGAGAAACCCAATGCGCTGCCTGACCCTTTCGACCGCCCTGCTGCTCGCCTCCCTCCTTGCTCTGCCAGCACAGGCCCAATCACTGCGCGAACTGCAGCTGCAGGAAACCCTGGAGGAGGTCGCACAGAAAAGCAGTGTCGGTACGCCGCGGCCACTCAATGAAGACATCACGGACGAGGGCTTCAGCGCCGAGGACGGCCAGCTGATCAATTTCCTTTCCGTCGATCCCGACTATGCCGAGCAGCTGCAGTCCGAACCGCTGATCGTCCGCAGTCAGCTGCAATCCAGCGTTTGCGCCAACCAGCAGTTCCGCCTGCTGATGGACATGGGCGCCACCCTTACCTATCACTTTGTGCTGACCGGGACCAAGCAACCGGTCCTGACCCACAGCTTCGTCGCTGAGCATTGCCAGGCCTTCTAAGCTGTCGCAGATCAAGGATATCTGGCTCACCCGGCGGCATAATGGGGTTTTCAGGGGAGAATCCGATCATGGCTCTACTTACCTTCAAAGGTGCCGTCCAACAGGTTACCGGGTCCTGCTATCTGCTTGAGGCCAATGGTTGTCGAGTGCTGCTGGAGTGCGGCATGACCCAGGGCTATCGCCGGGATGAAGCGCATAACCGCAACCGGTTCGACTTCATGCCCGCCACCCTGGACGCCGTGGTCATTTCCCACGCCCACCTGGACCATTCGGGCCTGTTGCCCAAGCTGGTGGCCGAGGGTTACGCAGGCCCCATCTACATGACCGACGGCTGTGCGGAATTGCTCAAGCTGATGCTCAGCGATGCCGCAGCCCTGCAGCAAAGGGATACCGAATGGGAAAACAAGTGGCGCAAGCGAGCCGGCAAACCCCTGATCGAGCCGCTCTATACGCAGGCAGACACGGACGCGGCATTAGCCCTCTGCCAGGTCCACGCCTATGACAAGGAGGCGGTGATTGCCAACGGGATTAGCGTGACCTTCCACGAGGCCGGGCACATTCTTGGCTCTGCCATTGTCGAAATCACCATCCACGAAGCCCACAACCTGACCCGCAAACTGGTTTTTTCCGGCGATCTGGGCAACAGCCAATCGCCACTGCTGAAGCTGCCGGCGAGGATCGAAGAGGCGGACCTGCTGCTCATGGAGTCGACCTACGGTGACCGTGACCACCGCAACCTGGATGACACCCTGGAGGAATTCCAGCAGATCCTCGACGCGGCCTGGGCCGCAGGCGGCAACGTACTGATTCCGTCCTTCGCGGTGGGGCGCACCCAGGATCTGCTGTACTACCTGGGCAAGTTCTATCAGGCCGGCACCCTGAAACAGCAGGCGGTCTTTCTCGATAGCCCCATGGCGATTGCTGCGACCGAGATCTATGATCGTTTCCGCAAGGACTTCAAATCCGAGGAGCAAGCGACGATCGAGAGCCAGGGCGCAGGCGACCTGAAACACTGGCTGCCCATTCTCAAGTGCACTCCGACCACCGAGGAATCGATGGCTATCAATCGAGTCTCGGGCGGCGCCATCATCATCGCCGGTTCAGGGATGTGCAACGGTGGGCGTATTGTGCATCACTTCAAGCACAATATCTGGCGTGACGACTGCCATGTGATCATGCCCGGCTTCCAGGCCAAGGGTACCCTGGGTCGGCGGCTGGTAGATGGCGAAAAGCAGGTGCGCATCATCCATCAGAGCCTGGCGGTCAGAGCGCACCTGCACACCCTCGGCGGCTTTTCCGCCCACGCCGGTCAGTCCCAGTTGATTGAATGGCTCGGGCAGTTCAAACGCAGCCCTGAAATATATCTGGTGCATGGTGAGCTGGAAAAGAGCCAGACGCTGGCCCAGGTCATCAAGTCCCGGCTTGGCTGGCTTGCCAGCATACCCGAGCTGGATGAGCAGATTGCTTTCTGAGCAGCCCTATCAGCAGTGGATCAGACGATGAGCGATGACAAGGACCCGGCCGACTATCTGACACGTCACGTACAGACCAGCAGCTCGGGCCTGCAACAGAAGATCGACGAGCTGATTGCCGCCTGTGCAGGCAATAGCAGCAATGCTGGTCTCTACCGCGAGATGGTACTCAATATCGTGCGCATGGCCCAGGCGGACCGCGATCGCTGGGACGCCAAGATCATGCTGCAGACCATCGGTGAGCTCGAGCAGTCCTTTGCCCGCCTGGAGATGTTCAAGCGACGCCGCAAGGTCACCGTGTTCGGCTCGGCGCGCACCCATGTCGATCACAAGCTCTATGCGCTGGCCAGGGACATGGGCAGAACCCTGGCGCGCCATGATTACATGACCATTACCGGCGCAGGTCATGGGATCATGGGAGCCGCCCATGAGGGCGCGGGGCTGGACAACAGCCTGGGCTTCAACATCACCCTGCCGTTCGAGCAGCGTTCCAACGAGGTGGTCTTCAACACCGACCATGATCTGCGCTTCCGGTTTTTCTTCCTGCGCAAACTCTTCTTCGTCAAGGAAGCCGATGCCCTGATTCTATGCCCGGGGGGCTTCGGCACCCTGGACGAGACCCTGGAGGTGCTGACCCTGATACAGACGGGCAAGAGTCCTGTGGTACCGGTCATCCTGCTCGATGTGCCTGGCGGCGGGTTCTGGGATGGCTTGCTGGCTTTCTTCAAGTCACAGCTGTGCGAGGAGGGTTATATTCTCGAAGCGGATTTCAATCTGATGACCCTGGCTCGTTCACCGGATCAGGCCATGGGCGAGATTCTGAATTTCTACAGCAATTATCATTCATCGCGCTGGATGGACGGGCGCTACGTGCTGCGCCTGCACCAGCCGCTGGCTGCGCCAGCCCTGGAAACCATCAACCGGCATTTCAGCGATATCTGTACTGAGGGACGCTTCGAACAGATCTCCCCCACCGTGCGTGCTTCAGACGATGAACCGGAACTGGAAGGCATGCATCGCCTGCAGTTCAGCTTCAATGGTCGCCACCAGGGGCGTCTGCGCGCGTTGATCGACTTCGTCAATCAAGCCGAAAATCTGCAAACCCCCGATAACGCATGAAGCCAAGCTGCTTGGCCCGCTGCCTGGGGTCCGCTGCGATGCCCTCAGGAAAGCGCTTGGCAAAGGCCGCTGCGGCCCGTGCCTCCCACTCCCAGTCAAGACCGAGCACTGCGTTGATCAGCGAGTCATCCACGCCCCTTTCACGCAGCTCCTCGCCCAGCCGCTGCGGGCCGTAACCGCGCTGCACCCGGGCATGCACATAAGCCTCGCAGAAACGTTCATCGCTGAGCAGGCCATCTTCCTGCAGCTGCTCGATCACCGCCTCGCACTGATCAGATGAGGCACCGCGCAGCTTGAGCTTGCGCAGCATCTCCAGACGGCTGTGCTCACGCCGCGCCAGCAGATCCAGCGCAGTGCGCCGGATGGCCTGGGGTGTTTCAAGCTGCTGCTGACGACCAAACATGACGCAGCGCCGATTTACAGGTCGGCGTCAGCGCTGGCTTCGACTGCTGCCGCCTTGGCGTTACTGGGCTTGGGCAGCAACTGGTCGCGGATGGCCTTCTCGATTTCATCTGCCACCGCCGGGTTCTCGGCCATGTACTTGGCCGCATTGGCCTTGCCCTGGCCAATCTTGTTGCCCTTGTAGGCATACCAGGCGCCCGACTTCTCGACCAGTCCGATCTGCACACCCAGATCGATGATCTCGGCGTTGTGATAGATGCCCGAACCGTACAGGATCTGGAATTCGGCCTGACGGAACGGCGGCGCCACCTTGTTCTTCACGACTTTCACGCGGGTTTCGCTGCCGACCACCTCATCGCCTTCCTTCACCGCGCCGGTGCGGCGGATATCCAGACGAACAGACGAGTAGAACTTGAGCGCGTTACCGCCGGTAGTGGTTTCCGGGTTGCCGAACATCACACCGATCTTCATGCGGATCTGGTTGATGAAAATCACCAGGCAGTTGGCATTCTTGATGTTACCGGTGATCTTGCGCAGGGCCTGGGACATCAGACGCGCCTGCACACCGACGTGGTGATCACCCATCTCGCCTTCAATTTCTGCCTTGGGTACCAGGGCCGCGACCGAGTCGATGACGATCACATCAACGGCATTGGAGCGTACCAGCATGTCGGTGATCTCCAGTGCCTGCTCGCCGGTGTCGGGCTGGGAGACCAGCAGATCGTCGACGTTGACGCCCAGCTTGCCGGCGTACTCGGGATCCAGGGCGTGTTCGGCATCCACAAAGGCGCAGGTAGCGCCCTGCTTCTGGGCCTGGGCAATGACCGAAAGGGTCAGAGTGGTTTTACCGGATGACTCAGGGCCGTAGATTTCAACCACCCGACCCTTGGGCAGGCCGCCCAGACCCAGAGCAATATCCAGGCCCAGGGAGCCGGTGGAGATCGACGGGATGGCCATGCGTTCGTGATCGCCCATGCGCATCACCGCACCCTTGCCAAACTGACGTTCAATCTGACTCAAGGCAGCCGAAAGCGCCTTTTTCTTGTTGTCGTCCATTGTGCATCCTCTTGGAGTGGCGGGTACGCAAGTGCCCGGTAAACGAAAAACTACTGTATATATGGTCAGTATTATTTCACAGAAGTTTGCCGCCGCCTACCCCTTGTATCATCAGGTTGAGGATTGGCTCACAGCCAATCGTTCCGCGGCCTTGATCAGGCCCTCCAGCGCGTGCAGCACCGTTTGTGCACGGACTTCCCGCCGGTTGCCCTGCAAGCGCCGGCAACCCGTGGTAACGGTCCCGTCACGCATCGCCCAGGCAAACCAGACCGTGCCCACCGGTTTCTCGGGCGTCCCGCCATCGGGGCCGGCAATACCACTGACAGCGACTGCGATATCGGCTTCGGCGGCGGTCAGTGCGCCACTGGCCATGGCGCGTACGACCGGTTCGCTGACTGCACCGTGGTTGTTCAGGTCGGCTTCAGCGACACCCAGCCAGCGGCTCTTGCTCTGGTTGGCGTAGGTCACGAAACCGGTATGGAACCAGGCCGAACTGCCGCCGACCCGGGTGATTGCTTCGCAGATGCCACCGGCAGTGCAGGATTCTGCCGCCGTCACCTGATAGCCCTGGCGCCGCAGAATATTGCCCAGGCGAGCGGCGGCGGAATCGATCAGGGGGTCGTACTGGGACATATCGCTTGCCTCTTCAAATTGCGCTTAAAAGCTGCCGGTGCATTGCGTAGACTAAGCGCGGCCAATCTTTCACATATCAGGGATCTGCATGAGCCGCGCCGAGAAGTCCGTCAGCCATACACCGATGATGCAACAATATTTCGGGATCAAACAGCACCATCCGCATGAGTTGCTGTTTTATCGCATGGGCGATTTCTACGAGCTGTTTTTTGATGACGCAAAGAAGGCCGCGCGCCTGCTGGACATCACCCTGACGGCCCGCGGCCAGTCCGGTGGCCAGCCGATCCCGATGGCCGGCATCCCCTACCATGCCGCAGAGGGCTACCTGGCTCGCCTGGTCAAACTCGGCGAGTCGGTGGTGATCTGTGAACAGATAGGTGATCCAGCCACCAGCAAGGGACCGGTAGAACGGCAGGTAGTTCGCATCCTGACGCCGGGCACGGTCAGTGACGAAGCCCTGCTCGACGAGCGACGCGACAACCTGCTCGCAGCCCTGGTCGGAAGTGAACGGGGCTTTGGTCTGGCGACCCTGGATATCAACAGCGGGCGGTTCTGCGTCATGGAGCTGCAGGGCTGGGAGACCCTGCTCGGCGAACTGGAGCGACTCGCTCCGGCTGAGCTGCTGATCCCGGATGACTGGGAAAGCAATACGCCGATAGAACGCCGCCGGGCCGTACGGCGGCGCGCGCCGTGGGAGTTCGACCGCGACAGCGCCTTCAAGTCGCTCACCCAGCAATTCGGCACCAAGGATCTGGTCGGCTTCGGCTGCAATGACCTTGGCCTCGGGCTGGGCGCAGCGGGTGCGTTGATGGGCTATGCCAAGGAGACCCAGCGAACGGCCCTGCCGCATATCCGCAGCATCCTGCTGGAACGCTTTGAAGACAGCGTGATCATCGACAGCGCCAGCCGGCGCAACCTGGAGATCGACTGCAACCTCTCCGGCGGCCGGGACAATACCCTGCTGGAGGTGCTGGACCATACCGCGACGGCAATGGGCAGCCGCCTGCTCGCCCGCTGGCTGAATCGTCCACTGCGTGATGCGCAGGTACTGCAGGCGCGACAGGACAGCATCAGCACCCTGTTACAGCAGCATTACCACGAAGAGCTGCAGCCGGCACTCAAGGGCATTGGCGACATCGAGCGCATTCTCGCCCGCATTGCCCTGCGCTCGGCTCGCCCGCGCGACCTGGCCCGCCTGCGGGATTCCCTGGCCGCGCTGCCCGCCCTGCAGCAGGCACTCGAGCCACTCGATACCCCCCACCTGCGGCAACTGGCCGAGGCGGTAGGGGTGTATCCGGAACTGGCCGAACTGCTGCAACGGGCGGTGATCGAGAATCCACCGGCTGTACTGCGTGATGGCGGCGTGATCAAGCCCGGCTTTGATGCCGACCTGGATGAGCTGCAGAACATCAGCGAGAACGCCGGGCAGTTTCTCATCGACCTGGAAAACCGCGAGCGCGAGCGCACCGGTCTGTCGACCCTGAAAGTCGGCTACAACCGGGTCCACGGCTACTTTATCGAACTCTCCCGCGGGCAGTCGGCGCAGGCCCCGGCCGACTACATTCGTCGCCAGACACTCAAGGGCGCCGAGCGTTTCATCACCCCCGAGCTCAAGACCTTTGAAGACAAGGCCCTGTCCGCACGCAGCCGCGCCCTGGCCCGTGAAAAGCAGCTGTATGAAGAACTGCTCGATCGGCTGAACGAAGACCTCGCCCAACTCCAGGACAGCGCTGCGGGCCTGGCGGAGCTTGATGTGCTGGCGACCCTGAGCGAACGGGCCAGCACCCTGGACTACCAACGGCCGACCTTTGTCGAGCGCAGTCAGCTGTGCATAGAACAGGGCCGGCATCCGGTGGTCGAGCACGTCCTGGATGGTCCTTTTGTCGCCAACGACCTGCGGCTGGATCCCGATACCCGCATGCTGATCATCACCGGGCCGAACATGGGTGGTAAATCGACCTACATGCGCCAGACCGCACTGATCGTCCTGCTGGCGCACATCGGCAGTTTCGTCCCGGCAAGCGCTGTCGAAATGTCCATGGTGGACCGCATCTTCACCCGCATCGGGTCGAGCGATGATCTGGCCGGCGGCCGATCCACCTTCATGGTGGAAATGAGTGAAACCGCCAATATCCTGCATAACGCGACCGAGGCCAGCCTGGTCCTGATGGATGAGGTAGGTCGCGGCACCAGCACCTTCGACGGCTTGTCACTGGCCTGGTCGGCTGCCGAATACCTGGCGCGGGTGCGCGCCTTTACCCTTTTTGCCACGCATTATTTCGAGCTGACCGGCCTGGTGGATACCGATCCCGGCGTGGCCAACGTCCACCTCAATGCCACCGAGCACAACGAACGCATCGTGTTCCTGCACAGCGTCCTGCCAGGCCCAGCCAGCCAGAGCTATGGCCTGCAGGTCGCACAGCTGGCCGGCGTGCCCCGCGCGGTCATCGAGCGCGCGCGCGAGCATCTGGCCACCCTTGAGCAACAGAGCCTCAGCCAGCAGGCCAGACAGGGCGACGCTGCCGTCAGGGCGCCACAGCAGAATGATCTCTTTGCGGTCTCTTCGCATCCCCTGGTCGAACAGTTACAACAGCTGAAACCGGATGAGCTGACACCCAGGCAGGCGCTCGAGTTGCTTTATGCGTGGAAAGCCGAGCACCGCTAATTTAGGAAACGAGAGTTATTTGCATTAAGCCGCGGCGAACATGTTGCCAACTTCGGCAAATGACATCGCCGCTCTGTACCAGAAAGCAAAAACTGCTAGACTACGCGCCATTAATCAAGACCGACTTATTCCGGAGAACCCACCATGACCTTTGTTGTTGTAGACAACTGCATCAAGTGCAAATACACCGATTGCGTTGAGGTCTGCCCTGTGGACTGCTTCTACGAGGGTCCCAATTTTCTCGTGATTCACCCGGACGAGTGTATCGACTGCGCCCTGTGCGAGCCCGAGTGCCCGGCCAACGCGATCTTTTCCGAAGATGAAGTACCCGAGGACATGCAGGAGTTCACCGAGCTCAACGCCGAGCTGGCTGAAGTCTGGCCGAACATCACCGAAAAGAAAGAATCCCTGCCCGATGCCGAAGAGTGGGATGGCGTGCCGGACAAGCTGCAGTATCTGGAGCGCTGATACCGCCCCGCACCATCGAAGAGCCGGCCAAGTGCCGGCTTTTTCATGTCCGGGCGCACCCCGGGGTCAAATCGCAGGCAAAAAAAGGGGCGGGATAACCCGCCCACTCTTTCATTCCCTATGTGACATCCTTATCCAGTCGTCCTGACTCCATCACCCTGATGATCCCTGTCTGGCATCCTGCCTGACTGCGTGATCCGTCACACATGGCTACATAGTACCGCTTGCCAGAATGTAAGCAAGTGTAAAAAAAGAGCATCCGGCCCTTGCTGCAATAAATAAAACCCCATACTTTCAATAACTTACTATTTTTCCTAAGCACATTCCACCCGCTGCTGACAGGGCCTGGCTGCTTTTGCTTACACCCTTTGTAGGCAAAGACTTACAAATTACCCAGGGATCACGGGGAACATTCAGGGCCGCGCAAAGTCAGATCGCCCTGCTGGAAATCGCCTGCTGGAATATGCGGCAAAAAAAAACCCGGCACCTTGCGGCACCGGGTTTCGCTACAGCGGGAAGCGGTCGGCTTACATCATGCCGCCCATGCCGCCCATACCACCCATGCCGCCCATGTCAGGCATAGCCGGCTTGTCGTCTTCCGGCAGCTCGGCAATCATGGCTTCGGTGGTGATCATCAGGCTGGCTACGGAAGCAGCAGCCTGCAGCGCGCTGCGGGTTACCTTGGCCGGATCCAGAATACCCATCTCGATCATGTCACCGTATTCGCCAGTTGACGCGTTGTAACCATAGTTACCCTCGCCTGCCTTGACGTTGTTCAGAACCACGGAGGCTTCGTCACCGGCGTTCAGCACGATCTGACGGAAAGGTGCTTCTACCGCGCGACGCAGCAGGTTGACACCAACAGTCTGATCTTCGTTGTCGCCGACCATGCCTTCGATAGCCTGCAGGGCACGGACCAGTGCCACGCCGCCGCCAGGTACCACGCCTTCTTCAACCGCTGCACGGGTAGCGTGCAGGGCGTCTTCGACGCGGTGCTTCTTCTCTTTCATCTCGACTTCGGTAGCAGCGCCGACCTTGATGACGGCAACACCGCCAGCCAGCTTGGCCAGACGCTCTTGCAGCTTCTCTTTGTCGTAGTCGGAAGTAGTGTCTTCGACCTGCTTGCGGATCTGGCCAACACGGGCTTCGATGTCCTGCTTGGCGCCGGCGCCATCGATAACGGTGGTGTTGTCCTTGTTGATCTGTACGCTCTTGGCCTGACCAAGGTGCTCCAGACCGGTGTTTTCCAGGCTCAGACCCACTTCTTCGCTGATCACGGTACCGCCGGTGAGGATGGCGATGTCCTGCAACATGGCCTTGCGACGATCACCAAAGCCAGGCGCCTTGACGGCGGCGACCTTGACGATACCGCGCATGTTGTTGACTACCAGAGTCGCCAGCGCTTCGCCTTCGACATCTTCAGCCACGATCATCAGCGGGCGACCGGACTTGGCTACCGCTTCCAGTGTCGGCAGCATTTCGCGGATGTTGGAGATCTTCTTGTCGACCAGCAGGATGTAGGGGTTATCCAGCTCGGCAGACATGGTCTCGGGCTTGTTGACGAAATAGGGCGACAGGTAACCGCGATCGAACTGCATGCCTTCAACGACAGACAGCTCGTTGTCCAGACCGGAGCCTTCCTCAACGGTGATAACACCCTCTTTACCTACGCGGTCCATGGCTTCGGCAATGATCTTGCCGATGGACTCGTCGGAGTTGGCGGAGATGGTGCCTACCTGAGCGATGGCGCGGGAATCGGCGCAGGGCTTGGCCAGGTTCTTCAGCTCGGCAACGATAGCGATGGTCGCCTTGTCGATACCGCGCTTGAGATCCATCGGGTTCATGCCGGCAGCAACGGACTTCAGACCTTCGGTGACGATAGCCTGGGCCAGTACGGTCGCAGTGGTGGTGCCGTCACCGGCGTCATCGTTGGCGCGCGAGGCGACGTCCTTGACCAGCTGGGCGCCCATGTTCTCGAACTTGTCCTTCAGTTCGATTTCCTTGGCGACGGTTACACCGTCCTTGGTGATGATCGGCGCGCCATAGCTGCGCTCGATCAGGACGTTGCGGCCCTTCGGCCCGAGGGTTGCCTTGACCGCGTCGGCCAGGATGTTCACGCCAGCCAGCATCTTGTTGCGGCCGGAAATACCAAATTTAACTTCTTTAGCAGCCATTTTTTACTTTCCTTCAGTAAAGTCGTTCAGAGAATGCCGGGAATGCGTAACTCAGCTTTCCAGCACGCCATAGATTTCGGACTCGCTCATGATCAACAGGTCTTCGCCGTCGATCTTGATGGTATTGCTGCCTGAGTAAGGGCCGAAGACAACCTTGTCGCCTTCTTTGAGAGCTGGGGCGCGCACGTCACCGTTATCCAGAATGCGGCCGGTACCTACGGCCAGCACTACGCCCGTGTTCGGCTTTTCTGCGGCGGAGCCGGGCAGAACGATACCACCAGCGGTCTTTGTCTCTTCTTCGCTGCGACGGACCACTACGCGGTCATGTAACGGACGAATTTTCATCGTTGTATCTCTCCCAATATTGATGTCAATTGCCGGCGAACCGGCCTCTCAAGTTAATCAGGCCTTGCGGCCCGAAGGACGCGCCTGGGGCGACGTCACTGTCCGGTAAGACCTCCGTGCGGAAGCCTGCAAAACTCGTGATGCGTTAATGGGGCCCGGCAAGGGGATTTCAAGGGCCCGATGCATTTTTTTTCACTCCCGGTCCGCTGGTTTGTCGCGGCTGATCTTCTCCTCACGGCCGGGCTCCCATTCACCCTCGATGATGGTGTGCTCGCCCTCGCGCCAGACACCTGGACCACCCGGCTCACCGGGCAGCGGTTTGCCCCGGTGGCGCCATGCCAGCAGCAGGCAGGGTAGCGCCGCAGCATCGGTCAGCACACCCGGGAACACCAGCAGCAGACCGGCCAGTACACCCCACATCCCCGACTTGAGAACGCCGAAGGGTGAGCTGTCATGGGCCATGCGTGCCTGCAGGCGCTGCAACATGCTCCAGCCCTGGCTCTGGATAACCGCTACACCCAGGATGCCGCTCACCAGCACCCAGAGCAGCGTGAACCCAACGCCGATGGCCTGGCCCAGGACAATAAGGCCCGCCAGCTCGATCAAGGGGATCGACAATAGAATCAAACGCAGAAAGGGCATGCGAACCTCGAAAAATTGTACCGTTAAAGGGATATATGGGTTCTCGGACACCGGCTTTCAACCCGACGCGATAACTTGTTCATCGGAACTGGAAGGGTCAAACCGTGACCGGACTGGGCTAACGGGTATTCTAAAATGCATCCGGTTCGGGCATGCTTGCGCCGCACAAGTTCCCTTTGGCTATGAGGAGTGCCAAACATGCAACTGAAAGACAGTGTGATCATCATTACCGGCGGCGGCCAGGGTCTGGGACGCTCGATGGCAGAGTACCTGGCCGCCCGCGGCGCCCGTCTGGCGCTGGTCGATCTCAACCAGGAGCGCCTGGACGAAGCCGCCCAGGCCTGCAAGCAGGCCGGTGGCGATGCGCGGTCCTATATCTGCAACGTCGCCGACGAGGCGCAGGTTGTCGATATGGTCAGCCAGGTCGCCAGCGATTTCGGCACCATCAATGGCCTGATCAACAACGCCGGCATCCTGCGCGATGGCTTGCTGATCAAGTCGCGTGACGGTGAAATCCAGAAAATGAGCCTGGCCCAGTGGCAGTCGGTGATCGACGTCAACCTGACCGGCGTGTTTCTCGGCACCCGTGAAGTGGCCGCGAAGATGGTCGAGCTCGGCAGCACCGGCCTGATCATCAACATCTCTTCCATTTCCCGGGCCGGCAATATGGGGCAATCCAACTACTCTGCGGCCAAGGCCGGGGTAGCGGCACTGACCGTCACCTGGGCGAAGGAACTGGCCCGCTACGGCATCCGCGTGGCAGGCATTGCACCGGGCTTCATCGAAACCGACATGACTGCGGGCATGAAGCCCGAAGCGCTGGAGAAGATGACCTCCGGCATTCCGCTCAAGCGCATGGGCAAGCCCGAAGAAATCGCTCACTCGGCGGCCTACCTGTTCGAGAACGAGTACTATACCGGGCGCATCCTGGAACTGGACGGCGGTATCCGCCTGTAATCAGTCTGATGTATCTGGCTGGCAGTCCCGGTTCTCGACCGGGACTACCAGCTCACGCCCAATCCAAAACGATAGCGGGTGTCATTGACGCTTTCTTCCCGGTTACTGCTCAAATAATCCCACTCGGCCAACAGACTCAGCGAAGCCCAGCTATTGAGCAGGTAGCGCAACCCCACTTCCGTATCCAGTGCAAAGTTGACCGCCGGATCATCAGGAATCAGCGTTTCGGCATTGTGGAAAACCTCGACGTTCCTGGCAAAAAGTAGCCGGCGCAGATGCCATTCCAGTGCGATGGCATTGAAATTACGCGATGAACCGTTGCGCTCCAGCACTGCAAGGCTGCGGGAGAACTCATCGCGCCCTTCAAGCTTGACGTGATCCAGACGCGCCGAGGTCTCGAAGCGACCCAGCGCGTTGTCCCACCATTCGTAACCCGGCCCCATGCCGAACTGTCTACGGCGTTTGATGTCACCCAGGCGATCACGCTGGTAAGACACGCTGGTCTGCCAGAACCACTGTTCGGTGAAAAACCGGTTCAGATCATAATCAGCGCGCATCTGGTGCCGTTTCTTGACGTCGTCCCGGTATTGCAGCTCGAACTCCCCCGCCACTTCATGGCGCCAGTCGCCATGCCGTGCACGGGTATCGAAGCCGACATCAAGATCCTGCTGCTCGGCACTGTCATTCTTGATATCCAGTGCTACGGTGGCACGGCCGTCCCACACCCAGTCATCGACTACCGCCTTCGGCCGCTGCATCTGCTCGATGCTGGCCAGATTCAACGCCTGCGCCCGGTCGTCCCTGGTGGACAGCAGCACTTGACCATCGACATCCGAGAGGTGAACGGCAGACACGCGCCTGACCTCACCAGCTGTTTTGACAAGAAGGTCATCACTGGCCTCAAGGGTACTGATATGCTGCACCTTGACTGTCACGCGCCCGGCCAGATCAGTGAGGATATACAGCTTCCCGTCCTCGAGCAGTTCAATCGTGCCAGTCAGGCGGTCGCCATTCTTCAGCAAGAGGGTATCGGCATGACTGATCGCCGGACACAGTAGTATAAGGAAAGCGCTGAGACACACTTGGTACACAGACATCTGACGACCTTCGAACCCTGCCCTGGAAGACGCTATTATCCATGACTGATCAGTCGTTACCAGCCGATCGACATTCAGGCTCTGACCTCCAGACCACCCGAGAGCGCTTCTGGCAGGTGCTGGCCGCGATTCCCCCTGGACGCGTGACGAGCTATGGACGACTGGCGCGGCTTGCCGGCATGGGGCGTGGAGCGCGGCTCGCCGGTCGCTGGCTGGGCCAGTTACCCGCAGACACCCGCCTGCCCTGGCACCGCGTGCTCAACAGTCAGGGCCAGCTGGCCCTGCCCGACGGACATCCGGCTGCCGAAGAGCAATATCAACGGCTGGTGGCTGAAGGTATCATCGTGACCAACCGACGTGTCGACATGAAACGGTACGGCTGGCCAGACTGAACGACTCAAACAGGAGCAGCATGAGCGACACCGACAACCGCACCGACCTTTCCGAGCCAGCCCACGAACGGGAGGGTCTGCGGGTCTACCTCAAGCCACGCGTGATCGGCATGCTGTTCCTGGGTTTCTCCGCCGGGCTGCCGCTTTTGCTGGTTGGCGGCACCTTCAGCGCCTGGTTGCGTGATCTGGGCGTCGAACTTACAGCTATCGGTTTTCTCAGCTGGGTGGGCATGGCCCATTCGATCAAGGTGCTCTGGGCCCCATTGATCGACCGCGCGCCGCTGCCCCTGCTCAGTCGCTGGCTCGGTCGCCGTCGCGCCTGGATGCTGTTGGCCCAGCTGGTGATCTCGGTTGCCCTGCTGGGCATGGCGTTCACCGACCCCAGGGAAAATCTCACACTTGTGGCGCTCTGGGCGGTGCTGGCAGCATTCGGTTCTGCCACCCAGGATGTTGCCATCGATGCCTACCGGGTGGAGGCCGAAGCCAAACATCGCCAGGGCGCCATGGCCGCGACCTATGTGACCGGCTACCGCGTCGCCATACTGGCGGCTGGTGCAGGCGCGCTGCACCTGGCCTCGCTGGACAGCTGGACCCTTGCCTACGCGGCCATGGCCGTTCTCATGGGAGTGGGCGTGCTCACCACCCTGGTGATTGCCGAGCCCTCGGTGCATGTGACCCAATCCACCGTGCACCTGGAACACCGTGTCAGTGAGTATCTGGCGCGCACGCGGCACGCGGGCTGGCGGCGGGATCTGACCGCCTGGTTCATCGGCGCCATGGTCTGCCCCTTCGCCGAATTCTTCCAGCGTTATGGCAAGGCTGCCCTGCTCATCCTGGCCTTTATTGCCACTTTCCGGATCAGCGACATCTTCATGGGCGTGATGGCCAACCCCTTCTACCTCGATCTGGGGTTCAGCAAGGCGGAGATTGCCAACATTGCCGCCGCCTTCGGCCTGGGCATGACCCTGCTCGGCGCCGGATTGGGCGGGCTGCTGGTGGCGCGTTTCGGTATCGCCCCCATTCTGTTGCTGACCGCCTTCATGGCACCGGCCACCAACCTGACCTTCGCCTGGCTGGCGCACATCGGTCCCGAGCAGCACGGCCTGGTGCTGGCAATCATTGCCGACAACATTACCGGCGGGCTGGCCATCTCGGTGTTTATCGCCTATCTCTCGAGCCTGACAAACACGGCCTACACGGCCACTCAATATGCCCTGTTCAGCTCCATCATGACCCTGCCCGGCCAGTTCGCCGCCGGATTTACCGGCATGCTGGCAGCCAACACCGGTTGGGTGACCTTTTTCATGCTCACCGCCCTCACCGGCCTCCCGGCCATCATCCTGGCGTTCATGCTCCTGCGCGTGGCCCATCCGGATCGGCTGAGGCGCCCGGGAATAGACTGAAGCAAGCTTTCCGTACGCAAACCAGAAGCAAAAAAAAGGCGTTGCCCTGGGGTAGGCAACGCCATAAAAGGAGCAATTGGTGGGACTGGCTATCAGAAGTTGTAGCCGACACCCACACTGTAGAAGATCGCACCATCGTCATAACGATCGTCGGCATCGCTGGCGCTTTCGAACAGGAATTGATACTCCATCATCCCCGTGATGAAGACGTCATCCTTCACCCAGTGCTTGATGCCGATTTCGGGGCCGGCAATGAAGCTCTCATCCACCTGCTCACCGTAGATACCACCGATGCTGGCACCGATGAAGGGACGAGTGGAACCGGTGCCGAAGTGATAATCGTAGAAAATGCGAGTGGAACCGTCGAAGTTGGTCTCTTCGCCTTCGGAGTCACTGATGCCGATGCTCTGACGAACGCCCCAGAGCGATGAAGGGCTCAGGTATTCGCCCCAGCTACCCTGCAGCGAAATGGCATTCTGATCGAAATCCTTGTCGCTCGCGCCAGCACCGCTCAGGGTGATTTCCCGGTCGCCTGTCGAGGGCGCTGCCATAGCCATTGCTGGCACCATCGCGGCTACGAGCAGAGATGTTTTGAAGAGTCGAGTCATGGAAATATACCTTCTGGTCTGGTGGAACAGAACGCGCCATATGCGCGTCTCCATCCCTCTGGACAGGAGATATTCGACGGGGTTCAGAGATTCGGTAAGAAAAAGTACATGAAAAAAGCCCGGCATAGGCCGGGCTTTTCCAACTCAGCGTGACTAGCCCTGGGCGGCCTCGGTCACCACGTGAACAGTGCGCTGCGGGAAGGGTATGGTGATACCTGCTTCGTCGAAGCGTTCCTTGGCAAGCTCCTGGATGCCCCAGTAAACGCCCCAGTAGTCGTCGGTCTTGGTCCACATGCGCAGGGACAGGTTGACCGAGTTATCTCCCAGGGAGACCAGCCAGACCACTGCTTCGGGATCCTTGAATACGCGCTCGTCGGCGTCTGCCAGTTCCAGCAGGATCGACCGCGCCTTTTTCACATCATCGCCGTAATCGATACCGATATTCAGATCCACCCGGCGGGTCGGCTGGCGGGAATAGTTGATGATATTGCCGTTGGACAGACTGCCGTTGGGGATGATGATGGTCTTGTTGTCGGGCGTCTTGAGGATGGTATTGAAGATCTGGATGCTGTCTACCGTGCCACCGACACCTTGCGCCTCGATATATTCACCGGCGCGGATCGGGCGCACGATCAGGATCAGCATGCCGCCAGCGAAGTTGGCCAGGCTGCCCTGCAGCGCGAGACCGACAGCAAGGCCGGCGGCACCGATCAGGGCGATGAAGGAGGTGGTCTCGACACCGATCATCCCCGCCACGCTGACCAGCAGGATAACCTTCAGGCCAATGCCGACGAGGGCACCGATGAAGCCATGCAGGGTGCGGTCGATATTGCGCTTTTCCATTAGCACATGAATTGCAGCGGTCAGTCTGCCGATGATCCACCAGCCGATCACCAGCGTGACGATGGCCAGCAACACCTGACTGCCGTACTGCACCACCATCGGCAGCCAGGCCTCCTGTAGCCCCTCCAACTGCACCATTACCTCATCCATCCTGCATACCTCTCTCTATTAATGTTCTTGTTCAATCGCGAAAGTTGTTGAACTGCAGCGGCATGTCCAGCTCGGCAGCACGCAATAACGCCATGACTTCCTGAAGATCATCGCGCTTCTTGCCGGTCACGCGCACCTGTTCGCCCTGGATTGCCGCCTGCACCTTGGCCTTGGACTCCTTGATTCTGGCGACGATCTTTTTCGCCAGCTCCTTGTCGATTCCCTCCCTGAGGTGCACATCCTGCTTGACCTGTTTACCTGATGCAAAGGCGGGCTTGATCTCCAGACACTGGATATCGATCTTGCGTTTGGCCATATTGATCTTGAGAATCTCCAGCATCTGCTCAAGCTGGAACTCCGCATCGCCGGTCATGTTGATGACCAGCTCCTTGTCCTTGAATTCGAAGCTGCCCTTGCCACGCAAGTCGTAGCGGCGTTCGAGGTCCTTCATCGCGTTTGCGACGGCATTGGTGACTTCATGTTTGTCCAGTTCGGAGACAACATCAAAAGAAGGCATGGATTACCTCAACTAAACATGATTTTTATGACATATATTGCAAAACAACAGCAAAGGTTCGTGGCATTATAACCCGAACAGAACAACAGACCGGGAGACCAGTCATGCCCAACCCGCAACTCAGCATCATGGTGGTGGACGACACCAAGTTCAGCAGTGCGGTCATTGGCCATAACCTGACACGCGCAGGTTATGCCGATATCCGATTTGCCAGCTCCGCCATGGACGCACTGGCAATGCACGAAGAACGTCCGGCCAGCGTCATGGTCGCTGACTGGTTGATGCCGGAGATGGATGGCCTGGAGTTGACTACCCGGATACGACAGACCGACGAGCAGAGCGACCATTACACCTATGTGGTGCTCCTGACCGCGCGCGAAGGCGATAACGTGCTCAGCGAGGCATTTGATCGCGGTGTGGATGACTTCATCAGCAAGTCGTCCATGAACGAGCAGCTGTTGCCACGGATATACGCCGCCGATCGTACCTCCCAGCTGATCAACCGCCTGCTGGACGAGAACCGCTTGCTGGCGAGCAATAACAGCCAGCTTGAGGAACACAACCTGGTCGACAGTGTCACCGCCCTGGGTAACCGTCGCTACTCGCTCCAGCGCCTGGAAGACATGCTGCGCAACGTCGAATCCCGAGGCGGCATCTGCTGCACCCTGGTGCTCGGCGTGCAGAATCTCGAGGAGCTGACCAGTCGACTCGGTGAAGGGGTACAGCACGAGTTGCTCAAGGGCATCGCGCGCCGCCTGCAGCAGCTGGTCCGGCCTACCGATGTGATTGCCCGGGTGGGCGCCAGCACCTTTGCCATCGTTACCCTTGCCGAGGATCCGGCGGACTGCAAACCCACCAGTTTCAAGCGACTGCATGACGGCCTCAATCTCAAGGCCTTCAAGACCACCGAGGGGTATCTGACCCTGCGCGCCGGTATGGCCCTGTGCGCGGTCAATGACCGCCAGGCTCTGCCCAAGGCCAGTCAACTGCTGGAGCTGGTCGAAAACCATCTCGGCGCTGCCTACGAGACCAGCCTGATTACCGAGGTCCGTTGGCCACAGGCCGTCTGAAGCCATGCAGTTCGCCATACTGGGGGCCGGCAGCCTCGGCCTTCTGTGGGCCGGGCGCCTTGCACGCGCAGGGCACCGGGTGCGTCTGCTCATGCATACCCCCGAGGCTCTGCAACGCTGGCAGGCCCGTGATAGCGCACTGGTGCTCGAGCAGGACGGCCAGCAACAGATATTTCGCATACCGGCGCAGCTGAACAGCGTAGCGGACCCCTTCGACTGTCTGATCGTGGCGACCAAGGCCCACGCGGTGGCCGAGGCGCTGGCACCGGTTTACCGTCGGCTTGCTCCGGGCGGCAGCGTAGTCATGCTGCAGAACGGGCTCGGCAGCCAGCAATACGCCACACAGTTGTGCGCTCCGAGCCAGGTGCTGTATGCCAGTGTCACTGACGGCGCCTGGATGCCCCGCCCCGGGCATGTGGTCTGGGCCGGCACGGGCATTACCCGTATCGGAGACCCCTCGGCAGGCCCCTGTCCGGCCTGGCTGGAAGAGCTTCCTGTCTCGGTCGTGGACTGGCGCTGGGAAACAGACATGGAAAGCGTTCTCTGGCAGAAGCTGGCCATCAACTGTGCGATCAACCCCTATACCGTGCTGCACGACTGCGCCAACGGCGAGGTCGCCGAGCGTGCCGGGACCGACCTGGACACGTTGGTAGCAGAACTGCAAAGCCTGCTGATCGCCCAGGGTTTCAGGGGTCAGGCGACCGAATTGCCCGCCCTGGTGAGCACAGTAATACAGCGGACCGCGCTGAACAGCTCCTCCATGCGCCAGGATGTGCAGGCCGGCCGGCGCACCGAGATCGACTACATACTTGGATATGCCTGCCGCGCGGCGGCCCGGCATGGCCTGGAGACGCCTACCCTGCGGACATTGCATCGCCGTCTGGAGACACATCTGGCAATGCTTGGGCTGCCCACCAACTGAACCGGCGCTTTGCGCAGACGGGCAGACCGGCTAGGCTTTGCCGCTGTAAATACATCACGATCATCTCGACTCACCACAGGGCATCACACCATGGGCTTTCGCTTGAGCAAACTCTATACGCGAACCGGCGACGAGGGCCAGACCGGCCTGGCCGACGGACGACGCATCGACAAGGATCACCCGCGCATCGAAGCCATGGGCAGTGTGGACGAACTCAACAGCGTGCTGGGTATGCTGATAGCCGATCTGCAGGGGCAGGAACTGTCCTCGATCTGCGCCGCACTGGCGCCGGTGCAGCATCGGTTGTTTGATCTGGGCGGGGAACTGGCGGTACCGGGTCACGACATCATTGGCGAGGCCGACGTGCAGGAGCTTGAGGCACTGATAGACAGCTACAACGCCGATCTCGAACCTCTGAAGAACTTCATACTGCCTGGTGGCTCGCGCTGTATAGCCAGTGCCCACCTCGCACGCAGCGTGTGTCGGCGGGCGGAGCGGCGCTATCTTTCTCTGGCCAGCGAGGAAGCGGTCAATCAGCAGGCCAGAATCTATCTCAACCGCCTCTCGGATCTGCTGTTCGTGATCGCCAGGACCATTGCCCGGCTGGAACAGACCCCCGAGGTGCTCTGGCAATCAAAACCCAAGCCGCAGGCCTGATTCCTTCCCACCGCTGATCCGCTGCGGGGCCGACACGGTGTGTCGCGCCCCGCCCCCGCTGCACTAAACGCGGAATGCGCTGATGATCTGCTGCAGCTCCTGGACCAGCTGGCCCATGCGGTTGCTGGATTCTTCGGTCTGGCGGGCCCCTTCGGCGGTACGGTCGCTTACCTGGTTGATCTCGACGATATTCTGATCGATGTCGTGGCTGACAGCGGTCTGCTCCTCGGCTGCGGCAGCGATCTGTTCGCTCTGATCGACGATCTGGTTGACCGCCTTGAGAATATTACCCAGCGCGTCCTGCACTTTCAGGGACGAATCGACGGTCGCACCGGTCATGCTGTGGCTGGCGCCCATGGCCTTGACTGCGCCATTCACGCCGCTCTGCAGGCGGGCAATCATCTGTTCGATCTCTTCGGTAGACTGCTGGGTACGGCGCGCCAGGGTACGCACTTCGTCGGCCACAACGGCAAAGCCCCGCCCTTGCTCGCCAGCCCTGGCCGCCTCGATGGCAGCGTTCAGGGCCAGCAGGTTGGTCTGTTCGGCAACGCCCTTGATCACCTCGAGCACCCGGCTGATCGAGGAGCTGTCATCGGCCAGCTGATTGATGGCCTTGACCGAGTTGTCGATCTCGTTGGCCAGCCTCTCTATGCCGTCCACCGAGGATTCCACCAACTGTCGGCCCGCGAGGGTTTCCTTGTTGACCAGGCCTGCACTGGTTACCGCGCTGGCAGCACTGCGCGCCACCTCCTGGGAAGTCGCCGCCATTTCGTTCATCGCGGTTGCCACCTGCTCGATCTGCGACCGCTGGGAAGCCACCGCTCGGCTGCTCTCGCCGGAAATCCGTTCCACCTGCTGTGATTGCTGGTCCACCTGACCCGCGGTCTGACTGACCCGGGTGATCAGGTCGCGAATACGCCGCACGGTGTCATTGAAATCGGTTGCCAGCGCGCCCAGCTCGTCGCGGCTGTCCACTTCCACGTGCACGGTCATGTCGCCGTCGGCTACCTGCCCCATCAGCACGGAAAGGCGCTTGAGGGTCCGTCGCGTTGCCATGTAGAAGCCGGCGTACAGATAGATGATCAGCAGACCCACGGCAGACAGGGAGATGATCAGCACCGTCATGGCGCCAATGTTCTCACCCAGTCGCTTGGCCAGCACCTGACCCAGCGTCTGCAGCACGGCCTGGTTGAAGGCATAGGTCTTGTCTATCTCGGTGGTCAACTGGTTGAAATAGTCCAGCCAGCTTCCGCTCAGGGTGCTGGCCAGGATGATATCGTCCTCGAAGATCCGTGCGGCGATGTCCAGGCTCTCCAGACTGACCTGGCCCGGGGCTCTCAGACCGCTGAGTTCCTCGCCGGCCAGCACCAGAGCAAGGGTCTGCTCGTAATCGCCCCGCAGGGTCTGCATGCTCTCGAACAGGTCGTCCATGTCCCTGCTGGCGTCGGAGTTCAGATAACCCAGGCCGATGGAATAGGCGCCCACTGCGCGGCCATTGCCCAGCGCCTGGGTAATGGGCGGGGTCTTGTTGATCAGCAGATCGGACAGCTGACGAATATTACGATCGTAATCCTGCGGCAAACCGGCATAGGCGGCACTGAAGCTCAGCAGTGAGGACAGCTCGCCGAGGGCAAGGCTTGAGAGTGCACCGCGGTTACGAACGGACTCCTGGCCCGCCTGTTGGTAGGCCTTCACCAGCTCGTCACGCTTGTTAAGCAGATCGCTGGCATGGGGATCCTCGGGGTCGAGATCCAGGCCCCGAAGCGCATCGATGACCTTGGTGCGCAGCACGCCGGTGCGCTGCTCCAGGTCGGCCGCGTACTCTCCCTGACCAAGCTGGCCCAATACCCCATCCAGATCGCGCAGCATTTCGGCATCGCGCATGATGGACAGGTTCTGTTCCACCAGGGTCATGCCGTCCAGAGCGCGCTGGGTTATCTGCACCCGCTCGTAGGCCTGCTGAACCAACATGCTGCTGACGATGCCGAGGGGCACGAAAAACAGAACGCTGATCAGGCAGAACTTCATGCCGTAACTCAAACGGTTCATCAATGCTATGGCAGGGGCCATCAGACTATTCACGCATGCTTCTCCTTGACTCCAGGCCGTCCCCTCGGGGAGACCGATCCGGCCAGGGCCCTGTTACCGGCCCATTTCTTGTTTTAGCGGCTGCTTGCGCATCGCCGTGCCCGTTCCCGTTACGCCCGCAGGACACCGCCCGTCGGGATAAAACTGTCTCATACTGGGCTATCGGCACGGCCGAAGACATCTTTAACCCAGAAGACTGATGAATGCTATGCACACTGCCCACACCAGCAGGCTGCGGGTCAGTAAAGAACGCACCGGCTGCAGGATGCGGGCAACCTCCGGGGTGTGCTGCTCGGTGCCCAGGGCAGCCTGCAGACACCCGGCCACGACGCGATCGGCGCCCTCCTCCCAGCGCAACAGCCAGCTCCTGAGCACGCCCAGGGTGCGTTCGAAATCGCCGACCAACGCCAGGCTCAGCGCGAACAGACGGGCCGGCAGCCATTCCAGAGCATGCTTCATGCGCTCGGTGGCCGGCTGGGCAGCATGCGCCTCGCGCCGCGCGTGAATCTCCAGCAGACGATACCCCAGGGCCGCCAAAGGCCCAAGCAGCAGATACCAGAATATCGGCACGACGTAATCGCGGAAAGTAGCCAGGGCAATACGCGCGTCCACGGCCTGCAGGAGCTGCTCCGGGCCCTCGGTATCCAGCCCAAGATCGCGCCGGGCAATATGGTATGCCGCCTCCTTATCATCCCGCTGCCAGGCCTGCTCGAAAGGCTGCGCCATGACTCCCAGGGGGTCGTCACGGCCGACTGCGAGCATGAACAGCAGTACATGGGCCACCAGCGTCAACAGACCGTAGAGCTCCCCGCGCACCAGCCAGAGCAGCAAAGCCGCCCCCATAAGGGGCAAGAAGAGCAGCAGGAGGGCTTGCCAGACCGGTCGCAGCCCCGAGGCATCGGCCATCCTGGCCACCCACCAGCCAGGTACATCCAGCGCGAAGCCGTGCCGCCAGGGGGAGAACCGCAGAATCAGAGCCACCAGGGCCAGAACCAGAAAACTCATGGACGCAGCTCCACGTCAGTCCGGCGCAGCCCCCGGAAGTACCCTTGCCAGTCGAAAGCCGGGCCGGGATCGGACTTGCGCCCGGGTGCGATGAATTCATGCCCGGTGATGCGATGGGGGGTTATGTCCGGATAGGCCGACATGAGGCCACGGGTCAGCACCAGCAGGCTTTCGTACTGGGCAGCGGTATAGGGGACCGTGTCGGCACCCTCGAGTTCGACACCTATGGAAAAGTCGTTGCAATCACTACGCCCGCCGTAGCTTGACGCGCCGGCATGCCAGGCGCGCTGCAGACAGGAGACAAACTGGGTGATGGTTCCATCGCGTTCGATCAGGAAATGGGCCGACACCCGCAGGGACGCTATTTCGGCAAAATAGGGATGCAACCCCGCATCCAGGGTGCCGGCAAAGAATGGCTGGACAAAACCACCGCCGAATTCGCCGGGAGGCAGGCTGATATTATGTATGACCAGCAAGGATATGCGGTCTTCCGGTGGACGGCTGTTGCAATGGGGCGAAGGGCTGGCCTTCACCCCGCTTGCCCAGCCATCTTCTAGGCGTATACGCATGGGGTCGGTTTATCCGGCAAAAACCCTATGCTAGCAGGCTGTGCGAAGAATCGCACAACTTGTCTCAGGCGTTTCTGCCCGACTGCAGTTGCCGCAGATTGCCAATCACCGACTCCAGCGCCCGATCAAAAAGCTGATTGTCGTTGAGCAGCCGGATCAGCCCCGAGGCATGATGCCGCGCCAGGTCTGTCCGCGAAAACTCCGCCACCTTCATGCCGCCACGGTTGACGAATATATACTTGCCGCTGAAGCTGATGATCGCGGCCAGCTTGCACCGTTGCGTGTGCGCCTGTTCGCCTGCCTGAAACTCGAACCAGCTGCCGGTGTGCAACTGTTCGACCCATGCCAGTTCACCCGGATCGACATCGGCAGATACGCTCTTCTGCTCCTCGACCGGCGCTTGCGCCAATACCGGCTCGCGCACCTCTACCACCGGTACGATGGCCGCCACCGGCCGTGGGCTGACCACGTTGGCAGGCGCTTCGGCGGGCTCGGATCCCTGTATCGCCGGCGTCTGCGCCTGCGAGTGGACCGCAGGCGCTGGCTCGGGCTCGTCGACTTCGGCCGGCTGCTGTTCCGGCGAACTGGCCACGGGAGCTGGCTCGGGCTGTGCCGCCGCCGGCTCCTGCAGCACCGCCTGCTGCAACTGCTTCAGGCGCACGAGCAAGGGCGCACCCTGCTCGGCCTGGATACCCAGCAGGGTCAGCCCGTCGGCAAGACCTTCACGGACTTCCCGATTGAGTGTTTCCCGGGCAGCCCTGTCCTCAGGATCCACAGGCTCTATGCTGAGCAACAGGTTACGTGCCAGATCCTCGGCGGACTGCATCGCGACGGAGCCTGCTCCCTCACGCAGACAGGTCATCTGCATGACCTGGCTCCAGGTGTCGCGCAACAGGTCGACCACGAATACCGGCAATGTTCTTCCCAGCAACAGGCCGTTCAGTTTACTGGCTACCTCGCCACGGGCTGCGTCGACGCGCGCCTTGCCTTCCTCCGCATCGCGGGTGCGCTGCTCGAGGAGATCGGAGCGACGCTTCTCCGAATTGACGAAGCTGGTGAGCTCGCCATGCATGGCGGCAAACATTTCCGGCTGGGGTTCGGGCTCGGCCAGCAGACGCTCGACAATACTTTCGAGCAGCACGTGCAGCTGATCCCGGCGCAAGTCATCCTGGTCATTCCAGCCCATGGTCGCCCGGGCGAGCTCGTTCAGCAGCCGCCTGGCCGGATGACTGGCCTGGCCAAAGAAACGCTTGTCCGATATTGCCAGCCGCAGGATCGGCAACTGCAATCGCCCGATCATCGCCTTGACGGCGGCCGGCAGCTGAGGATCCTCAAGAATGAAGTCAAACAGCATCGACACCAGACTGATGACATCGTCATCGATCCGGTCGAGCGAGCGACGCTCGCCACGATGATCCCGCTGCCCCTGCAGCAACTGGTTGATATGGATCCGCAGATCCTGGCGGCGAAATCCGCCCTCCGACGGCATTTCTACCGGCAATTGCGCCAGCATGCCCAGCAGTTCGTCGCTCTGCAGCGGGCTCGCCCCGCCACCCGTGACCGGCGACAGGGCAGCATCGCCACTGGCATGCCGCCAGTTGCCGATCAGCTCGCTGAACAGGGACAACACACGCTCATGGTCCCCGCTGGCCTGGCTCTGCGGATAGGACGCCGCTGTCGAACGCCCGCTGCCGCCTGCGTAGGACGGCTGCCTGGCCGGTGCCGACGGCGTCCTGAGATCCGGCAGGACACCGGCATTGATCAGCTGGGTATTGGCCGTTGCGTATAGCGGGTCGACCAGATTGAAGACGTAGCGCTCGAAGAGCTTGAGAATGATCAGCCGTACCTTGATGTCCAGTGACATCTCGGCCAGGGCGTCGACAAAGATCTGCGCCAGCACGGCCGGGCCCAGCGGATTGTTCGTTTCGTCCACCTGCACCTTGACCAGGCTGTTGAGTCTGATCGCGAGGTGGGACAGCGCCTGCCGGTTCCGCTCGACCACGCGGCCGACCATGCTGTCGAGCGCAACGGTCTGCTCCAGATCATCGGGCTGCACAAGGGAGAGACTGTCGATGGCGAAATTGCTCGCCGGCGTGGCACGCTGGGGCGCGGCAGCTTCGTTGAGCACTTCCATTTCGCGAACCAGGCGCTGGCCGCAACTGTTGCTGATCCCGTGACGCTGCAGGCGCACGGCGCGCATGGCTTCGAAGAAAAGCGCCTGTTCGGTATTGCTGGCGGCGCGATCGGCCATCTCGAAGAGGCTGTCATCGGCATTGTCGAACAGTGTCGACAGGCGCGCCTTGATGAAGGTAACTGCTTCCTTGCGCACGGCCTGGAGCGGTGCGGGAAGCACCGACGGTCGCTCGGGACCCGTCTCGCCGCCAGGCCCCGCGCCGGTAAAATGTATGATTTTGGGATCGCGCGCCATACCTGTTCTCCGGACAGTCTGTGACTGTCATGACCACCGCCAGCGGAGTTCCCTTCTACTGCTCAATATCCGAATGGATCCTGACAATTATAGACGTTCTTTTGACGTCAATTTAAAGGCAAGTATACAGCCATTTGCAACAGGGTCAGCCTGCATCTGTTTTTTCCTTGAACGGGTTCACATTATTAGCGCCCCCGTCGACGGGCTCGGTGCCGCATTGCTGACACAATTGGGCGCCAGGGGACAGCCCGTCCGTGGCAACAGAGGCTATCCTGTGCCCGCTGGTAAAAACACACAATAACAGACCCGACTTCTGGAGAGTCACTTCAATGGATGCACTCATTGCGCATATCAGTACCATCAACGGCATTGTCTGGGGCCCGGCAATGCTGGCCCTGCTGGCCGGCACCGGCCTGTATCTGACCCTGGGCCTGAAGCTGCTGCCGCAGCGCAAGCTGGGCTTCGGCTTCAAAATGCTCTGGCGCGGACGCAAGAGCACCGCCGAGGGCGATATCAGCCCCTTCAACGCGCTGATGACGGCGCTGTCGGCCACGGTGGGCACGGGCAATATTGCCGGGGTCGCTACCGCGCTGTTCTTTGGCGGTCCGGGCGCGCTGTTCTGGATGTGGGCCATTGCGGTCGTCGGCATGGCCACCAAGTTCTGCGAGGCTGCCCTGGCCGTGCATTTTCGCGAGAAGGATGCGCGCGGCAACCACGTTGGCGGACCGATGTACTACATCAAGAACGGTCTGGGTCATAAATGGAAATGGCTCGGCATCCTTTTCGCCATATTCGGCATGCTCGCCGGCTTTGGCATCGGCAACACCATCCAGTCCAACTCGGTGGCAGATGCCCTGCAAAGCACCTTTGGCGTGGCACCCCTGCTGACCGGGATCGTTATCGCCGTGCTGGTGGCACTGGTATTGATCGGCGGTATCAAACGGATCGGCGAGGTGGCCGGCAAGCTGGTGCCGATCATGGCGCTGTTCTATGTCGGTGGCGGACTGGCCATCCTGATCATGCATGCCAGCGAGCTGCCTGAAGCCTTCGGCTTGATCTTCTACCATGCCTTCAACCCGGCCGCTGCAGCGGGCGGATTCGCCGGCGCCACCATCTGGGCCGCCATGCGCTTTGGTATCGCCCGCGGCGTATTCTCCAACGAGGCCGGCCTGGGTAGTGCGCCCATTGCCCATGCCGCGGCACAAACCAGCAATCCGGTCCGCCAGGGCACCGTCGCGATGCTCGGCACCTTCATCGATACCATTATCATCTGCTCGATTACCGGCCTGGTGATCATGGTGACCGGCGCCTGGCAGAGTGGCGAGAATGGCGCGTCGCTGTCCGCCCATGCGTTCAACATCGGCCTGCCCGGTGGCTGGGGACAATACATCGTCAGCATCGGCCTGGCCATTTTTGCCTTTACCACGATCATCGGCTGGAGCTTCTACGGCGAGAAATGCACGCAGTTCCTGTTCGGCGAGAGATCCAATATCCCGTTCCGGGTGCTATGGGTACTGGCCATCCCGCTGGGCACGCTGCCCATGGTCGACCTGGGCAGTCTGTGGCTGGTCGCAGACACGCTGAACGCAATGATGGCGATTCCCAACCTGATCGCCCTGCTGCTGCTCAGCCCGGTGGTATTCCGACTGACCCGTGACTACTTCAATGATCCGGTCAACCGTCTGCAGGACAGCTGAGACCTGCTGTGCCACCCGCCCTCGCGGGCGGGTGTTTTGTCCCTGATAGGGTATACTCGCCGGCTGACGCCAACCGCGACGGAGCCCCTCCATGCCCAACCTTACCCTCGACAGCCTGCAGCAGAACATCGTCGATGATGTGCGTCGAACCCTGGCCGAGGATGTCGGATCCGGCGATATCACCGCCGCCCTGATACCCGCCGAGCGCCAGGCCAGCGCGACCATACTGACCAGAGAGTCGGCCATACTCTGCGGCACCGCCTGGGCGGACGAAGTATTCCGTCAGGTCGATCCCGCTATCGAGGTTGAATGGCTGGCACGGGATGGCGAACGCATGGCCCCCGACCAGGTGTTCTGTCGGCTCAGCGGCCCGGCCCGGGGCTTGCTCACGGCTGAACGAAGCGCGATGAATTTCATCCAGACCCTGTCGGCCACCGCTACCCGCAGCCGTTACTTTGCCGATATCGTGGCGGGCACCCCCGTGCGCCTGCTGGACACCCGCAAGACCCTTCCAGGGCTGCGCATGGCGCAAAAGTACGCGGTTACCTGCGGCGGCTGCCACAACCATCGCATAGGGCTGTTCGACGCCTTTCTGATCAAGGAAAACCACATTGCCGCCTGCGGCGGTATTGCCGAGGCCGTCAGCCAGGCGCGCACGCTGGCACCCGGCAAGCCCGTCGAAGTAGAAGTGGAAAGCCTTGCAGAACTGCGTCAGGCCCTCGACGCCGGCGCCGACATCATCATGCTTGATGAACTGAGCCTGGCCGACATGCGTGAAGCGGTTCGCATCACCGAGGGGCGCGCGGCACTTGAAGCCTCGGGCGGCATCACCGAAGCAACCCTCAGGGACGTGGCCGACACCGGGGTGGACTTCATCTCCATCGGCAGCATGACCAAGGACATAAAGGCCGTCGACCTCTCCATGCGTCTGAGCATGTAATATCGAGTAGGGTGAGGCGTCACCGCCTCATCCCTCTCACAGAACCGTACGTACGGGCCACGTATACGGCTCATGCCATTAACTTACCTAAACTCGGGGACAGTGATTCCGGTTTTAACCTCGGTTAT
>Ga0208794_1000258_pt1 | contig 41286 bp, 35 predicted proteins | sample 32_taG_FD_184106 | JGI IMG/M metagenome (GOLD analysis project Ga0208794, IMG submission 184106) | Marine viral communities from the Gulf of Mexico - 32_GoM_OMZ_CsCl metaG (SPAdes) (version 2) | ecosystem: Environmental > Aquatic > Marine > Oceanic | place: Atlantic Ocean: Gulf of Mexico... | reverse complement strand
GTTACATGCACATGCAGGTGCTTCCTGATATGAAACGTGCGCAGGCTGCAGGTCAGATCATTTTGAATGATGTAGACGACTGGTACTGGGGTCTTAGTGATAAGAATCAGGCCAAGTCGGCGTCAGACCCTGAACTGAATAAGGTTGAAAATGTTTTGTGGTACAAGAACATTTTGGAGCAGTGTGACGGGATCATTACGTCTACTCCGTTTCTTAAAGACAAAATGAAGGAGTGGAACCAGAACACTATGCTGCATGGCAACTATGTCAATCGGTCAAAGTACACAACCCGCCGCATCCACGAAAAAACAGCCAATAAGATAGTTGTGGGTTGGATGGGTTCTACCGCTCACCGAAGCGGAGATCTAGAGCTTCTTCAACCTTATTCAGCAGATATTAGCAAGTTTGCTACGTGGCATCACACTGGACACATGCAGGCACCTCATATTCCTTTGTTCCATAAGGAGATTAAGGTAAGCGCAGGTTGCGTGACTACTCACCCCTTCCTTCCTCCGTATGAGCTAGAAAAGGGTTTCCTTTTTGATGTAGGTATTGTCCCTCTGACGAACATTCCGTTCAACCATGCAAAGTCTTATATTAAGGGCCTTGAGTATGCTTGTGGTGGTGTTCCTTTTGTAGCTTCTTGGTCTCCTCAGTATGAGGAGCTTGCTGAAGAGCATGGGATTGGAGAGATTGCTCATAGCCCGAAGGACTTCGTAAAGTTGTTAGAGAAGTACAAGGATGTGGAATATCGGCAAGAAGTGTCAGATCTTAATTGGAAGCGTGTTAAGAAGTTTGACGTTAGGATTGGTGCAAATCGTCTCATCAAGACGATTAACAACTTAGTGAAGCGTGCAAGATGAAGCGAGGTAAGCCTTTAAAGCGCACTCCTTTAAAGCGTGGCAGTAGTCAGTTGAAGAGAACTCCTTTAAAGAAGCGTTCTGATAAGATGTCGGAAAAGTATGTGGGCCGTCGAAGCATTGTTCAGCAACTTCTTTCCGAACGTCCGCATTGCGAAGCTTGTTTGGTGTGGGCTTCTTACGATTATCAGACGGGTAAAAGTGATTCTCTTTTCGTGAAGCACAATAGAAGTAAAGACATTCACGAACTTGTGAATAGGTCACAAGGCGGAAGCATTTTGGCTAACGAAAATCTACTGGCTGTGTGTAGGCCATGCCATAGTAGAATAACTACAGAACCTTTAATTTCTGAAATGCTTGGCCTTCATTTAAAAAGCACATCAAATAAAATGTCGCATTTCCTCGAAGCAGAAAGGGTAAGAAATGCCTGGAAAAACGGAACTCCTGCAGAACCTTCTTGGTTCAGCACTGACTGAGCATCCTGATTTACTAGACGAAATCAACAGCCTATCTGGAGGGTTCGCTAATAATGATCTCCCGTTTCTAGATAGAGAGAACGTTAACGAAGCGTTCCTATCTAATATTCAGAAGGGGTGGCGTCAGAACGGTGTTGTAATCGTTGACTCTTTGATTCCTGACGACATGATTGAAGCATACCGCCAAGACTGGATTCAACATAATCGTGTCAACCACGACCGTCCGTTGGGTTACCCCGGCGAGTGTGCTTACTTTCAGGTAGAAAGCCTAATGAACATCGCTACTTATGCCCCATTGCATAATATCCTTGAGCATCTTATTGGGGATCAGATGGGTATTCATTTGAACTTGACTGGTTGGAAGTCCACAGAACGGAACTGGCATCAAGACGGGTATTTGAATCCTGACACGAATAAGGATCATTACTTGGCTGTGTGGGTTGCATTGGATGATGTGCATGAAGATGCTGGCCCATTTGAGTATGTTCCGGGTAGTCATGTTCTTCCGGTTATTACGCAAGATGCAACAAAGTCTAGGTTAGAGCCTCATGAGCGAGATGATCCCAACTGGCCTAAGTACTCGGAGCGCTTCCTTACTCCCATGTTTGAAGACATCTTACATCGTGGCAACCTTTCGACTGAAAAGTTTATCGCCAAGAAAGGCGATGTATTAATTTGGCATGCGCGCTTGATGCATCGAGGCTCAATTCCAAACAATCCAGACTTGTGGAGAGAGACAGCAATTCTCCACTATTCAGGTGTGAATCATCGTCCCGATATGCCACAAGGGTATCAGTATCAGGACGGTGGATGGTTCTTCCCAATCAATCAAAACATTCCTTTGTGAGATGGCTGCCAATTACGGGACAGCGGCTAAAGCTAAAGCCACAAAGCTACACAGCCTACTTGTGAGGACTCGGGATGGGTTTCGCTGTCGCTGGTGCGGGGTTCACAAAGATGACGGTAAGCAGATACAGTGCGCTCACATAATCAGTCGGTCCATCTCGGCTACTAGGACTGATGAAAAGAATGCGGTTGCGTTGTGTGCTTCGTGCCATTGGAAGCAGTCTAAAAACCCGCTGGTTTGGGCGAGATGGCTTGAAGACGAACTCGGCAGAGAGCATTTAGACGACCTGCTGGAACGTGGCGTTTCGGGAGTAAAAGTTGATTGGGGTAGCGAAGTTGAACGACTGCAGTCTATTATTGACGAGATGAATGGAAACGGATAGAATAGCGACATGAATAGTACTAGAACTGCGCCAATCAGTCAAGTTGAAGTTGAGTCTGAGCTTGTCCGTTTGATTGGTGAAATTGAACAAGAAACTGAAGCGTTTGAGATCCTGTGCAAGGATCATGCCCAAAAAGAAGCGTCTTACAAGAGCGCTTGGTATAAGGAATATCTAGCGGCAGAAGGTGCCGTGAAGCAGAAAGAAAGCTGGGCGGGTTACAAGACAAGCGATCTTCAGTACGATTCAATGATCGCTGAAGCCTTGGTTAAGGCAAAGCGTGAACGTCTTCATTCATTACGTACTGCCTGCGATGCCTTGCGCACAATTGCAGCAAATGTCAGATCGCAAGTAAAGTTTTAGGAGAACGGTATGGAAAAGCAGCTACTTAATGTGGGATGTGGTGATCACTACATCGACGGGTGGGTCAACACAGATGTGTGGGAAAATCACTCCACCACGCCTGATGTATTGGTAAAGATGGATGAGCCGTATCCGTTCGAGGATGATACATTTGATGCGATCTATCTCGGCCACGTTCTTGAGCATATTGCGTGGCCAAAGCTTGGTGTCTTTTTGACAGATATGGTTCGCATCGCTAAGCCGGGTGCTCCAGTCCTTGCTGTCGGTCCTGATGTTCATAAGTGTATTAAGCGGTGGGCTGAGAAACGAGAGCCTTGGGACATGGTTGTTTCTACAATGGAGCATCAGGATGTTGAATCGCAAATTTATCACATGTCCGAAGATGGTCAATATCTTACTAAGACTCCTCCGGAGTGGTGGGATGGTGCAGCGCACCATTGGAATTGCTATGAAGGGCGCTTAGAACTGGTCATGAATACACACTTTGAGAATGTACAGGTTTACTCTCCTTACATTGAGCGGGACCTACCCGGTAACCGACATGATTGGTATGACTCACGCACAAACATGCGTTGGCCTACCATCGGGTACTGGTGGTGGCAGTGTGCAGTTATGGGGTATGCGCCGTCATGATCCATAACATCGCTTCAAACATTCAGTCCCTAGCTGTAGACATTGAGCTACTGAAGCCCCTTGAAGTCAATGCCCGTCGTGGTAATGTTGATGCAATCATGGCGTCTTACAACAAGTTTGGGCAAGTAAAACCAATTGTGGCAGTAGAAGATGGCGATAAGCTCTTAGTTATCGCAGGAAATCATCAGCTAGAAGCCGCTAAGCGTTTGGGTTGGCAAGAAATTGCTGTTTCCATCGTTGATTTAGATTCAGAAGACGCTCTCGCATTCTCATTGGCAGACAATAGGATTTCCGAGCTTGGTGAGACTGATGAAAGCGCTCTTATCGACTTGCTATCGGATGCTGTTAGCCTGGACGAAGAGTTTTATAGCACTCTTGGTTGGGACGATTTCTCGATTGCCACGATTGAAAACAATGTAATTTCTTCGGGGGTGTCTAGTGCGCCTAATGATGGTTGGACTGCCCCGCAGATTACGGTAAACAGAGTTCCTGAAGAAAACAACTTGCCTGCTTTTGTAAGCGAAGGTAAAGATGATACTCCTACTCAGACGTTTAATCCTGAAGGTGTAAGCACTGACACGATCGTGACTCAGGGCAGCACGACCGTTGGTGCTTCGGGCAGCAAGAATGTTGCTATTCAGTTTACTCTTGTTTTCGAGAACACCGATCAGCAGGCGGGCTGGTACCGCATTCTTCACAAGTTGAAGGAGAGTCCTGCCTATGAGGGCGCTACAACGACGGAGCTTTTGTTTGATTTCTTTGACCAGCATTTGGAGTAAGTCTCGTGCCTCGTAAGCAAATGTATCTGGACATAAACTGCGTAGAGGCTGCTAGGCAGCGGATACGTCACGTCTACGATATCTTTGACACGGTTTGCGTTCAGTTTAGTGGCGGTAAAGATAGCACTGCTGCTTTGTATCTCGCAAAAGAAGTTCATGAAGAGCGTGGGCTTGGACCTGTCAAAACGATTTTCCGTGATGAAGAAATCATTTCGCCTGCGGCAGAAGAGTTTGTTACTGAAGTAAGTAACTATGACTGGGTAGACATGGAATGGTACTGTCTTCCGCAAGTTCAAGAAGTCTGGTATATGGGAACTCGTGAACTAGTACTGTTGTGGTCTGCGTTTCGGGAGGAGTGTGGCATGCTAGTCCGAGACTTTCCTCCCAATGCTATCAGGGCAGAACATTTTGGAATTTCAGGGAATTTGACTCTTCCTAAGCGGATGGATGAATACACTATGCAGGGGAAGCGTGGCCGCACTGCGTTTATTACTGGCGTAAGGGCTAATGAGTCGATGGTCCGGTACCGGTCTGTTACTCAGAAGCTCCACGAAAATTATATCAATCGCCCTCAGGGATTGCCTAAGGCAATACCTCTGAGGTTTGCTAAAGTTATTTATGATTGGACTTCTGATGATGTGTTGAAGTTCATTACTGAAGAACATGGTGCTTCATACTGCAAGTACTATGATTACGCCATGTTGGGCGGCGCAAACCAGCGGGTCGGTACGCCTTTGTTTTCTACGGCAGCTAGAAGACTGACTGACGTAGTTAAAACTGAGCCGGAGTTTTATGACCGATTAGTTGAGGCATTTCCTCAGATAGATACTCAGCGTCAACTTTGGGGGGAATATGACATTGAGGCAGTTGTTGATCAGTTTGCCGCAGATGGTTGGTCTGGGGTTAAAGAGTGTATTGAAACACATTTTGTTGACACATCTTATAGACGATTAGCTTTTGCTTTTGCCGATAAGTTTAGAAAGTCTCATAACAAGGATCCTTTTGCTTATCCGATTGATCACTTAGTGCGAACTTTGTTACTCAATTCTGTTGTGGGGAACCCTTCACCGGTTGGTCCTCAAACTATTGCACACAAGAAGAGGATGAAAGCTCTTTATCAAGAAATGACTGACGCAGACAGCCTTGACTTGCAAGACGATTTTAGGTTAAGTTAAGTACATGTACAATTTAGTTTCTCCCGACAAAATACAACCAGCTTTTTGGGGTTCGGTAAATTATGTGGTTTCTCCAGACTTCAATAGAATTAAAGACTCTATTGAGAAGCATGGCATACTTCAACCAATTGTGTGTCAAAAATCCACGGCGTGTATTATTGATGGGTTACATCGTTGGAGAATTGCAAGGCTTTTAGAACTGCAAGAAATCCCTATTGCAGTAGTTGATGTGAGCGATGTTGAAGCGGCGTTACTTCACATCAATATGAATCGCAATCGTGGTGTTGTAGTTAATAAGTTTTTATCAGAACTACTACGAGAGCTATTCTTTGATAACGATATTGATTTGGAAGAGTTTCAAGATCAGCTAGGGTTAGGTGATGAAGAGTTCTTGTTGCTGATGGAAGGTTCATTAATCAAGATGCGTAAGATTAAAGAACATAAGTACTCTCCGGCATGGGTGCCTATTGAATCAGCGACTGGTGAAAATGTTCAAATTGAGCGACCTACAGGTGACCCTGAGTCGTTATGACAGGAGATATAATGGGAATGGAATTTAATGCGTATCAGGTCGGCGCTAAGACAACCGCCATTTACCCCAAGGAATCAGCGGTTGAGTACTTGACTCTTGGTCTTGCTAGTGAAGCAGGAGAAGTTGCTGACAAGGTGAAGAAGCACATTAGAGACAGCGACGGAGATTATACTGATTCAGTATTCCGCTCTGCTATCAGCAAAGAAATTGGTGATGTGCTTTGGTACGCTGCTGTGCTTGCTTGGGAACTTGGTATTGATCTCAACGATATTGCTAAAGAAAATATTGAGAAGCTTTTTGACCGATACGATCGGAATGTGATTAAGGGGTCTGGGGATGAGCGATAAGTCATGGCTTGACCTTGGGACTCGGGTTTCTTCGGAACAGTCTAACAATGAGATTTTGTTAAAGTCTAAAGGTGACTACACTGTTACATTAAGTCCTGTCTTGATGCATGACGATGTGATGGGTAAGATTGTCACGTTCCCTAACCGTTTTATCATTAATAGGGTTAGCTTGGATCAGACGCACCGCATCATGTGGGAAGTTGTGAAGGAACGATACTCGGTTGTCCCCAACTCTAGCATTTTGGATAGGGCTAGAGATATCGTGGCGAAAGCTAACGGTACAGCGTCTTTGCACAGCTGCGGCGTGCTTGAAGAAGGTCGTAAGTTTTTTGTAGCTGTAAAGCATAGCAGCACGAAGATTCTTTCCACTATGGGTGAAGACATTATCGACAACTACATTGTTGTTATCACTTCTCATGATGGAAGCATGCCTGTGTGTTATTACAACTTGGATGTTCGTGCGGAAACTAATTCTGTTTATCGTTTTTCCGCTGATGCAGATTTTAGTTTACGTAAACGACACACCCCGAATGAAACCATTGATCCTATGGATGCTACAGAAGCTTTGACTATGCGGCAGATCTGGTCGGAGAAGTTTGATCTTATCATCAATGATTTTACATCTTCTCACATGTCGTCCGATAAGCTGTTCGGCGTGATGGAAAAGTTCTGGTCAACGCAAGGAGCTTCTTCTGCCAAGAAGCGGGCTAATGCCGAAGATGTTCACGACAAGATCAAAATGATTTATCGCCAGCCTCATAACCTTGGTCGATTTGGTGATACGAAATGGGCGGCATATAATGCTATTATGGAGTACATAGATTTCCATAGAGACATTCCACCCATTGAAGCGGCACAGCATTCTTTAGAGGTAGACAATTATAGTCACCGACTTAAAGTAAATGTCTTTAATGCCGTTCAAGACGCTTAATCAGATTATAATCTCAATCTTTTTGCGAAGACCCATCCCGAGTCCAGCGCAATAGTTAAAAGCGTGGACGGCTGCGTCAACTTGGTCATCGTGTACCCGTGCTTCAGGGAACGAAGATACTTCGTCTAGGAAGTCTGTGTTCCACGCTGCTCGGATTAAACGAACGTTACCGTTGGCTACAGCGGCTGAAAGCGGCTTTGCTCTTGTTGCTTTATCGCCGGTAGCTCTCTGACCTGTAAAGTTGTAGCCTGGGAGCACATATCGAGCGTATTGGTCAATAAGATTTTTACCTGCAGACCCTGGCTCCTGCTCCATCATGATTGGAATTTCTGGACCATCTTCGGCAGCCGTTGCGCGAATGAACTTTTCTACTTTATCGCCCTTAGCTCTGATCCTACGGATATCTAAAATGTAAAACACTCCGTTGTCGAATGCCCCTAGACAGCCCACGGTCCAGTCAGGGTCCGGGTTTGACTGTGTTGGCTCTGATCCAGCCAAGTCCCAGAATCTTACGATTTGTGTATCGTTAGAGAATGAAGGGATCTCGCTGTCGTCTATGATCTCAAAGTTTTCACGGTTAAAAAGCGATCCTAAAGCAGTGGACCACCAGTCACCGAACTCAAGCCGCTTTCTTTCAACAGGGTCTAGCTCTTGAAGAACTGCTCGGTAAGAGGCTGGGTCAATGCCGGGGTTATCGGTCAGCATGGAAGGGATAAAGATTCGTCCACGGTCTTTTCCTTCAACAAGGAACCGCTGCCGGACCCAGTTCGGTGCAGGGTTTGTTGCTGCGCGCATTCTCAATGGTACTTGAGCTAAGGGTCCTGATGCGGGACGGCGAAGACGGGAGAACATGTAGCGGTAGTCAGATTCTCTGATCTCTGTTACCTCGTCCATGCCGATGAATTGAAACTCAGAACCCTTGTATCTGAGGTAGTCGTTGACGTTGTTGAGGTAACCGAATGTTACTCTTGCCCCGCTAGGGAACGTGGCTGTGTAGCTGTTGGCGTTCCAGTGAACGTCGTCGTATTGCATAGTCCAGTCTCTGAAGCGGTCCATGAGGGCGCCGGGTAGTGCAAGGTCAGCGTATGTACGCCTAAACAGGATTGCGCTGTAACCGGGTACGTCTACGTATTGTAGGGCAGCCATGATGAGGGCACTAGATTTTCCACCGCCTGCGGCTCCACCAAAGAGAACTTCTTGTGCTGTGCTTTTTAGGAAGACTTTTTGTGTGATCGACGGTTCTTCGATCCAATATTCGGAACGTTTTGGTTCTAGGTATTGCCGAATTTTGTTCCAGTCTGGAGCCTCGTTAGACATATCTGCTTGAATCCTTGACTATTTAGATGTAAAGTATAAACATGATGAATTTTTTTAGTCGATCAACGTGCGCCCACCTACTTATGTGTTTTTCTGTGATTCTAATTGGGCTTGGTCTTAGTATACTAAGTTTAGGGTGGGGTTTGGCAAGTGCTGGCCTTGCGTGCGGTATTTATGGGTATCTCTTAGGGGCTGAATAATGGCATGGAATTCCACATCTAATAAATCACTTCGCAACATTGCTGTAGGGCCAGAGGAGCAGAAAGCTGCTCCTATTTCTGTTGGCGCCCCAGTTTCGTACAGCCCTTCTCTTGCGGATAATCGTGGTTATCATGATGGGTGGGACATTGTTAAGGCTTATAAAGAGGGCGTCGCTAAGGTCACTTGGGTGTTTAGAAGCATTGATGTGATCGCTTCAAACCAAGCACGCCTTCCTATGATTTTACGCAAAGACAACAATCCCTTTGGTGAGATTGTCCAAGACGCTGATTTGTTGAAAATCTTCAATAACACTGCAAACCAGGGCGAGAATGCGTTTGCGTTTAGGTATCGTTTGTCTGCTCAGCTTCTCATGAGTAGTCGTGGTGTTTTTGTTGAGATTGTACGAGGTAGAGGTGGTGTACCCATTGCGCTTCACCTTTTGCCTCCTCAGAATACGTCACCTATTCCTGATGTTCAGAAGTTTGTGAAGGGTTTTGAAGTCAAGATTAGTGCACATGAGAAGCGTACGTTGCGTCCAGAGAATGTCATCTGGATTCGCCGTCCGCATCCTTTAGATCCTTACTTGTCGATGACCCCGATGGAAGCTTCTGGGGTTGCTATCGAAGTCGAAAGTTTGGCTAAAATCTACAACAGGAACTTCTTGATTAACGACGGTCGTCCCGGTGGTCTACTTGTTCTACGCAGCGAGATCGCTGACGAGGATAAAGAGGAGTTACGTTCCCGTTTCCGTGGCAATATCGGTAGAGCAGGCGCTGTAGGTGTAATTTCCGCCGATGATGGTGCAGATTTCGTTGATACTGCAGCCAGCCCCCGTGATGCAGCGTATATCCAGATGCGAACAATCACCAAAGAAGAGATTTTGGCAGCATTTGGTGTACCTGAGTCGATTATCGGCAACTCTTCTAACCGTACTTTCGCTAACGCTTCTGAAGAGGGGAAGGTTTTCTGGATGGAAACCATGTCTCCGCACTTGGACTTGATTGCACGATCGTTCGACAAGATTGATCCTACTTACTACATTGATTTCGATACCGGTAATGTTCCCACGCTGGTTTTAGCTAGTCAGGAGCGGGCGATGCACCATTTGTCAGAGTTCCAGCAGGGTCTAATTAGTGTTAATGAGTATCGTCAAGCGGTGAGCCGTAAGCGTGTTGATGGCGATATTGCTGATTCGTTGTTGGCTAACCCGAATCAGACGCCGATTGCGAATACTGAGAAAACGCAGGAGGAGATTGCTGCTGAGCAGGAGGAAGCTGCGGCGGCTGAGGGCGGTGCAGTTCCGACCAGTATTGCTCCTGGCGGCGGTGCTCCCGGTGCAGGTGTTGGTGAATCGTTGGATGCGCAGAGGTCTGCTGCGTTTAGTCAGGATGTTGCTGAGTTTAGTCCTGAGGCTGGCGGGTTTGTCCCTGCTGGATCTGTACAGGGTACTGATAATATTGAGGCTCCTGCATCAAGAGTTCCTAGCGAATCTGCACTATAGTTTATATAATTGCCCGTTTTTCAGTTTATATAAATACGCTAAAGTAACAACCCTCGCCCCGATAACATATACTCAGGGCGCTCTTAGACCTTAAGGAGAGACATGACTTCTGTCGTTATGGAAAATGCATCTGAAAAGGAAGAAGACTTCACTTTTAAGGCCATTTCAGGCCAGATTGGCATTGATAAAGCCGAAGGTATTGTCGAAGCATTTGTTTCAGGTATTGGCAATCGCGATTCAGTTGGCGATGTTGTTATTTCTGGGGCTTTTAACGAATCTTTAAAGCGCCGTAAGCCCCGAGTTGTTTGGGGTCACGATTGGAATCAGCCCATTGGTAAAGTTCTGGAGATTTACGAAGTTTCTAGAAATGATCCAAGACTGCCTGAGAAGATGAAAAATGCTAAGATTGGCGGACTTTACGCAAAGGTTCAGTTTAACCTTAATACTGAACGTGGTCGTGAAGCATTTGCAAATGTTGCATTTTATGGAAATGAGCAGGAGTGGTCGATTGGTTATAAAACATTAACCGCCGATTACGACGCTATGCAAAAAGCAAATATGCTTAAAGAAGTTGAATTATACGAGATTTCTCCCGTACTACACGGCGCTAACCAGCTAACCGGTACTATTTCTGTAAAAGACGATGAAGAAGGTACAGTGACAAAAATGCATATGGATGACAGTGGAATGGGTAAGCCGTCAAATAGAGCCGACGCAATGTCATCAATGATTGGCAATGCGCTTTCTGAAGCTCTCCGCAAGCCGGTAAAAATTATCAGTGTTGACGGAAACTCGGTAATCTTTGAGACGGGTGAAGACATGACATGGATGGCTTCATTCTCAATGGACGAGGGTAACTTAATGGTTAGCAAGCCCACTAGGGTAAAGCCTACTATGTCGTATACTCCTGTTGGCGATTCCGCTCCTCCTTCGATGATGGTTAAAGAGCCTGAAGGGAAGGACGCTGAAGAGCCTAAAGGTATTCGTGACGAAGAAGATGAGCAAGGTACTTGGGCTACGCCTGATATTGCTTTGGCTTGGTCAAAGACATTCGGTTGTTCAGGCGTCCACTCCCATGGTGGCGGCTATCTTCCTTGCGACACTCATGAAGAGTATCTTGAGGCGCTGAAGCGTTTTGATGGCAATGCTAATATTAATTCGCACAACAATTACTTAGCTGGTGTAGAGGTTGAAGAGGCTAAGGATGCTACTGGTGGATGTTCTTGTGGTACTGAAGAAAAGGGCCATGGCTACGGGGAGTCGAAGAAGCCTGAGTATCTTAAAGATCCGATGGCACTGCTTTTGATGGCTTACAATGAGATGTTGAAGCTGCGTGGTGCCGGTAATCTTCGGGAAGCCACGCTTGAGCTTATTGCTGGCGTTGAGGATTATCTGACCGAGGCTCCGATGTCTCGCCCTATGGAGCAGGGCGAAAAAGCGGTTTCTGGTTTTGTGGTGCACGTTAAGTGTTCTGATGATGAGGCTCTTGATGTTTCGTCTGCGCTTTCTGCTGTGCCTGTGTTCTCCTTCAAGACAGATGAGGGTGTGGATGTTCACTTCTCTACGAAGATGGATCATGAGGAACTTATGGTTAAGGTAGCGGATTCTTTGGCTACTTTGGAATTTGTTCCTAGCATTAGCATTACTGAACCCATTGACACCGATGAGGGTGCTCAATAAGATACTCTATAAAGGATTTAGGAGTTTATAATGAGTGAAAATCTTAACGAAGACCTTCAGAAGTTTGAAGAAATTCAGGCGATGCTGGACGGTGAAGAGAAGGGCATGCATGAGGACGAGAAGGGTGCGCATGAAGACGAGAAGGGTTCACCTTCTGTTTTCATGACTGATATCCGTTTCAAGGAGATGCAGGATGCCGGTGAGCTGATTTCTGAAGAGGCGTTTGCGGAGCTTTCGGAAGAAGAGCAGATGCTCATGGAGAAGGTTCTTGTCATGGACGAGAAGGGTGATACTCCTATGGGTTGGATGTTCCGTTTCAAGTCGGAAGAGGATGAAGAGGCCGAAGAGGAAGAGGCCGAAGAGGAAGAGGCCGAAGAGGAAGAGGCCGAAGAGGAAGCCGAAGAAGAGGCCGAAGAGGAAGAGGCCGAAGAGGAAGCCGAAGAAGAAGAGGCCGAAGAGGAAGCCGAAGAAGAAGCCGAAGAAGACGAGGTTAACGAAAAGGCTGCAGCCATCATGTCAATGATGCGTAAGCCTAAGAACGATAAGCCATCAATTTTCTTGACCGATTCTCGCTTCAAGGAAATGATGGATGACGGTGAGCTAGTTGATGACGAAGATTACGAAGGTCTTGACGAAGACGCTAAGGGAGCGTTTGAGGCTGTCGATGTTTACGAAGAAGGCACTGGCAAGGGCTATGGTAAGCGTTACCGTCGCCGTAGCCCTCTTGAGTTGAATGCTATGCGTAAGGCTCAAGATGAGAACGCTGTTGAAGATGTGTTTGAAACCGCCGATGAGGCGATGGAACGTGCCGGAGCGCTTGGCTGTGAAGGCACACATCGGGCAGGCAAGATGTTCATGCCTTGTGCTTCCCACGATGAGTGGATGGAGTTGAGCAAGAAAGAAATGGCTGCTAAGAAAGAGCGTGAAGCTGCGCAGGCTGAAGCTGCTCGTGCCGCTAGACAAGCTCAAGCAGCCCAGGCTGCTCAGCAGCAGGCGCAGGGCGCTGGTCCTGCTCCCGCTCAGGCCCCTGCACCTGCAGGAATGTCTGGAATGCCTGAAGAAGGTATGAAGTCAGACGACTTCCTTTGCGGATTTAGCCGCAAGTCAGTTAATCAACCGTGCGAATTTTGTCAAGGAGGGTGCATGCCTACCGAAGATCTCCCTGGTTTAGGAGACATTGAGTCCCAAGTTAAGTCACTACATCAAGGTTCAGAGATTGTCGGCTCTGGGTATTCAACTGCAGACGATATCTTTGTTGTCGATGTTAAGCGTGCCGATGGTTCATGTATTCAGGTCTTCCTTTCTGGCGAGGGCGAGGAGATGGGCTGGCTACGCATTGATGAAGATGAGATGGATGCCAAGTCTGGTGAGCTTCAGGACATTGTGTCTCAGGCCGATGCTGAGGACGCTGCCGTTAAGGCTCTTGAAGATCTTGACATCAAGGGCGACGTGATGGGTGTTCTGGTCGATGTGTTTGCTAATCAGGACGTGTACGTCGTTGAGGTCGATACCGACGAGAAGAGCTACGATGTGTTCGTTTCCCCTGAGGGCAAGGTCCTTGGCTTCGATGAGTACGAAGTTGAAAATCCTTTCGACTACGACATGGACGAGGAAGCTGAACTGAAGGCTCTTGAAGCTGAGCTTGAGATCAAGCGCATGTACTCTCGTGAACAGCGTGAGGCCATGGCTGAGTCGGGCGACGCTCTTCCCGATGGCTCTTTCCCAATTGCTGATGCTGCGGATCTGGATAACGCTATTCAGGCTTACGGTCGTGCCAAGGATAAGGCTGCGGCTAAGGAGCACATCATGAAGCGTGCTAAGGAACTTGGCAAGGAAGACATGATTCCTGCGGATTGGAACGAGGAAGAGCCTGAGGCTCCTGAGGCGGCTGCTGAGGCTCCCGCCGAGAAGGAAGAAGACGTTGAGCTTATCAACGCTTTGGCAGAATTCCAAAACATGCTCGATGGTGAAGATTTGGCCTGATCCGGAAGGGGTTGCAGCTTATGAGACCCGCTCGCTTAGAGCAAGTAATTAGTCAGGCAAATGAGGCGTTATTTAATGTAGGCAGCAGTGCTGTTGTAGGCGATAGTTGGCACAAAGATACGGTAAAATACTTTTATCAGGATGATGTGCTTGTAGAGTACGTCCCCTTAGACGATAGAAAGGCTTCTGATGATGGAAACTGAAACTCCTGAAATCGGACCTTATTTTGCTAAGGTTGGTCCTGAAATTGGTCCTAACGCCGATCAGTTAACTGCTTTAACTCGTGGCCGTGGCCCCCGTCGTGGCAATCTTGAGGATCTGCTGAAGTACTGGCGCCCGATCATGAAGAAGCCGGGTGGCTTCCGTCGGTGTGTCGTTATCTTGATGGATAAGCCGCAGTTTGGTGGTAAGCCTCAGCGCATTTGTGCTTGGCTTCACCATGAGTTGACTGGCAAATGGCCGAATGAGGGTAATCATCATGGCCGTGGCGGCAAGGGCAAGCGTAAGCGTCGTGGTAAGTTGACTCGTCGTGTTCGTTCTGCTGCTCGGAAAGCAAAGTCTGTTGATTTAAGTCGGCCAGAGTATTCTGGTTCTTCTTTGCGTTATGCTGTGAGTGAGTCTCGTGCTTATGGCGGCATTTTGGTTCAGCCTATTGCTGGCCGTCAGAATGTTGTTGACATGAAGGCTGCCATTTTTAGGCAGTATTTGGATACGCCTGTGGCTGTTGAGAATGACGATATTTCTGTTAAGCGTGTAGGTATTTTTGGTTCTAATAGTCGGTTTGGTCAGGCAGCGCAGGCTGTTGGTTCTACGCTTGCTCCTGGCAACACGAGTGTTGTTACTAGCCCTGGCCGTTCTGCTGTTTTCCGGGCGTTAACTCCGGGCGGCGGTAGTGGCCGTGGTCGCCGTTTGGCGGGTGCTGGTCGTCGCTTGTTGGGCCGTTCGGGTCGTGGTGCCCGCAACCGGTTCCGTTGTCCGCCTGGGTTTGAGAACGGCGGTACGTTCACTGATCGCCGTTTCAGTACTTGTGGTGCCCAGATTCTTGGTATCCCGAACTTTGGTCCGGGTTCGCTTCTTGGCGGCACGGGCCGTGCACTTGCTAGGTTAGCTAGGAACGCTGAGCTTATTTCGAGTATTGGCGATTTGCGTTCTCAGAAAAACCCTGGCGTGTTTATTCGTGCAGCACAGATTCCGTCAACTCCGAAGAAAGTGAATGTCACTGCTAGGGCTTCTGGCGTGAACACTATTCTCAACGCCATTGGTGACACTCGTTGGAATGTTCGAGTGTCGAAACGAGACGGTGTGATTCTAGAACCCGTAGCCGGTTTGAGTTTCTTTGCTAACCAGACAGGCGACTTTGACGATGTTGTCGATGGTTCGCTAGTTGTTCGAAATACTGATGCTTCGTTTGATACTCCTGAAATTATTGAAGCGGTACAGTCTTTGAACGCTGGTTTTAAAGACGTATACTTTGCGATTCCTGAGGTTGGTGTTGTTCGTTTTGGTAGAGAAGGCGGCGAGCTTACTCCTGCGGAACGTACATCTTTAACCCGTACGCTACCTACCCGCATTTCTCGTGACGCTGACATTGACCCGACTGCCGGTCTGCGAGGGTTTGCTGACGATTCTGGCGGCAAGTTCGTTGTCGAGTTCGGTAACCTCAACGAGCAGGGCCGCTTTACTGTGGACCAGACCGACAACACACTAGTTAAAGTACAGGGGCCGGGGGGCGCGGTTCGCCAGGTTCCCCAGTGGGTTTACGAAACGTTCTTGTCTCGTTCTGCACCACGTCGTGCTAAGGACGACCCGATTTATGAACTTGTTCCGGAGGGCAAGTCCGTAAACCCTTTTTTCATAACCGCAAAGGCGGTCCAACCCGATACACTCTATAAGGAGTATCAGGCGGGTATTGCGTTTAAGGTAGATGCCTATAAGGATCAGGCGTATTTGGGCGGTGTGAACTTTAAGCGTGTCCGTCCTGGCGGTGTTCCTTTGCGTCGGGCGTTGGGCGGGTTTGCTTCGGCGTTGGCGTTTTTTGATCCTTCGATTAGTCGTTATCGTTGTCCCCCTGGTTTTACTGGGGGCGGTCAGTTAACGAATTTGCGTGGCACTACTTGTGGCCGCAGTTTGAGTTCTTCCACGATGTTGAGTTTGGGTAATTTGCAGGATGCTCGCGGTAAGTTTGCCCGCAACAGACCCGGCTCAGGTCGCTTGGCTGGTGTCGTTGTAGATGATATCGAAGAAGGCAGTTTCAGGCAAAGTGTATTTGAGACTCAGGCTGCTTTCGATGAGGTTATTGATGACTTTGATAAGTTGTCAGAGAGGCTTCCTCCTGTTGATCAGTTGGATAGGCTGACTCCTGTGAATGTGCCTCAGTTGACTGATGATGTGCGTGCGGCTTTAGATAATATCGGCAAAGATTTATTGGCTGCTTTGGACCAGCTTAAGTTTGTAGACGGGAGAGAAGAGCTGGATGAGCCTTCGTGGGAGGCGCTGGCTTCACGATTGCAGGATATCGCCACGATTGAGGCGCAACGTCAGGCGTATCTAGATTTTTATGGTATTCGGCTTACAGATAATCGGGCTGAAGGTAGAATTGAATTGATAGCTGAGCGTCTGGCCGATATTGCGAATAAGCAGCGTGTAGCTACTACGGTTGATGAGGTTACAGAAGAGGGTGTGACGGCCCTGTCTGTGGGTGAGCGTGCAGAAGAACGCATTGAAGCTTTGATAGATTTGAATGATCAAGATGGCTTGTGGGATGTGGCAAGCATGGCTGATTATGGTGAGCTTCTTGATCAGTTGCCGATGCCTGAGACTGATGCGGAAGAGCGTCGGCTTGGGCTTCTGGAGCCTAGGTTCCGGGAGGCTATGCTTGAGCAAGTATCAAAGTATAAGGATAAAGTTGATAATGATCCGGATAGTCTTTCTTTGGAGGAGTATTCGTATTTGTCTTATGCGTTAAGTCGTATTGCTGAGGCAGAGGACTACGGTCCAGAGCGTAGCCGTTTAAACAGAGTTGCTGATGATGTTTATGATGTAACGGTACAGAGAAGAATGCGAGAGCTAGGTCAGTTGGATAGGCCAAGTGATGAGAGATCTGAAGAAGCTTTAGTTTACTCGATTGGAGCGTCTGGTTGGGGCAGCGAGGAACGTACTGAGAATATCGAAAATTATGCGGCACGTATGATGACTCGTGTTTACACTCAGTTAGAGACTTCAGAGGGCGGTGCTTATGATGCCTTTGCTAAAAACGTTGCGATGGAATCTAGGCTTGAATCTGAGTTATCACGCATAACGGAGGATCTCTCAAAGAACTATCTCCTCCATGAAGACTATATGACTCGCATAATTGATAATTTATTAGCTGTTGCCGATTCTGAGGGATTATCTCTCTCGGAAGAAGATAAGGAATTGATTGGTACAGTTATTAGAGAAACACGCATCCACATGCAGGATACTTTCAATTTGCAGCGCATTAGTCAAGATGCCGAGTTTGAGGCAGAAAATCTTGACAGATTGTATATGGATTTTTTGAATAATGATAGGGATCTTGAGCGAGTTGCCAGCAACATGTCCTTGCGTCAGTATGAGGATTCTCTTGTAGCTTTACAGGGCGTTATTGACACTTTGTATGGGGTTGACGGGGCAGAACAAAATTTGGCGGCTTTGATTGCTTTTAAAGATGACTTGGTACGGGGACGTTCTAGAGCAACGGCTAATGTTGCTGGAAAAATTACTTTTGTTACAGATGATCCTGATTTGTTGCCGGGGCCGGACGGTGTTCCTGTCTGGCAGGCTGCTCGCAGAGAAAGACGAAAAGCTAGTACGCAGGCAATTTTGACGTTTGGGCTTTCTGGTCTAAACCAAGATGAATATGATGTTGTGCGTCCGGGTGAAACACCTTATGACACTTTAAATCGGCTTGCGTCTGAAGCAAAACTAGAAGAGTGGGCGTTGAAGCTTTTAAATGCGTCTGATGTGAAGGATGCTAAAGACCGCAGCAAGCGCACGATCGTAGCTGCGTATGATGCTAGAACAGATGACGATAGACCAGTAAGGGTTGAGATTGATAACGTATCAAATGCAGATAGTGTTTTTATCTCCTCATACGATGAACTGGTTTTGAGTTCTGATCTGTATGTGACGGTATTTGATGAAGACGGGAATGAGTTGCTGCGTGAAAAGGTCAGCCCTGCGATGTCTAACGTTACACGTACTTTGGCTTTCTCCCCTACTGGTGTGCATAGTGTAACGCATGACTACGTGGTTGTGAACAATAGAGACCGCCCACAAAGAAGTTTTACAGTGTATTTACCTGACGGTAGCACTTTTGATTTAGATAATAGACGGCGTGGGATTTCTGATGTGCTTAACGCTAGGTATCTGGCTATGTCCTTTGCTGCAGGCTTTAAAGAGAATCACCGGCTTGACGTGGGTTGGGACGGTAAATATGTTTGGCCGAAGAAGGGAGTCCGTTCTGTTGAAGAGTATAAGATTAGGAATATAAATTCGGCGTTTAGGGATTTGCTTACGAATTATGATGGCGCTCAAGTCGCTATAGCTAGGGGCCAACGGTTGTCCCGTTATCAGATTACTGCATTGCTAATTTTTGACGGAGACCGTAATAAGCGAGATCGTGTGGCTTCGTTACTGAACTATAATGACGGGCTAGGTGAAGAAAAAGTTAAAGACTGGATGCAGTATCCTGAGTTTATTCAGGCTCTAAGTGCTGAAAAGGGAAGCCCACATGAAGGTCATGTTGCTCGCTTGTTTGGAGGCGGGTATATAACAGTTAATACTCCGTCTATGGCAGCGGCTTGGGTTAATCAAGTCAATAGCTTTATCCCAGAAGGGTCCGGCAGTAGAATAAAGTCTACTGATGACGTGACGAATTTAACGGGTTATGTAGATGTTGACAATATACCGAACATGGGTAGCTACGACATGGTGTCGGGTGTCATGGATCTTTCTTCGGCAGACATTAACGAGATAGGGTGTTAGTATGTCTGATTTTTTCGTACAGAACAAAGTGACTAACAAAATAATTGAACAGATTTCGGAAAAGCTTTTCTGTGAGGTTCATCCTAAGCGTCCACGTAAACCTAATGGTGTGGCTCAGCGTTACAGCCCGAACTATCGTTCGGATATGGCTCGGGATCGTGAGCCTAGCGGAGCGCCTAAGGTCATTGAATCCACGTCGATTACTGATATTGAGGCTGCTGTAACGCATGTTTCTGGTCAGAATGGTTCGCTGGGTGCGGTGCCTGACCAGCTTTTAGCCGAGACGATTGTGCAGGATATTGCCAATGGAAGTGGACGTTTTGAAACTATTTCAGATCAAGCAGGTATGTTGAAGGTTCGGGATACGTCTAATGGAATTGTGTATGGTTTGAAGAGATATGATGGTGACGATGCTTTGGCAGATTCTGGCCGTGTAGAAATTTTGGCTTCTCGTGTTGCTGAAGAGTTTGGGTTTGCTCAGGGCCGTATTCGTGTTGCTAGTGACCTGGGCGAGAATGGGTCGTTTGCGGTGTTGATTGAGATGCCTGATTCGGTTGTGGCTGGCGATACTCGTGACTTAGTTCCGGCGCAAAGTTTGTCAGAGGCTGATACGGATGACGTGGTTCGTATGGTTTTGATGGATTTTGTTTTGTCTAACCCGTCTCGGAGTCCTTTGGACATTATGGGTTCTTCGGATGATGATGGTGTGAGTTTGCATCCGGTTTCTCATTCTGGACATTTTATAGGCGTTGAGCGGAGAGATCGTCAGGGTTTGCAGCGGTTTGTTGAGGATGCTGTGGAAGCTAACCATCCGGCTGTGGCGGAGTTGCAGCGTAGGTTGGGTAGTGAGGATCGGGAGAAGGTTTTAGAGTCGTTGCAGCGTTTGTCGGCGCAACTTAATGATGAGGGAAATATTGCCGGTCTTAAACGTTTTATGGCTGATACTGGCAGGTTACCGACTTCTAATAGGGACGGTATGCGTAGTAAGCATGATTCGGTTTCGGATCGGATGGCGACGTTGCGTTTGGTTGCTCCTGAAGAGGTATTAGATCTATTGGATGGTTTTGAAGCTCGTCCTCGTCCTGGCGCTAGTGTCGTGGGTAGAAAAGCCAAAGAGAGTGTTGCTGCTAATAGCCAAGAGTTTTCTGCTTTGAAGCCGGAGGAAAAGGAAGCTATTTTGGGTGATTTGTTAGATCAGATGCCCCATCTTGAGCAGGTGTTAGGAGTGGATCTTACAAATAAGACTAGCGGTAAGAATCGCAAGGCAGGCGATTTGCGTAGCAACTTGAGTGAAGATGAAGTTAATGAGGCGCTAGAGAGAGTTGTTTCCCATTTTGAAGGAAACATTGATCTATTGTTATCTCAAACTGCGCCGGGTTATGATAGTCCAATGTTAGTTGATGGGCAGCTAACTGAGGCTGCAAAAGAAACTCAGGCGTGGTATACTGTAGCAAACAACTTGGCGGGAACCATGTCGGACGAGTTGGGCATCAGGCCGGAAACGGCTGCTGCACTACTAGCCATATTTTCTGCAGGCACTGATTGGAGAGATAACGTTGCGCTCGCTATCCATGCTGCTAAAATTTGGAAGCAAAACGATGTTATTGATGAATTTGCTGCTCAAAAGGTAAGAGCCTCTTACTTGACTGCAAAAAGAAACGGTCTTAAGTATAAAGAAGGTGACGCCTTAAAGGACGCTCAGGACCACATTGCAGAGATTGAAAGCCTGTCTTTAGAGTCTTTCTTGGAAGGCTTTGGTGCAGAAATAGGAAAACCTTTGCAAGAGCAGGATGGGCGCTTTGCTGCGGTTTATTTACGTGCTAATGTAAAAGAGTTTGGCGGTGAAGGTGGTTTGAGAAAGGTGGGAATTACTCCTTCAGCTTCGGGTGATGGTTCATATTCTTTGACCGCTTTAGATGGTGCGGCTTCTACAGGCACTCATAGTGTTCCCAAGTGGGGGCAGAAGACGCTTGGTTCTACTTCTTACGCTAAAGCAATTAGCTTGTTGGCGGCGGACGAGAAACAGAAGGGACTGAGTACTGATAAATTTGTAAAACGGTATGTGTCTGGGAACTTAGGTGATGACGCTAAAGTTCGTTCATTTTACAATAACATTGTAGATCCTGCCGACACTCGATTTAAGAGTTTGACTGCGGATACGCATCATTTTAATGCAGTTTCTTTAATACCTGCTGGCAGTTCGTTCAAAATCACTAGAGAAAACAATCCGGCACCGTGGAAAGATGGAAAGCTAAATAAAGATCCCAAGAAGGGTTTTGAACCCATCAAAAAAATGTTTAAGGCAAAACAGGGAACGGGCGGCTTTAGTGCTGGGTATTGGCTGGCCAGAGAAGCTGCCTTGCGTAAAGCTGCAGAATATGGTATTCTACCGAGAGAAATGCAATCAATTTTATGGGAGCAGCAGCGCCGACTTTGGGTAGATAAAAAACTGAAAGATGGTGTCGCTGCCGATATCTATAAGACCCTTAGAGAAATGGGAGTTATAGATGAGCAACAATTTAGAGATTTGTATTTAGAAAAATATGCGGAGGCTGTAGGTGCGGCGCTTCCTAAGCAAGAATACGATGCAATTGAAGATGCTGCAGGGCTACTGACTGGACTAGTGTAATCATGAGTACTTTTGACGAAAATTCTTTTGTAGAGGTAAATTATTCTGATTTTTCTTCAAGGGCTGATGTTGAAGAAGAAATGCTTATGATTGAGGAGGAGCAGTTAGGTGAAGATGAACTAGAAGTTGACTATCCCAACTTAATTCAACATTTGAGAAACCAAGGTTTCGAGAGTCTCGCTCGAAAGTATGAGCAACTCATGGAAGAAATGGAGCAGTCAGATGGCTAAGCGCTACAACTTCTCCTATGATGGCAAACCTTACGGGTACGTTGTTTTTGAAAATGGTGAACTAATCGACATGCAGTTCTATGATCCTCAGCTTCATGTAGACATGACTCGATGGGCAGAAGGTAAAAATTTCACTAGCATTAGAGACCTAGTAGGCCGTGGTGCAGCCATGTGGGACATTGAAGAGGTTAACGTATGAACGAGACATACTACAAAACAACAGATGATGCTTTAGTTATTATCCGGGTGCAGGACCCTCGGTCGGCTGAACCGCATTCAACTATGCATAGTCAGGCCAAGGTCGATCGTGCGTTTGCTGAGATAGAGAAGCTTCGTCCACTTGATGTTCCCATGTTTACTGAGCAGCGTCTCAAGTTCTTCTTTCCCGAGCTGTCTGAGATTGACAGATCAGAGTATTCTGAGGCGTACACAAACATTGATGAGTTTAACGCTAAGGCGATGCTGACAAAGCAGCGCATTGAGGCCATGCCTGATAGCGAGTTGGCGGATTACATCTTTTTCTTTTCGATGAATACTCGCTTGATGGAACCTGCTGATGTTGATGCCTTTATGGAAGCTATCTTTTTCGGTTGGGGCATTAATATCAACATGCCCGGGGCGGAAGCGGATATTGACGACGCTACGCAGCGAGAGATACTAGAATATAGTTATGCGATACTGAACAAGGTTGAGAAAGAACAAAACCCTAAGTACGCTTATGATTTTATTAAACTAACCGGCGGGACGGTTCCTAGCGAAGAGCGAGGAAAGTGATATGGCTAAAGATCCATTACAAGACCAAACTGTCCCTACGGAAAAGATGGCGAAAGAGCTGTCTAAGATTTTGGGTTGTTCTGGGGCGCACAAAGTGGGTGAGGATGCTTGGGGGCCTTGTGAGTCGCCTAAGGATCTTAAGAAGCTTATTGCTGTCGGCAACCCTGCTTTTCGTGAGTGGAAGAAGCGTCAACAGAAAAAGAAAAACTTCTACGACTTTTTAGAGTTGAAAGCGAAGGGTAAAGGGAAGAACAAGTTCCCGACTCGTGAAGCTGCAGAACAGGCTGCAAGCAAGATGGGGTGTGCTGGTGCACATCAGACCCGGCAAGGGGTTTGGGCGCCGTGCATGACTCCTGAAGATTACAATGCGGCTCACGGCCATTTGAGTGTCGGGGGTTCTCCGGTTTTGCGGTTGCAGCGACCAACTCGTCGTGTCGCTACAGATTTGAGGGCTTGGGAGAAACTTCGTGAGCGTGGCCCACGTGGCATTGAGACGCTGCCGGGTGGCGGTTTGGTTTCGGCTAAATCCGTGACGGCTTCTGATTCGTTCACTCCGACGAAAGGTATGGTTGCGGAAGCGAAGCGTGCGTTGGAGTGGCGTAAAGAATTTAAGCGTGGAGGCACTGCTGTAGGTATTGCTCGTGCTAGAGATATTGCGAATGGTAAGAATCTTCCGTATAAGACGGTGAAGCGGATGAAGGCGTTTTTTGATAGGCACCAGTCTGATGCTAAAGCTGATGGGTTTAGGCCGGGTGAAAAGGGCTTTCCGTCGAATGGTCGGATTGCTCACGCTTTGTGGGGTGGCGATGCGGGATATACATGGGCGAAGAATATTGTGGCTCGTGTAGAAGGTACTGAGAAGTCGTTTAATTCGATTGAGGAAAAACGTTTCTATACTCGTAAGCGCCGGATGGAATATGCGAAGCGTGGGTGGGCGCTGCCTGATGGTTCGTTCCCGATTCGTGATGTTGGGGATTTGCGTAACGCTATCCAGGCTTATGGTTTGGGTAAAGATGCTGAAGCTGCGAAAAAGCATATTATGAAACGTGCTCGTGCTTTGGGTCGCACCGAGTTGATTCCTGAGAATTGGAAGACTCGTCAAAAAGCTGCTAGACGTTATGGCCCGAATGATCCTAAGACGCCAGCGAAGCCTTCGGAACGTATCCGTGGGTCTAAACGAAACAAGCCTGGGACTGCTTCTAATACCCGTGGTGGGATTAAACTTTCTGCTGCGGTTGAGGCTTCGTTGAAAAACAAAGTCAAGGAGCATAATGAGAAGATGGAGAAGCGTGACAAGCCTGAACGGAAGGTGACGTTAGGTATGCTTAAGGCCGTGTGGCGTAGGGGTGCCGGTGCTTTCTCAGCTACTCACCGTCCGAAGATGGGCCGTCAGCAGTGGGCGATGGGCCGTGTCAATGCATTCTTGAAACTTGTGTCTAGCGGTAAACCGTCGAATCCTAAGTATACGACCGATAACGATCTTCTCCCTAAGAAACATCCACGTAGAACTAAATCCTAAGCTAGTGGATTTCATTTTTGCTATACATTAGACTATTACTTGTAACAGTAGCTGCAGAAACTTAGAAAAGTTCCCGTGGTTTACTTTACGTTGATGATAGCATAATATTTGACCGGTGTTACCACATTGTGTTGGGTCGCCTGTCATTAGACAGTAAACATGTTAAATACCTTAAGGAGATAAACATGAGTTTTGATGAGAGTCGGCTCAACGAGGTCAAGACTGCTCTGTCAGCTAAGATGGCTGAGCAGCAGGAGATCGTTGATTCGATGCAGGTGGAAGGCACCACTGTTATCGCTGATGCGGAAAAGAAGGCTGCTTTCCAGTCAAACATGGCTGAGATTAACGAGATGAAGGGCCTCATTGAGGGCATGACTTCACTTCGTGACGTTTCGGCTTGGTCCTCAGAGGCCGAGTACAAGTCAGTTGCCGCTGAGGTAGCTGCTGGTGTTGAGCGCGAAGTCGCTACCCACGCCAAGTCAGTTGGTGAGGCTTTCCTTGCTTCTGACGAGTTTAAGTCACTTCAGGGCGGCAAGGCTGGCGTAAACATGGTTTCGCCTTTCCAGGCCAAGTCACTTTCCCAGAAGGACATTTACTCAGGGCTGCCCACGGGTGATCCTGCTTCCTTCGGTGCGATTGAGCGTGACGGCATTGTCCCGATTGCTCAGCGTCGTAGCCGTGTCCGTGACCTGTTCCCGGCACGTACTACTAACGCCGCCGTGGTTGAGTACTTCCGCCAGACTGGCTTCACGAACAACGCTTCAGTTGTTCCGGAGTACTCCAGCGGTAACTTTGGTGCGAAGCCTCAGTCAACGATGACTTTCGTTGGTGAGCAGGCTCCGGTCCGTACCATCGCTCACTGGGAAGCTGCCCACCGTAACGTTCTTGCCGATGAGCCGCAGCTGCGTTCAATCATCGACAACGAGCTTCTTTACGGTCTCCGTCTCCACGAGGACGAGCAGATCCTGAACGGTGCCGGTACTGGCGAGGACCTTACTGGTATCCTCAACACCACCGACATTCAGACCTACTCATGGTCATCAGGTGAAACTTCACCTGTCGCTGACACCAAGGCCGATGCTCTCCGTCGTGCGGCTACTCTGGCATACCTTGCCTACTACGAGCCGACCGGCATCATCGTCCACCCGTCAGATTGGGAAGACATCGAGCTGACCAAGAACTCGCAGGGCACCTACCTGCTTGCGATGTCAGTTGCCGGTGGCGCTGAGTCACGTGTCTGGCGTATCCCCGTCATCGACACTCCTGCTATTGCTTCAGGCACCGCTCTTGTCGGCGCTTTCGGCACTGGCGCTCAGCTGTACGACCGTGAGGCTGCTACCATCCGTATTTCGGAGCAGCACTCAGACTTCTTCGTCCGCAACGCCATCGTGGTGCTTGCTGAAGAGCGTCTGGCCCTCGCTGTCAAGCGTCCGGAAGCGTTCGTCAAGGTCACCTTCGACGCCGAGCCGAGCTGATCCTAGTCCCTTCGGGGTAGTTGGATAAGTTGAGAACCCCCGGTCCGTTTGGGCCGGGGGTTTTCTTATTTACCTTTCGGCTTTGGTTTAGGGGGCCTTTGTTATAATAAGGGCATGCCTATATTCGATGACGACGACATTCCGTTTCCTGTGTGGACTCAGCATGATGTTGATTTGTTGGAGGCGATTGATCCGTTTCTTTTGTACGGGTTGACGAATGTTGTGGAATATCTTGTTACCCGCAATGGTCTGGTTGACAACGAAAAGTTTGATCTGTTGTTGTTGATGCATGCTGTGGCGAATAAAGATTCCAGAGAAGATATGTATTCGTTGGATGAAACTGAGGCTGTTATTGGTGTGGCGAGCGAGTTTTGTTTGGTTGACTGTTTGTATGATCGCCAGTCTCTGGAAGCGTTAGAGTTGCAGGACAATGGGGTGTTATTTCTTGCTGTGAACGAGTCGAATGGTGCTGCGTTGGATGCGGCTGTGTGCTTGTCGGCAAGATCTTCTTCCATGTTTAGATACGACGCTGTTCGGCCTTCGTTGGCGTTGTTTGGTGAGTGGGAAACTATTTCTGGAGAGATATTGAAAGCCTTGTTGACTATGGGGCAGACATCCACTAAAATAGGGTTCCTAGTCGAATACTTGAAGGCTAGTAAGAATATCCCTCTAGATGATTTGTTACTGATTGGAATTTTGTTAAAGCTTGCAGAAGTTGGTTTGTTTAACATCTATTTAGACAACGAATCAGATGGAGTCCTTTCCATAAACACTCAAGCGGCGGGAATCTTCCTGTTGTTCTCCAACAGAGAAGAGTTAGCTAGGCGGCTAGCTGAGCTGACAGAATAATCTGTAGCAAATAGGTTTGATTTCTTCCAATCTCGTGATAACTTGACGCCGGAAGCTACATCAGCCCCCCTAGAATACTAAAACCACCTCTTTTCAGAACATCACTACACCACAAGGAGAACGTACTGTGGACCCCTTTTTTATTTCCGACGACCATGCCGCCTCATACGCCGACAAGATGCCTCCGTGGGGATTTAACGGATTAGGCTATATTGTTTACAAGCGAACCTATGCCCGTCCTATTTTTGAGGGCGACACAATTGTTCGTACTGAGGAATGGCACGAAACCATTCAGCGTGTCGTTAACGGCGCCCAGGATATTGGGGCGCAGTTGTCGGAAGATGAGGCTGTCCGTCTCTATGACTACCTGTTCAACTTGAAGGCTTCCGTTGCTGGCCGCATGCTTTGGCAGATGGGCACCCCGAACAACAAGCGTCTGGGTGGCGACAGTCTGGTTAACTGCTGGTTTGTTGATGTTCAGAAGCCCACGGATTTCTCTTGGGCCGTAGAGCGGCTGATGCTTGGCGGCGGTGTGGGCTTCTCTTGCGATAAGCCTGAGCGTTTGGGTGTTGTGCGTTCAGCGTGGGTTGAGCATCATGACGCTGACGATTCTGATTTCATAGTGCCTGATACCCGTGAGGGTTGGGGTGAAGCGGTACGGAAGGTCTTTGAGTGCTACTTGGGTGACGACGACAATCCCCGCAAGATGACGTACGCTACTCACCTGATCCGCAAGGCTGGTGTTCCGATTAAGACGTTTGGCGGCACTGCTTCGGGTCCCGAGATTCTCGTTTCAGGTATTGAGAAGATTTGTGCTGTCCTTGACGGCGCTGTTGGCCGCACGATGACTTCAGTTGAGGTTCTTGACTGCATGAACATCATCGGCTCTATCGTTGTTGCCGGTAACGTTCGCCGCAGCGCTGAAATTGCTGTTGGCCGTCTTGACGATGAAGATTACCTGATGGCGAAGCGTTGGGACCTTGGCGAGATTCCGATTGAGCGAGCCATGTCCAACAACACTGTTTTTGTTTCTCCGGAACAGATGAAGGACATGCCGGAGCTTATCTGGGAAGGATACAAGGGCAACGGTGAGCCGTACGGGTTCTTCAACCTCGAAGCTTCACGCCAGTTTGGACGTATGGGCGAAGAGCGTCCCGATCCGTCGATTGTAGGCGTTAACCCTTGCGCTGAAATCCCGTTGGCTAACCGTGAGTCTTGTAACTTGTCTGAGATTTTCTTACCGATGATTTGCTGCGAGGAAGAGCTTCAGGACGTAGCACAGCTGCTTTACAAGGTCCAGAAGGCGACAGCGGCGCTGTCTTACCTTGATCCGGCTTCAGACAAGATCACGTCAACAAACATGCGTCTCGGCCTAGGTATCACTGGCGTGGCGCAGGCCATGGAAAAGATTGATTGGCTGGACGAAACCTATGTCGCTCTGCGTGAGTTTGATGCCGAGTGGTCAGAAGAGCGTGGCTGGCCCGAGTCTGTACGCCTTACCACGATCAAGCCTTCTGGCACGCTGAGCCTTCTCCCGGGTGTGACCCCTGGCGTTCACCCCGGCTTTAGCCAGTACTTTGTGAAGCGTATGCGTATGGCTTCCACCGACGTTCTTGTCAACTACTGCAAGTCGAAGGGCTTCTACGTTGAGCCTCTCCGCAACTTTGATGGCTCAGAAGATGACCGGACTGTTGTTGTAGAGTTCCCGTGTGCGTTCCCTGACGGGACGATCGAAGCTAAGGACATGACTGCGATTGAGCAGATGGATCTCGTTCGTCGTCTCCAGAAGGTGTGGGCAGACAACGCCATTTCGGTGACTGTCTACTACAAGAGCGAAGAACTTGATGGTATCCGTGAGTACCTTGCGGAGCATTGGAGCGAGATGAAGTCTGTTTCGTTCTTGTTGCACAGCGAGCATGGTTTCGATCAGGCCCCGATGGGCGAGTTGACGAAGGAAGAGTACGAGCATGTGCTCAGCACTACGTCACAGCTTGGTGAGAAGCTTTCAGGTTCCACGATCATGTCGGATGAAGAGTTCGATGCTGAGTGTGCCACTGGTGCGTGTCCTGTACGATAACGGGATATTATAATACGCAAAGTTGCAATCTGGCGTAATTTGGGAAGTTAAAGTATTTGTGTACCGGCAAATTTGACTAACCCCGAAGGAGGAGATTGTGATTATCGGCTAACGTGCCGGTAGCCGTAAAAGCAATCGCACGTCTAGGGCGGGGTTTGGTCAGTTTGACTGAACCCCGCTTTTTACGTTATGATATGGATATGACTTCTTTGAGGGATTTGAGGCTTAATGGTGTGCAGCATGAGTTGCTTATGGTTGCAGCTTGTTGTAAGCATGGCTTAGCGGAGACTGTTCCGATTGATGATGAGAAGCGGCTTTCTTTGCCTGCAGCGATTGCAGTCTTTGTTGGTTTGATGCCCGAACGTAATCTTTCTAATAATTTTGATGAACTGTTAGATAACATACCCGCTAACAAGAGAGCTAACTTTATTAGGTGTTGGGAAGCTATTGAGATGTTTGTTGGGGAAGATATCGTGGATTGGTCTGAACGGGTTGGTAGTCAAGAGGCGTACAAGACTATTAAGTCTTTGGCCGGTGAGGTAGCTAACGCTAGCCTATATAAGCCACGACCCAACGGGTACCCGGATGATTGGCATAGTTAGTTTATAGGGTTTACTTGACATGGTGTCGGGGCTTTACTAAGATACCACTATGAGGCATGAACAGCGATGGCATAAGCATTACGAGGCCCTATGCGCATATGAGAAACGCTATGGTGACGCTATCGTGCCTACAGATCACGTAGAGTTTTTAGACTCGGGGGAATGTATCAGTTTGGGCAATTGGGTTAGTTATATGCGGACCAGATACAAGCAGAACGCATTGGCTGCTAACCGGATTCAGTTGTTAGAAAGTCTTTCTTCTTGGACGTGGGGTCCTGTCAGACCGGGACCGAAGTCGAAGGATTTTATTGCAGAAAGAAACAGTCAGATTTATAGCGAGTACTCTAACGGTGAGACGTTAGCTAAGATCGGTGCTCGGTATAGGTTGTCCCGTCAGCGGGTTCATCAGATAGTAAAGGAATATGAAAATGGTAAATAGGCAAGGCGCTGAAGATTGGAGCCGGTTCACCGGTAAGCTTTCGACAGAGTTGGAAGAGAATGTTCAGCAGGTAGTCAAGCAGGCTGTGCTTATCACGGTTTTGCAGAGTATTTTTGGTTTTGCTTTTCTTGCAGGCACGGGCGCTTTGAGCCTGATGTTTTTGAACAGCATTGCTAATTCTGCGTGGCCTAACTTGATGGCGTTCCGACCCGGCATAGGTTACACGGACGCTTTTCTAGTTTCATCTATTCTTTGGATTCTGTTTTCACTTAAGCTGAGCATGTCGAAGGGTGCGAAGTCATGACGGTAATTGACGATTTGTTGACGTGGGAAGATCATGCGTTGACACATATTGACAGCGTGTGGGAGGCCGAGTCGGCTCAGGTCACTACGGTGGAAGACATTCGGGAGTATATTGATTCGCTTATTGAGACGTATTTTGTCGGCAATAAGGAGTTGGTTGATCCTGAGGTTTGGTTTCAGCTAGCGGTGATGACCAAGCATGCTGATATTTCGCTAGACAAGGATTTTGTGTGGCAAACGCTCTGCAATAAGCAGCGAGATTATGGTTCCGAGAACATTCTTAGGTTCGGGCATCGTGGTCTGATTGTCCGTCTCCACGACAAGGTTGCACGTTTGGAGAATCTGCTGGATTCTGGCCGTCTGCCAGAGAATGAGGCGGTGGAAGACACTTATCTGGACATTGTTGGCTATTCCACGATTGGTTTGATGCTTTTGGACGGGAGCTTTTTGAAGCAAATGGCAGATTAGGATTAATGCCGTTGCCGGATACGGTATCATAGTACCAGTATTGTTTTTTTTGATTGGGGCTGTTATGGCACTGCTGCTAGATGGTGTAAAAATTCCTTCCGATGACGATATGACGCGTCTTTCTGATAGAAAGCTTAGAGATGCTATTAAGAAGATTAATGGCATGGATAGGCCGAACTCTGCGCAGATGGTGATTAGGGATACTGCCCAGACACTGCTAGATGCTCGTGCTGATGCACGGCGAAGGGCTAACGGCGCTCTTAGAAACCAAGATCTAACCTATCTTGGCGTTGATGAACTTTCTGCCAAGATTCGGACAAGGTGGGATAAGCTCACAGACCGTGCTAAGGCTCGCAGGGCAGAAGCTAAGCCTCCAGCTAGACGCCGCAGGAATCCTTCACCGCCGTCTGGCGAGCCGTTCTAAAGGGGGTAGGTAGCGATGGCTCTTATTACAGTCTCTGATATTACCACCTATATGGACATTACGCTCACGAACACTCAGGAAGACGCTGCCGAGTTTATTATTGAAGGCTTGCAGTCTGAGTTAGAGGCGTATTTGCGTCGCCCTGTTGAGCAGACAGAGTTTACGGAAACGTATCGTGTTCCTGATGTGGGCAGGGGTGTCGTAAACCAGCAGTACTATTACAATTACACTACTGATCCTGCTTCCACGTTGACTTCTCCGGGCATTATTTATACGCCTATGTATACGTTGTATTTGGATAATAGTCCGGTTGTTTCGGTGTCTTCTGTTTCGATTACGCCTGCTTCTGCGTCTGCTACGGCGACGGCTCAGGTTGCGGAGCGTGATTTTGTGACTCGGGATTATGGTATTGATTTGTTTAATGCGTTTGCGAATGATCGTATTGAGGTGACGTATACGGCTGGGTTGGATGGTCCGAATATTAAGGCGTTTAAGATTTTGATGTTGCGTGCGGCTACTCGTGAGATGCAGAATATGCATGATGATGTGGTTGGTTTGAAGGATTTGACGACGAGGAATGTTGCACCGTTGGAGACTGGTTTTTCTGACAGGGAGTTGTTTACTCTTCGGAAGTATCGTCGTGTAAGGGTTGCCTAGGATGATTAAAAAAGTAAAGGTTAAGGTAAAACCTTATTCTACGCTTAAGCACTTGACTGCGATGAAGCGTAGGGGTGCTGCTGGTTTTAATAATGTTTTTCAGTGGACTCAGAAAAAGCTTCAAGCCGATATGAGTAACCGGTTCAAAACGAATGCGTATGGGACGTGGAAGCCTCTAGAGCCTAGAACGGTTGCTTGGAAAACATCTGAAGGTTATGGTAGGAAAGGTGTTTTGGTTCGAAATGGTGCGTTGCGGGATTCTTTAACAAAAGACAATTCACGGGGGGCGGTTAGACGTTCTGGTAGGTTCCGCATGCAGTTTGGTACAGATATTGAATACGCAAAGTATCATCAGTTTGGTGACGGTGTTCCGCAGCGTGTACTTATTCCATTTGACTTCGTAGGGCCAGTAGGTGTTATTACTCACATGTATCCTAAGTCTCTGAAACTTACAGTGGGGGCTTTAGCTATGGAAAGAATTATCTACGGATATAAGCGTCCTGGGCAGGTTTACACATTTGTTAAAAAGTCTGGTTTGCGAGGCAGCGTGCCTATCGGGTGGCTCAAAACATCTTTTGATGAAGCAAGCTACATTGATGGCGGTAAGTTAACTAGAGATCGTTAAAGAGGTTATGTATTATGATGAGCGGTAGCCGGATGGCGAAGCAGTTCGTGTCAAATTATTTAGCAGCAGATTTACCTTCTAGGCTGGTTGCTTACAGGAACCATTGGAACCTGAGCGCAAGTCAACTGCCTGAACCTAGGTTGTATGCTAGCCACGAACCATTCCAGTTGGATCGTTGGCCCACAATTATTACTGTTGTGATGAGCACGCAGGCTATTGAACGGCAGGGGTATACTTCTGCGTCTGACCCTGACATTCGAGTGACGTATGAGATGCGTACCTATGTTTGGGTTAGAGACGCTGGTCCTCAAATCGTTACGGACCAGCGAGATAACTTAACGACAGTTGTTCGTGAAGCGTTGATGGATGGTCCTTCGCTGTCCGCATACGACTCTACAGTTCCGTGCTCTCCCAAGATAGATGAAGCGTCTATGGAGGAACAGTTTTCTGAACTGTCTCTGATTAAGGGTGAGCGTTTGCTTGCGGGCGCTTTTATCAGCTATGAGCTTGCTTTGGAAGAAACTATCACGCATGATGCTTTGGGAACAGTTCAGAGCACTGATCATACTTTGAGCCGTATTGCTGTGACCCCGAACGCTCCTTTGAATGTTGTGGCTGTGGCGGGCGATACTGAAGCTACGTTGTCTTGGGTTGAGTCCACGTGGAATGGTGGTGTTTACGATATTTCTGGTTACACTATTCAGCAGAGTACTGATGATGGTTCTACGTGGTCTACTGTTGTGGCTGATACTGATTCGGTGGATGGGTTCTACCGGGTAACTGGTTTGACGAATGGTACTGGTTACAAGTTCCGTGTTGCTGCGTTGAATGATGGTGGTACTGGTGCGTATTCTGCGAGTTCGTTAGAGGTCACGCCGTCTGCTTAGTGTTCGTGGCTGTGGCTGTGGCGTGGGGGTATAATAGAGATTATGGCTAGAGCACCTAGGGTTGTACCTTTTAATCCGTCTCCTCGTGACGCTGACCTTGACCAGATTGTGCAGGAGGGCACGATTTGGGAGCGCCCTAAGGGTGCTGATATTATTTATTTGACGGGCCGTGTTTGGGATCAGACTGGTAGAGCGCCTCTTCGTAGTGATGTTCGTATTGTTTATAATGGGCGTGAGTATAGACCGGGTGATGGGTTTAGGTTTGATTCGTCGTCTGTTGGGGCGCAGGCTGGTGTGATTGGTGATCGAGCTGGCACTATTGGTGATCGGGTTGGTACGATTGCACCGCCTCCTCCTCGTCCGAAACCGACACTGCGAGAATCCGAGGGTACTGTTGGTGTAGCTCCTCCGCCTCCTCGTCCTACTTCTATTGCGGAAGCTACGCGCCCTTCAGCGCCTCCGCCTCCTCCACGACCCACTTTGGGTGAGTCTCGTGGTACGTTGGATTCTCCTCCGAAGCCGCCTCCGCCTCGTGAAGTTCCTTCTGATCCATTTGAGAACATTCCCAGAGATAGCCCGGTTGTGCAGGAACCGCCGCCTCCTCCGCCGTTGCCGTATGAGAACCTGTTTCGGCCTGCGAGTGTTTCTGCTGATGAGGATGCGGCAGCTAAGCGTTCTATATTAAGGGTTCGTGATCGGTGGGGCCGTAAAAAGCGTGATAATGAACGTCGTTATGAGGAGGAGCGTATTGTTCCTTCTATGGAGGAGGCGGTCGAGGCTGAGGTGCAGGAAGAGAGGGTGGATCAGATTGTTGCACAGGTCGAAGCAGTAGATAAAGCTTTAGATGAGGTCGCTGAGGTTGCTGATGTTCCTGAGTCTTCTTCTATTGATGTTTTGGTTGCGGAAGATGTGGAGGAGATTCTTAGAATCCGTCGTCAGAATACGGCGGATCATCCAGATTATTACGAGTCTCGTGGAGAGAGAATATATGCCACGAGAAGTAAATATGCTGGAGGGGCTAGCATTAGAGGTGAGGAATTAAAAATTGATTCCATTGCTTTTCGTGACAGGCGGGAGTATGAGCAGATGCTTGCTGAGGTTCTTGAGCGTGAGGCGTTTGCTGATAAACTTGCAGCAATAACTGGTTTTTCGTTTCCAGACGAGGGCGGTGTTGTTAATAATTTGTATGCTTCTGCAGACGACGTTCCTGAAGAGGTTCTTGAGGCAGTTGCCGAACTTGTTCGTAACACTAAGTTTATAGATGAACGAGACCGTCCTCAGGATTTAAAGCAGTTGTTTTTTTACGCTGCTCAGCTGGCTAATAAAAATGAATCAACTCATAGAGAGACGGTTCAGTTGCGGCTGATTGTAGATTATCGGAGGAAGGTGTTGACCGATCCTCCTAAATATGTGACACGAACAGAGTTGGCGCAACGAGTTGGTTTTTCTAGTTGGGAAGAAGCTAGGGAGGCTGCTTGGACCGATCCGGCGCTTTCCTTACATTTAGACAGAATGGAAACAGCCGCAAGGTATGGTTATGATTTTTTTGACGATACTGTCCGTGATTTAAAGACGGAGATCGCAGAAGCAGCATATAAGGTAGATAGAGCTACTCGGGCTAGTAGTGGTAACGTCTTTTTGAAAAGAAATAATGGCAGATTTGGTGTTGGTCAGCAAATTCCGAAAGATGTTACTTCTGAGGATGTGGCCCGTGTAACTAGAGCGTTTATTGCAGAGGCTGATAGGATTCTGCCAAATTCATTTAGTAAAGAAGTTAGGGCTATAATTACTGAACGGGTAAGAGCTGTCGAAGCCATGAGTCCTGAAGAAGTTGAAACTCTTGTTTTAAATTACGCCCGAGCAGTGATGGAAGACCCCGATACTCGTATTGGTGTCATGATAAGTCCTGAGGGCGCTAAAGGGCTAAAAAACTATGGGCGGTATCTTACTACACACTCAAAACTTTCAGCTTCTCGTAGTGACGACTACGATGCTGCTCGTGTTGTTTATGAAACAGGTATGCTTCAAATGCCTAACGATAAAGACACACGAGCTGACCTTGCCCCATCTTCAGGGTTTCTAATTCCTGGGGCTAGAATGAGAGCGGCCCGACGTGAGGCTGAAGAGAAATATGTCGAAGAATTTGGTGTACCTTACGATCCTGCTAATGCGACTCCTGAGCAACATGCGTTTTTTGAAAACGCTCGGATTTCGCAAGCATCAGTAGGTATTGAGGCTTACGCTGATGACGTTGTTGTTTTGAAGCCTTCTGTGAACGCTAAAAGCCGTTTTACAGAAGGAGACAGTTTTAATGAGTTTGCGATGACATCTCTCATGCAGAATCCTGATGGTTCTCCTTTGTCTGATCAGCAGCTTCGGAATGCGCTATTTGGACGCGGCACAGCTACTCCTGAGTTCTCAACAGGTGGTTTTGATGGCGGGACCCCAGGAATGACAAAACATATTCTTGGTAACTTTTTTGTAGCTGCTGTTATGGGACTTGATCCTGCCGTTTTAGGTCGCAGCCGTGGTGCACACAGCGAGGTATGGAAAGCAAGGGAAGAAGGCGATCTTGACAGAGAGTTGGCAGTCGCTTCCCGTGGTTTGCACGGTCACACAAAAGTATCTGAGTTTACTATGGGAGTCAGCTACACTGCTGGATACATAGAAACCATGACGTTCGGCGGGTTTCACACCAGCGAAATCGAATCAGCATCAGAAGGCGTGAGAGACATCCTAGACGTAGCCATACCCGCTGAAGTTCAGCAACAAATAGAAAGCTACTCCGGACAATTCCTCCCAACATCCGCATTCGTTGAAGAAAACATTGAACAAGCAACCAGATCAGCTTTAAACCGTGCAGCCGCCGCCACCGGAACAGACCTTCCAGAAACAGGAGGCACCGCAAAGCTCCTAACTGCTAGATCAGGAGAGCTGCCTGGAAAGTTTGTCTCCACGTTTAAAACAATGGAAGTTAGAGCAGGGTTGAAATCTCGCCGTGATTTGCTACTTGAGTTAGAAGCAGATCCGGACGCTAATCCCGAGGCTATCGCTTTCTTAAAGAACGAGATTGAAATTCTGCTCCAAGAAGCCGCTGATCTTGATAAAGGTAAAGACATAGCTGTCGTTGCTCACACTAGTTCTTCCGACGGCTGGCCGTCTTATCTGCAGGTAGATCATCCAAGTATTGTTGCGCAAATTCATGCTGCTACAGACAAGTTAAGCCCTGAAGTTCGTCCTGAGAAAGTTATGGTTTCTTTCGATGCACCTTACGGTGGCGGTAAGTATGTTCATGGGCAGGGCGGTGTGATCTATATTCATCCGGCTGCTTTGGATTGGAAAGATGCGTCGTTCAACATTAATCAGAAAGATTTAGCTACCCGTCTTGCTAAGGCTGGTGCTACTTCTCCTGAAGAGTTTGATGCGTTTTTCCGTCCTTCGCAGGCGTGGGTAGATGACATTATTATTCACGAGGGTTTCCATAGGGTTGATTTCCTTTTGGCTAAGGCAGGTAAGGATCCTCAGGCTGCGGCTTCGTTGTTGTCTTCTCCGGAGATGGCTGCGGCGTTTGATGAGTGGCTTACGTTGTCTACACCGTTCTTGTTGGAGTATTTTGAGGGCGTGGATAAGGCTGATTTGCGGATGCACGAGTTTGCTTATTTGGGCGAGTTGTTGGGTGTGACTGGTACTGACCGGGATGAGGCTGCTCGTCGTAAGCTGGTTCAGTTGTATGCTGCTCGGGTTAAGAAGCCTGTTGATTCTGTTGATCCTGTGGTGGCGTTGAAGGAGGAGCGTTGGCGGCTTATTTCTGAGGTTTATGCCGAGTTGGCTCGTTTGGATGCGAAGGGTATTCCGTTCCCGAATTCTGAGATTTTGATTGATGGTATGACTCCGGCTTTTTCGAGAATTTATGAGGGTTCTGATGGGTCTGGGGATGTTTTGCGTGCTGCGTTTGCTGACGCTGCTGCGTCGTTGTCTGATATTGATGATGCTGTGGGGGCGGCGCAGGCTGGTTTAGATAGTGCGTTGCGTGACGTTGCGTCTGATGTTTCGGCTTCGGTTGATGATATTGATGACACTGTTGAGAGTCTTCGTGTGGGCGCTATTCCTGTTAGGCGTGAGTTTTTTGATGGGGTGGATGGTGCATATGTTCCTGATCCGGTGACTCGTGACGATATTGCCCGCCAGTTGGGGTTTGCTGATGCGGGCGAGATGGATGCTGCTACGGCGGATGATCCTATCATGGCGAGTAATGCCCGTATTTTGGAAGAGCTTGCCACGTATGGTTTGGATCTTGCAGGTATGGATGGTTTGTCTGCTGATGAGATGAAAGGTAAATATGATGCTATCATGCAGAGGGGTCCTAATGATGACGAGCCGTATAGGCATAGGTCTAAGCCTGTAGATACTGCTCAAATCGCAGACATGTTGGATTCTGGTTTAAAAGGGGCAAAGGAAAATCTAGAATTTTGGAAGAATGAGACCCCTGAGAGCGAGTTTGGTAAATTTGAGATTGATAGGCGGATTGCTGAGCTAGAGGCGACAATTGAAGCATATGAGTCTGTTTCTCCTGAGGAAGCTAAACAACTTCTGATTGATTTTATGCGTGATATTTTTGATGATCCCGACACTACTATCGCTGTTAATGCAGGCGGTAAATTGGAGAGAATTGAAGACGCCGGGGCTTATTTAAATGCTCTTGCTGCTGAGGAGCGTGGGCTTCTTCGCTCTGGTGATGATAGGTGGAAAACTGGCGGTGCTCGGGTTAGGACAGAATCGGAAGCGGCATTAATGGGTTTACATACTGACGTGCCTGGGCATTTGCGTCCGGTTTACGGATATATTGTGTCTGGTGCGGCGCGTCGTGAAGCACGTAAAAATGCGTTGGACGGTGAAGGTGCTGTAATTAAATACGACGCTGATGGTATTGCAAAAGGTCTTGGGATGAGTGGTATCAAGAAAGAATATCTAGACGACGTTCTGGAATTATCTCGTGAAACTCTGGGAGAGTTGTATCCGGATGTAGCAAGCTCTCAGGATTTGCCGGATGAGGAGGCTATGCAAATTGTTGCTGATGCCGTTAATGCAAAAATTATCGAGAAATACGGCCCAAAAGTTTTTGGATTTGATGTAGTTAAGAATGAGCTTGAGCAACTGAGGGGTAGCAGTTGGGGTAGAGATATGATGCTTCTTGATCCGAAAGTTATGTGGCGTTCATCGTTTACAGAAGGCGACACTATCAATGGTGCTGGAAGGCCGGTGGGGTATCGCCCGACTATGACCGATCAGCAACTGTTGAATCTTGCGGGCAGAGCTGAGTCAAATCCGAATGGTTCAAATAGAGGTCAGAAGCTGTTAGCTATGGCTATTCGTGGGCATGATTCAAGATTCTTAAGCAATTCGCAAATGGCAGAGAATTTGGCGGAAGAAGAAAAAATTAGGCCGTACTTCCATGACTATATTGAAGCTCAGATTTTTGGAAACTTTGTAACAGACGAGATTATTGCTTCGATTGATGGTCGTGAAGGCTCTAGGGCTAGGCACGCTCGTGAGGTGCTTACGGATCTTACGCCTGAGAGTGAAGTTGCTGCTATCAAAGCCCAGCGTGCAGCAGAACGAGCCGGACAGTCTATCGACGCAGTAGCTGCTGATGCTGCTGCTACGATTGATGATTTGGATGATGCTGGGGATGAAGTTGTTTCGTTTATGGCTCGTTCGAGTGATGACATTGACCCTAACTTTGGTCTTCCTCCAGGGCCTGATTCTCCTACAGAATGGGACAGGGAACGTTTAGCTACAGCTGATAGCCTAGACACTTTTACTCAGCCTCCTACGAGCATTAGTGCGCTTGATGGTGAGGGCCTGCGTGAGGATCAAAAATCTTTGAATCGTATTGTAGCTGAGGCGTCTACTGAAGAGGATCTTGTGCCGTTGCGGGAAGCTTTACAGGCAGCGGTGGAAGATGAAGGCAGCCCGCTGTATGCAGAAGCAGAGCGAGGCACCCTTAGAGAAGAAGAAACATTTAAAGTGTTAGAGGCATTAGATGATTTGATTGCTATCAAAACAGAACTCGGGGATGCCCGTGAGGAACAGCAGCAGCGGCTACGTAAAGCCGAAGAAGATCTTGCGCTACGATTACGACGTGCTATTGGGTATCATTGGGGATTATCAAGAAGTGAAGTGTTTCACTGGGACTTTTTGTCGGAACGTGTTGAGACAGTTTTAGGAGATGAGTTTGGGGTTTCTATACAGCATGAACGACGAGAACCACCTTCCGATTTTGAAAGTATCCGAAATCTACAAGAGGCTCTTACACCGTTTGTTGACGCTTGGGCGAGAAGCCAGTATTCTGCAACACAGCAGTATTTGCAAGATAATGATATTAGAGAAGTGAACTTGTATCGAGGTTTGTTTATTCCGAGGTCAAGGTCGTCCGAAGTTCCTCGTGGCACGATGACTTCTCGTGGCGTACCTACGACACGTGGTCTACAGTCGTGGACTAGTAGGTTAGAAACGGCTCTTCTGTTTTTAGGTAATAAATACGAAACCGCTAAAGATGAAATTAAAAAGATTGAAGATAGCGGTGAACGTCTTGGAATGCCTGAGCATGTTTTGTTGCATGATGTTGTGCCTGCTGAGTTAATATTTGGGTTTGCTAGCGACGCTCACAGAGAATCTTTCCGGTTTGGTGTTTCTGTCGAGCAAGAAGTTGTTGTTCTTGGAGGTAGCTCACGGCGTGTTAACATGTTGGGAGACGATTTTTTGAATCTTCACCGAGAACCTTCTGGTAACTTTATCATTGACAGAAGAGAAAGTACTTTTAGATTGTCAGAAGATGATGTGTTTGATTACTTATCAAGCGACGCTCCTGATGATTTAGATACAGACAGATAGGAATACAAATGGCAGAGCCTAAAAAAAGAAGATTAGCTGAGGATGTATTAAGGGATCCAGAGATTGCTAGGATGTTAGATTATTCGCATCGGCGTCCGGAGTTTTGGGAGGGTAAGCCTGACAAAAAGAATTCTTTACTCAGCGACCCCGCTGCTTCGATTGATGACATCAAATAGGTGCCGGTTGCCTTGCTGATTAGTTCGAAATGTTGTAAAATACGAGTAAGGAAAGGTAACTGATTATGTCTAAATTTGCTGAAAAATATACTGGCGTGTACAATCCTCGCCTTAAAGAACGTGACGAGTATTGGGACATGTTGAAAGCTGAACGTGAGACCGAAATGTCGTTCGATGAAATGGTCGAACTTGAAGCGAGAAACGTTCGTAGGCGGCTTGAAGAAAAGTTCGGTCCCATCAAAAAAGATTAAAGCTATATTGACATCTGGCACAAAGTTTCATTAGTTCCGTCATTTTTGGTGGTAAACTAATATTTGAGAGCGTACCCTTTGCGTACCCCGCAGGGCAGTTCAATACTAGTATTGTATCTACAAGAATATGGAGGCAATTATGCCGGGAGTTAATGTCACCACTACAGTGCGTACCGGTCCCGCTGGCACTAATAATGAAGTGGCAGGGCAGGTGTTCATGGTTGGCACCGCAGAGCGTGGATCAACGACTGAGCCGACGCTTCTTCGTAGTTTCAGCGACTACACAACCTACTACGGTAACTATCAGTCCGGGAATCTGTATTCCCACGTGAAGACGTTCTTTGATGAGGGCGGCTCTCGTTGCTATGTTTTCCGTGTTTACAACTATGATGATACCGATGTACTTGTTAAGGCAAAGACTGCTACGATCGACTTGACTGATTCTAGTGGTTCTGCTACTATGACGCTGACTTCTAAGAATGTTGGTACTTGGGGCAATAATCTTTCGGTCGCTGTTGAGAACAACAGCGATGATAGCAACATTCTTTCCGGTTATTTCCGGCTTAAGATTTCACTAGATGGTGAACTTCTTCTGTCTACTCGTGATCTTCTGGATGTTGATGATGCTGTCAATGTTATCAATACTTCTATTGTGAAGCATCTTGTGACGGCTTCGGATGAGACGACTTCTAGCAACGATCCTGATTCGCTTGCTGACACGAACTTTTCTGGTGGTCTAGATGGTTCGGCTGTTACGGCAGATCATATTGTGGATGCGTTGGACGGAACGTTTGATTCCGATCCGGATGTAACGACTTGCTTTAGTGTAAATCTTAAGGACGGTGCTGTTGCGGCTCCGGGATATACTGGTTCAGCGGTTTGGAATGCGCTTCGTACTCATGCTGCGAACAATAACCGTATCGCTCTGTGTGGGTTCACGCTGGGTGATTCATCTGCTGATGCTAAGACTAGTGCTTCTTCGTACTACTCTGATGCACT
>Ga0208794_1000257_pt1 | contig 41294 bp, 74 predicted proteins | sample 32_taG_FD_184106 | JGI IMG/M metagenome (GOLD analysis project Ga0208794, IMG submission 184106) | Marine viral communities from the Gulf of Mexico - 32_GoM_OMZ_CsCl metaG (SPAdes) (version 2) | ecosystem: Environmental > Aquatic > Marine > Oceanic | place: Atlantic Ocean: Gulf of Mexico... | reverse complement strand
TACATTAAGCAGTATGCCGGGTTGTCCATGACCGGGTGGACCTACGGGCTGCATCTCCTGACCCTGCGCGACGGCGACATTGAAGCCGCGAAAACTTGGTCAGAACGGGAGTTACAGGAGATGTTCTGCTAGAGTTATCCGGCGGATTCCTGTAAACTAAGCGGGCTGGCGTAGTGGTTCGAAGCACTAGACCAGCCCTAACCAAAACGAACTCAGGAGGTTCGAAGTGGCTGACATTCGTATATGCGCCGTCGCGGGCTGCGACAAGCCTTACAAATGCGGTGGTTATTGCTCTTCTCATTATTCGCGCTTCATCCGCCACGGCGACCCGCTGGCCGGGAAGGCGTATTCTGGTGAGCTACTAAAGTGGCTGGAGAGCGCCCGTTCTCACGATGGCGAAGAATGCCTTTTATGGCCTTTCACGTCCATTCGCTCGGGCTACGGCGCTGTCAGGTATCAGGGCAGGCTATGGAATGCCCACCAATTAATGGCGACGTGGGTTTATGGACCCGCGCCACTAAAGCACCAAGCGGCCCACTATTGTGGCAATCGAGCCTGCGTAAACCCCAAGCATCTAAGGTGGGCAACCGTGTCTGAAAATCACGCCGACATGGTGAGGCATGGGACGTCTTTGCGTGGCGAGAGAAACTCGCACGCCAAACTTTTTGAGGCACAGGCTTTGGAGATAAAACACAATCAAACGACTTCGGCTGCTGTACTAGCCGCAGAGTACGGCGTCAGTCCTTCGGCAATCGCGGACATTCATGCTGGGCGAACTTGGGCATGGCTGTAAAGCAAGCTTCGGGAAATGTTCGCATGACCGATGCAGCCCAAGCGGGCGATACCACCTTTACCCGCTCAAAGCCCCGTTCTCTGGACTACCGTTGCGCTGTTTGTGGAACACGAATAACGGACTGGTCCCATTCATGGATCACGGAAGATGAGCAGCAAAAGCTTGTTCTAGTCGGTCATTGCCATGGAGAGACAGAAGCAATCCTTGTCTATCTCGGCATGGGGGGGGTGATGTTTAGGTCTGAGGGGGCTTAGGCAGGGGCATCCAGTGGGTTGGCGGGTTCTCGGCAGCGAAGCCGCCGTCCCATGATACCCAGTACGGCTCGACGTATTCGCACTCGCCAACGTCACCAGCGTAGACTTGGCATTCTTCGTCAGTCGCCCAGTGCCCAATAGTCGAACGCGGTTCGGTGGGATTACCCTGATATTCTTGGGCAGGAGCGCCGAGGATAATGTCTGTCCCATCCTTCGGTGCTGTCTCAATCGGCTTCCATTCACTCATCTCTCATCCTCTGCCATTTGGCATTAATCGCGGTGGTTTGTGCCAGTGGGGATATTACTTTAGGGGAAGGCCGGTAGCGAGGGCTTAGTCGTGCCAGAAGCCGTAATGAGGCCAGCCGAATGCGGCAGCGAACAGAGGCACGTGTTGCGTAATGATGCCGATGGTCAACGCCGTACCAAGGGCAACATCCTCTCCCCACAGGCTATAGGCCACGAATGCACTGACAGCAGTCAGAACAAGACCGGCAAGCATGAATTTCAGCAAGGTCATCTCATATCCTCTCGTCCATTCACTTCTCTCCTGATGGGGATAGGGCTGCGATGGCGTCTATCGCATTCTTTGCGATTTTTGCGCTGTGATGATCGCCCATCACTGCAATGATGCTAAGGGCGGTGAGGGCGGACTTCATAGCGCTTTGCTCGCGCCCAGTCCCTTCTTCAACGCCGCGTTGAATTTCCCACAAGTTTACGTATGGGATAGATATGTCTCCCTGATCGATCCAGAGGACTGATGAGTGTTTGACTAAAGAACCGATCTTACGCTTTTTCGGCTCAGGAAAGACCAGATCATCTTCCACTCAGCATTCTCCTTAAATCTTCGATGTACGATTTGCGCGCCGCCACCCATATGCCAGTATTCATCTCTGCGTGGTTAGCGGCTTCCAATTCCGTTATTTTTTGTTCGACTTGCTCGCGCGTGTAACGACCGCCGATAACCGCAACCTGCGCGTATTCCTCTATTGTGAGGGGGCGCGGCTCTTCGTCGTAAATGATCATTCCTGCGCCCCCTCTCTTGCGGCGGCAATCATGGCCTGCCAGATGTCTAATGGGTGCCCACTTATGTCATCCATTGCGGCCCCGTTCTCTAGCATCGCCTCTGTCGGTTCTCTCATGGCCTCTAGGGCAGCGCGGGCTACATCGTCCATTTCCTCTTTGCGGTCCTCATAGGGGTAGTGCGCCAAGCTGTCTTGGAATTTGATAGCCTCGGATATCGCCCGAGCGACCTTCTCCACCATCTCCATTCCACTTCCTTTCCATACAATAGCTAGAGGGTTCTGAAAGCAGCCCTGCTGGCGTCCCATGCCGCAAGACGGTCGGCAAGCGATCTGGTGTCTAGCGCGCTTGCCCATGCAGTGAGTGCAGAAAACTTCCCGGCAAACACCGCGTCTATCAGATAGCCCTTGCCCTGCCGTTCGAGCCAATCGAATGTCAGGTTTTCTTTCAGGACGCGGACACCATCTTTCCCGACGAAAAAGACCTTACTCTTCCACTCCATTCCCATACTCTTCCACTCCATTCCCATTCCTTTCCAGTTATCCAATTCAGTCTAGACGGCTAGATCATCTACAGGACGACCTTCGGCAACCCACACCGAGTGTTCTTTGATAATCGACGGGACCACGCGTTTCGCATCAGCATATGTGGCAACCTCTTCCTCCACGAGGTCTTGAAACTCTCCAGCGCCCTGTAGGTACTTTTCCGTCGCTCGGTCAAAAGTCTCGTCCAAGAGGTCGTCAAACAGAATGTCCAGCAAGCCATCGTCCGGATACCACTCGCGGGAGATCGAGAAGGGCTTTAGCCGTCTCTGAATGTACTGTTCCGCATCGAGCGTTGCTCTGATCATGATGCGAAATTCTAATGGGTCGGGATTGCCAGTGCGCAGTGGTGCAATGCGCGTTGTCGGATCAACAGCAAATCCTAGCTTCACTGCATTCTGTTTGACGCTCTCTATGATGTACAGATAGCCAGTCTTTATGGTGCGCATTTCAACTCCTTTGCCCGTTCGATTGCCACCGGCAACCATTTCCAATTCTCGAATTTGTCGCCCGCTTCCCTGATATGGCTATAGCGCTGTAGGGAAGCCCAAGAGCGGTGTCCGCTCACCTTGGCGACGTTGGGTATGTTCCAGCCCATTTCAAAGAGCCTGGACACGCCTTCATGGCGCAAGTCGTGAAAGTTGATGTGTTCCAAGCCGAGAAGCTTCCCCGCGCGTGTGAAGTTGGCTCCCACGGCATCCTCCCCATAGGGAAAATAGCGCCCATCGGTTTTGATGGCGTCTAGGATCGCCGCTGCCTCATCAGGCAAATCAACCCAAACATCATTGCCGCGCTTCTCTCCGGGGTTCTTCATGTCCCGGACCAGAAGGCGCTTGCCGTCCCGGTCCTTGGCTTCAATGCGCAAGACCTCTCCCATTCGCCGGGTAGAGAACAGCGCAAACGGCACCAAGACCGTCATTGGCACCATTCCGGGGCGTCTTGCCTCCCGGTCGGCAAAGTGGCTCAGGAAGGCGTCTAGTTCGTCCAGAGAGGGCCTAACTTCGCGCTTGTTCGATTTGGCCGTGTAGCCCATGCGCCGCGCCGAATTGAAGGCGTCTCGCATAACCTCTGGCGATACGTCATAGCCCCAAGTGGGGCGGGCCATCGTCATTACAGCTTGAAGGTGCGAGAGGTAGTTCGCCACGGTTTGCGGCTTCACTGTCTCGCCAAGCTTGCGGGCATAGGCCACAATGTCGGGGCTCTGGATCTTCGCCGCGTCCATTTCGCCAAGTTCGCTAGTCTGGATCGCTTTCAGAACCTGGGCCTTGGTTCGCCCGATCCCGCGCCGGTCTTCCTCGATGTAGCGCTTGATAATGTCGCTCAGGGTCGAAGTTGGACGTTGCGCCCGTTCAACCCCGCCTTCCTCCTTTAGTGCCGCCTCTCGCTTGCCTATCCAGATGTTGGCGGCTTGCTTGCGGTCAAAGGTTTGCGACTCCCTATGGACAATCTTGCCTCCGCGCTTGATAACGATCTGAGCGGTGTAGCCGGTTGACCCGTCTTTCCGCTTTCTAGCGATGATGGTTCCCATCGGTACGACATTCCCTCCATGCGGTACGACATTGGTGTACCCCACTCTGGGAAATGTAGGAAGCCTCCGGGAAATCCGACGAGAACGTGACGTGTCAGTATCAGCCGAAACCCCGGCAGAACGGGAATTATCCAAGCTTTTCAAGGCGCGACGTTTTTGCATCGCGCCCATGATGGATTGGACGGACAATGCTGTCAAGCGCCTTGTTTTCTGGGACTTTGCGTTGTAGGGTTCCATGTCGCGTAAGCTTTTTGGCGTACTCACGCGACACGAATTTGGCTGTTTTCTTTGCGGGCCGCTGCAATCCGAGTGTCCAAATATGTCGCCAAATCTGACAGCGCCACCCCTTTCGCGGCCTTCTGGCTGTTCTCGATCCGCACCAATGGCAGGTCGATTTCGCCAAGGCTGATCTTGCGGATCAGGTGATCCAGGGTCAGGTGCGAAAAGTAATCCCGGCGCACCGTCTCAAGTGGAATGACAGCCATTCCCTCGTATTGCGCCATCAGCAAAAATGCAGTGTTGATTACCATTCCCACCCCCCTATCACCAGAAGACCAAAACCCATCAATAGAAGCATGGCTACTACCCAATAACGGTCATACTTTCTCATGGCTTGGCTCCTTGGCGAGACGGATAAGCTTTGGGCTTGTACAATGCGATCAGCGTTCTCTTTCGAGAGGCGCACTGCAACAGCTTTGTCGAGCGACCCATTGTCGGCAGGACCGATATAGTAGTCCTCACCGGGCGCGTTCTCCCAATCATGGTAAACACGCCAAGCCACCACAGCCAACCCATCGGGGGCAGGGGTAGGTTGATCCTCGGGATATTCGCCAGGCTTCATTTTGGCGCGCTCAGCAGAGATGCGGTCCAGCAGATCGCGCAGTTCTTGATCGGTGCGTCCCATCATCCTTGCTCCCCTGAGAGGGCGGCAATCAGTCGGTCGATTTCAGCCCTGACACGAGACGCGTCATTGTCCTCATTGTCGTGGACACGGCCCTCGCTGCCTTCGCGCCATGCGATGCGCCAGTATTCATCGATCTGGTGATGAAGAGCTTCGGCAACTCCCCCCACCTCCTTGCGCTCCGGTGCGGGAGGGGTAGCAACGCGGAAGACAGAGCCTTGGATGCCCATGCGCCGCATATAGTCTTGGATGCCAGTGCGGTCCTTCTCAGGCAAGTGCTTCGACTTGGTGTTGATCCACAGCACCAGATCACGAATGATCGCCTCAAGGGGCTTCGCGGTGCGGGAGGCGAGAAGTTCGGCGGCCATCGCCTTGATTTCGGCGCGGTAGAAGTTGTCCTTGTCGGTCGCTATCTCTTCCAGCCGTTCAGTCGATACTGTCTCTGTCATTTCTGTGTCTCCTGGAGAGCGGTGAGAAGTCGGATGGCTTCATCTCGGCGCGCCTGCGATATTGTCCAGTCATGGGCCAAAAAAGTATCTGTTCCGCCCGTTCTCTTGATGTAGACAAGCTTGGTCTTGGCTGCGTTTGGACGAACTGAGATATGCCGCCCATCAGGTTTGAAAAGCGCCACATCAATTTCTATATCGAGGGCGTTGCTATACCCGCGCGCTGCTTTTACCCGCTCCAGCAGTTCGCTAATCTCTGTCATCTCACTCTCCATTGCGCTTGCGGATGGCGGTGGCGATCTGAGTGGCAGCACTGGAGCCGCCATCCGAATACTGCTGTTCCTCGTAACTAGTCCAAGGTGCGCGCGAGTAGTTGCGCCTAACCTCTGCCGCCGCCAACTCACACGCTTCCCGTTCTCGCTTCTCAGCAGCGAGAATGGCGCGGGCGATGCACGAAACAACTTCCGTCTCATCCCATCCGTCATACATCAGCGGCATCGCCTCGTAGGCGGCTACGGCCTCATCCCATACCCGTTGCAGGCACCAGTCTGGCTTGGTCATGGACATGTCTTCACCCTGAAAACGGGAACGCATTCTGGCTCTGGTGCTGGCTCTGGAATGTGCTGGGGAACAGGATCTGCCTTCACTGGCGCGGCACTTGCCACGACGGGCGCGGACAAGCTGGCCACCTGTGTTTCAAGGGCAGATATTCTCTGCTGGTATTTCTGGAACTCTGTCGGTTCACCCGTCAAAGCATTCAGGTCACACCCGCATAGAGGCAGGGCTAGGAGGATTAGGAACAGCGGTTTCATGCTTCGTCCCTCACCAGTTTGCGCAGCCGGTCGATTTCATCGATCATGTCGTCAATCTTGTCATGAAGGCTGGCGTTTGCAGGCTTGCGGCCACCGAAGAGGCTGGGGATGAAATCAGTAGCGCGCCACGACTTGGCGGCTTCGCGTAGCTGATAAGTCGGAATGTGATCGATGTTCATGCCTCGTTCTTTCTCTGAATTGGGCGGCTAGCAGACCTCTGCGGCGCTGCTTTCTCAAAGCCCCTGGATTGCCATTTCGATTTCCGCTTGCCTTCCCATGACGCAGTGACCATTCGGTCCCTCTGAGCCTTCGCTGCGGCGTCTGTGGCGTCCTTTTTGGCCTTGCACTTGGTATGGGCAGGGCGGGCGTTCGTATCGTCGTCAGCGCCGCCCTGTGCCAGCGGAACAAGATGCTCGATAAACCATCCGTCACCCTGTCGAATAAGCTGGCCGCAGTTGCAGCACCGGCCCTCGTTTTCGAGGAAGATCCGGGTCGCGCGGGCCTTCGTCATAGCCTTGCGTTTCGTGGGGGCGATATATTCAAGCATGGTCGCGCACCGTGTATCGGTAGCCGTCCTGCGTTTGGCTGACTTCGAGCAATCCCCTGCGCTCCAGACGGCGCACAAGTCGGTTTACCTCTGGTGGGGCAGTTACATCAGCACCGGGGCAGTAAGAGCCTCCAGCGGCTTCGATAAGCTCAATCAGCTTGCTTTCCGAGGGCGTCAGTTTCATGCTGCCTCTTCCTCGCTGTCATTGAACACGACGCCATGTTCAGCGCCGTATTTCAGGACGCATTCGATCAAATCCGTCATTTGTTTTTTGGTGAGCTTCGATGAGCGGAAGCCAAGAGGAAATGGACCGGAGCCGTCTAAGCCTTCCGCGAACATGACCTGATGGCCCAGGTAGTGCATGAAAGCGCACTTCCATGTCTCGGGTGTCCAGTTGCGGCCTTCCGGCTTTGCGCGGGCCACCTCACTCAAAAGCGCCCAGAGAAGTGAATTCTGGTCAGTGGAACGGGTCGCCTCTTTCAGCGTAACCATTGTTCCTGCGTCCACCTTCTGGACCCACTTGCACACCTTGTCCCGGTCGGCCTTGGAGCGGAGAACAACATCAACCCGGCTCATGGCGTCACCCAGCCCGTAACGGAAGCTGCCGTGCGGGTGTAATCCTCTAGCAAGTCCTGCTGCACCCACTCGTGAAGGTCATCCATGCGGGGGCTGTCGATAAGAGCAGCGGCCTTGAGTAGATCCGTGTTTTTCTTGCTGTCTCTGGCGCGCTTACAGGCTCTCTGGCATTCAGTGACAAAGGCGGCTTGCACATCAATGGTGGTCATTTCTGATCCTCCAAGGCGTCGGCAAGCAGGGTGAACACTTCGGCAGCGGCGCGAAGGTCGGCGGCGTCGTGATATCGGCCTTGAATTGCAACCATCACAGCGCCGTCAACGATATGGCCGACATAGACGCCGTTATAATTGCCCTGAACGATCCGCTTGCGCGTGACGGGCAGATGGACTGTTTCGATCTGGACCGGGCCCTGATTGGTCGTCATCTGAAACTTCCGGGGGCGGTTCTTGGCCGCTCCCCGTCCCTCTAGGAATGGGGTTATTCGGCTGCTGCGCGTTCCATGCGGTCGAAGCCGAAAGGATCATCTTCGGCCTGGATCGCGGCGCGCTCTGACAACTCTGCGGCCTTGTCGTCTTTCTCGGCCTTGAGGGTGCGCTTCCAGTCGGTGGGCAGAGAGGCAACGGCGTCGATCACGTTCGCCTGCGACCAGAACTTGTTAAAGTCTGCTTCGCTGGTCAGGGCGCGATTGGCACGGGAAAGGCGGTCGTATGTCTCTCGACTGTCGGCCTTTGACTTCTGTTCGGCTGGCTGCTGGCGCGGGGCAGGATCGGCCTTTTTGCCGACCTCTTGCGCGTCGTCGTCATGGGACGCAGCAACGCCAACAGCGGCCTTGAGGGTATACCTTTGGAGATAAGAAACGGCGCTGCCGATAGCCTGAATAGGGTTCTTGTTCCCCGATGTATCGAGCGGCCCGACAAGGCTGGTTTCCTCGAAATGACCCGCTCGATGCGTGATCCGGCAAGTGACCTTAACCCCGGCCTGTACGTTCTCTGTGTACCAGCGGAAAGACAGTCCAACATCAGACATTGGGCCTGCCAATGCCTCGGTTATTTCGGCCAAATCCTCAAATCGATAATTGGTCCGAACACCTGTTTTGCCGGTGAAATCCACTTCGCGGCTTTTGGTGATCTTGGGCAGGTTTTTGCGAAGGTCTGCCATGGCATCGTCAAACGCCTTTCGGGCGTTGAAGCTGTCATAGCGTTCCTGCAACGCCAGAAGGCGTTCCATGACTTCTACACCCGAACCCTGTTGGATTGCCTGCTGGATCATTTCAGCGGGGGTCACTAGGGCAGGAGCATGGTCCTGCGGCTCGACTTTTTGTACGGCACCCATCAGATAGCTACCTTTACTTCTTCAATGGTGAAACCTGGGATTGACCGGACGCCCTGCCGCACTTCGGTTACGGCCATGTCCAGAACCAGCCGTTCAAAGGCGGCGGGGTCTTTCTGCCAGTAGTGCTTGATTGCGGCGTTGCGGTCGGTGAGCTTCGGTACCCATGACGTGCGCAGGCCCGTTCCGGTCGTTGCGGCCTTGTCTGCCTTCTTGGCAAAGCTCTCAGCCTGCTTTGCCGCCTGTAGCTGCTGTTCGGCCTGTTCGCGGGCTTCCAAGTCGCCAGATGATGCCCGCATGGCTTCTTCAGCCAGTCGGCGTTCTTCTTCAGCCTCTCGGCGGGCTTTCTCTGCGGCCTCGGCCTTGATGCGCTGCTGTTCGGTTCGCCACGCGGTTAGCAGGCTCTTGAGAGCAGAACGGGCAACGTCAACCTTGCCTTTGCCCTTCTGAACGTATGGGTTATACTTCTCTTGAACGGCTTGGGCGGCTTCGTCATGCGGGCGCTTTTCCTCTACCCGCAAGGCGTCGGCTTCCTGACCCGCCTTGAGCAATGCTTTGTCTAGCTCGTCTAGCTGGTCAGCCTGTTCCTGGCTCTCGATAGAGAAGCCGTCCGAAGCCCAATTCTTGGCTTCGTCGTAATAGGCGTCGATTTCGCCAAACAGGACTTCCCAAGGCGGCATGTTCGCGCCCATTGCGATCCGGTCGTTACCTGTTGCGCTCAAGGCTGCTGTCTGTGCCATTTCTCTCTATCCTCTTTGTCTGCTGGCCGTTCTTTCCAGCCTGTGGTGTGCTGCTGTCCCGCTTCTGTTGCGAGGCGGAGTGCTAAATCGGGGTCTGTCCTGCGCGTCTGGGCGAGAGACAGAATTTCAAGCGGCGTGACGGTCATTTCATCTTCTCGCCAACGCGGCCCATAACCACGACCCAGAATGCGGCGTTAAGGACGGCCACCCCGAAGATCAGGAAGGTGCGCAAGTCTGGAACCCAGATTGCGGTGCAGAGCGAAACCGGAACGGCCAGAAGGCTTAGGAAGAAAATTGCGTAAACCATCAGATCATCTCCGTAGGAAACCAAACCCCGATCACAGCGGCGAAAAAGGCAGCTACGATAAGGTTCGCGGTTAGGGGGTGGTAATTGCAGAAGGTCCAGAGGGAGGTCATGCTGTCCCCCATTGAAGTTCGGCTTGACCGGCAAAATCATCGACCATCACGCCGATCATCTCGCGCACCTCAGACGGATCTTTCGCCGTGGTGTAGGTGATAGAAACAGCCACAGAGACAGCTGCGGCGATGATATGGGCGGGGTCGAGCGCAGTCGTTTTGCTATGCCCTTCGATGGCCTCGAATAGAGTTGCCACCAGACCGCTGATCGTCTCTTGGTCGTCCATCACGGCCTCCTATTCCGCTGTCTGCGCATGGCCCGGTAAATGCCTTCGTCGTCGTGGCACCAGTTGATGATTGACCGGAACGCCTTGCGGGCCTTGTGGCTATCGACGCCGTAGGTGCAATCGTGGTAGGATTTCCCGCCGATCAGATAGGCAGGACCGATCTTTTCCAGCTTGCCGATGGCATTGGCGCGGGCGAAGAAGCTGCCCAGATCATCGCCGCGAGCTACCGCCCAGACCTGACCTCGCGAGCCGACGCCGTACCTGCTGCACTGGCTGAAAATGGCAGCATCGATCAGGTGATCAAACGATGGGTCAAGAAGGCGCAGATGCTCCCGAATATCCTCTGGCGTCCAAGGCAGTTCCCCGCCTGATACTAGCCAAGTTGTTCCTGCGTAGGTCATGGCGCTTCACCAGTGGCAGCGGCTATGACGGCATCAACCTCGTCAGCGCACTCCGGAACAAACCCCATGCAAGCGCCGCGCAGCTTAATCAAAGCCTCCAGCATTGCTGGTGCCTGTGCGATTAGGTTCAGTCGGCGGTCAAACTCGGTGTCGTCCCATCCTTCACCAACGACCAAACACACGGTTTCGTCACCCTGCATCACCGGCTGAGACGTGGAACACCCTTCACGCGGCTGATAGTCGAAGTCATCAATTTCAGCGCGCCAGACGGTCTGCTCACAGTCGCCAGCAGTCCACGGCGTATGTGTCTGTTTCTCTGTCATAGTTATCCCTCTGGGATTGGGGTCAGGCGGCTTTGCTTTTGAGGGCGGCGCGGATCAACGTGTCCACTTCGACGGCGATGCGCATGGCCTCAGGGCGAAGCTGGGGCTTCATGTAAACGTCCCTGCCGACAAGGCCGTCCAAGGAACATCCGAGCGCTCCGCAAAGGCCGACAAGCGTGGAAATCGACGGGTTCGTGTTCCTGCCGTTCTCGATTTCCCAGACATAGGACTTGGCCAGCCCGCCACGGTCAGCAACCTCTTGCAGAGTCAGGCCGAGAGCCTTCCGTAGCCCCTTGGCGTTTCGGGCGATGGTTGCTGCGATATCTGCCATCTTCTCATCTCCTGTTGTGGAGAGGCTTGCTCTCCGGTGTTGGGGAGAGTTGTAGCGCAATTCGCTACGCCATGCAACAGGGAAAAATGGAAAATCGCTACGGCTAGAGCGTGGCAGATTAATTTCCGCCGCAGAACCTGGTGCTAAAAACGCTGATTCACGTTGACGACACAGGTGCCGGGGCGGAAACTGTTAACGTAAACACAGAACACCGACGTTCAGCGTTGCGCAGGGGGCTGCGTCCCACGATCAGTTGACCGGATAGGATAATATCCCTATCGTGGGAACACAACGGGAACGTCTAAAGGGGCCAAACAGTGTGTACTATGAGTGTTGAGCGCTTCAAGGTGCTTTTGGGGGACGTTCCTGCTGGGGAGATGGATCGTCTTGTTGAATACGGGCGGCGTCTGCAACGGCGCGCACTTGTTTCGCGTAAAGTTCCCGATAGTGCTCGGGCAGAGATTGGTAAATCTCTACAATCTCGGCCAATCGCGGGTCGAGCGCGCTCGCCTGTAACATAGGGAAGCCAGTAATTTCCGAAATCGCTGCGGCTTCGTCGGCGCTGACCTTGCGTTTACCCAGGGTCATCTTGTTGACGAACGAACGGTCTTTAGAGGTTATCACCTTCCGATCCGCTAGGCGCGAAGCCAGTTCGGTTTGACTTAGACCTGAGTGCGCAAGCGCATCTACTACCCATTGGTTGATGGGTTTGAGAACGGTCGGTTTTGTGTCCGGCTCTTTGCTCATGGGCGATGTTGTAGCGCAAGCCCGCATACAACGTCCGTCGTTATTATCGCTACAAGCTGATTGACGTCAGTAGCTATATTCGCTACAAGAGACGGCATGGAACCAGCAGCAAGCATCATCGCGAAGTTCGGCGGCAACGCCAAAGTGGCCGAGATTACCGGCGTCCACCACAGCCGCGTAGCGGACTGGAAGCGGCCTAAGGCCGTGAAGGGCACTGGCGGCACCATCCCCATCAAACACATCAACAAGCTACTGGCTGAGGCCGAACGGCAGGGCATCCCTCTGACGGCGGCTGATTTCCTGCCGGTGGAGGAAACGGCATGAGCGGCTTCATTTATCTCATCGAAAGCGAGAGCGGCGCTTGCAAGGTCGGCTACAGCGTCAATCCGCAGCGTCGGCTGACTATCTTGCAGACCGCCAGCGCGGAGCCTCTCAAGCTCATCGGATACACGTCTGGCACTCTCAAGGAAGAAGCCAAGCTTCACCGGTTGCTTAGGCCGTGGCGCATCAAGGGCGAGTGGTTCCGTCAGTGCGCGGCCATCGACTATCTGCGTTCTGTTCTGCCGCACAAGCCGCAGCAGCGTCCAGCCATTGAACCGACGACTGACCCCGCAGGGAGCTTCATCGAACGCATGGGCGGCGCAACGCAAGCGGCTCAGGCTCTCGGCATATCCAATCCGAGTGTGGTGCTGAACTGGCGCGCTCGCGGCCAAATCCCTGCCGACAAGGTGATGGCCGTCGAAGTCCTTAGCGGCATCTCTCGTCATGTGCTTCGTCCCGACATTTTCGGGGAAACAGGCAGCGCCGCATCATGAGTGTGAACACTGCTTACACCAAAAATTTTCAGGAGGCTTAGATGGCTGTTGAGGACAGCGTAGCGCAGGACCAGCTTCGATCCTTGATCGAACGTATCGAGAGATTGCTCGAAGAAAAGTCCGCGATTTCCGAGGATATCAAGGAAGTGAAGGCCGAAGCCAAGGGCAACGGTTTTGACGTCGCGATCATCAACAAGATCATCAAGATCCGGGCAATGGACCACCACGAGCGGATGGAACAGGAAGCCCTTCTTGAACTCTACATGTCCGCTCTGGGGATGGGAGCCTAACCAATGACCCGTCCAGAAGGAATTAGCACAGAGGAAAGGGCGGCGACAGACCTTCTGACCCGTCTCACCAACGAGCATGATTGCTGGGATGAGTGGTGCGCTTTCCCTGACGACTTCATCAAGGAATTGGAAGAAGACATCGCCCGCGCCATTCAATCCGCTGTAGAGGCGGAACGGGAGCGATCGGCCACCAAGGCGCATCACTGGCTCACGGATTGGGGCGCCGACCTTGGTGCTACGTGGGAGGCATACATCGAAGCCAAGCGCACCGGAATACACGGAGGTCGGCGCATTAAGCCGCAGGATGCGGACCTCTACGCAAAGCAGTTCCGTGAGCGGGCAGAGGCTGTTGCCGATTGTGCCGATCACGTCGCCGCAGCCATCCGCAAGGGAGCCTAACCATGTCCCCGCGTCATTCCACAGCCATGCTCCGAGACTTTGCACTGACCTTCGGGGCATTGGCCTTCCTCGCTGGCATCATCTGGGTTGGCGTGAATATCGAGTGGACCCGTCCCTGGCTCATTGGCTGGTTCATGGCGGCGATTGTCGTTCTGCCGCCTGTTCTGGTCGTTTTCGCACCTAACAAGAGGGAGCAAGACAATGGCTAGTTGGGCAAAACCGGGTGTGAAGTGCGTTTGTGTGAATAACGCGCCCAGGGCACTGCTTCACGAGGACGGCGTTCGACGGGTTCGGCCTGATTGGGTTCCTCCTGTCGTCGGGCAAGTCTACACAGTTGAGAGCGTTCGTTCGTTTGGCTGCGGCGTGGGGGTTTACCTGGCAGAGGTAGACTCAGGCGTAATAAGCGCAATTGGGTCGCTTCCGTACGACATTAACCGCTTCCGACCTCTCGTCACCCAATCCGACGATGTAGCCAAGTTCACCCATCTCCTGAACCCTACCAAGCTTCCGGAGCGCGTCTAGTCATGCGCTCCACCCTTCACCAATGTCAGATGTTTGGACACAGCCGCGCGGGGCGAGCGCGTGGGGCTGGCTGTGCCCAAGCACCTGCCATTGTCCACGACAATGCGCAGGAAGGTGCAATTGGCTTCACTCCCAGCCGTTGCGCTGTTTCCACCCTTGAAAACTTGGCCGGGTGTAATTCCCGGTCCCTTTATTCCCATCGGCGCGCGGCTACCTCCCCCGCTGCTGCCGTAAGCCGGGTGCGGGGTTCCCTCCACTTCGCATCCGGCACTCATTCCTACGGGGCGCGCCTCCAGCCCCGTTCCATTATTCGCGCGACCGGCTCCAACCGATCCCGCGCACATACCTGCCCGATGAAGCCAGCTTCTCAATTCTTCGCTTATCGGGACTTCCTTCTGCACTTCGGCGTCCTTTCCTGTGACCGCTTCGATGGGTCCAACAAACCATCGAAGTGGAGCCGTGATCTTGGAAAAGTCACCCAAGGACTTGGAAAAACAACAAGAGCGGGAAGGGGCCATGTCTGACACTCATTTTGCCGCCGACCTCATTCACGACACCTACCCAATCCGCGCGGGCCGCAATGCCAAGGCAGCGATTGGCGAGGCTTTTGAGGCGCTCAAGCGGCGCGAGAGAAAGCTACCGAAAGACGTGCTGCGTATGCGGCCCCGGCAATGGACAGAGCGGCGCGTACGCGCGCTGTGGAACCGGGAAGCGCGGCGCGTTGACCATTACGAAATTCAGGATTTGACGGCGGTGGCCGTAGAGGAGGCTCGCATTGAAAGAGAACGGCTCAGGGCGCGGGAGAACCGTTTGGCAGCGTTTCTTGCCGCTCAAGATCAGGGCGTCCATAGCCCGCCGAATTAGCCGATGGGCGGGTTCGCTTGCGGACTGGATAGCCCCCGAATTTGCCGAACCCAACCACAAGGAACGTGACGATGTGTGACGACAGCAACATGTATCCCAGCAGCAAGGCCGCACCAGAGCAGCGTCTGGCCGATCTGATGCGCGCCGACCTTGGCACCACATGCAGCGCCCGCGAAATCCGCATGTTCATCCGCGCCAACTGGAAGCGGGTCACAGCCTACGCACACGCCATCCACGACACCGACCCCAACATAGGAGACTGAGAGATGGACTGGCCAAGTGCGTTTGCTCAAGTCGGATCGCTTTTCGCCTTTGCTCTGATCATCTGGACTTTTTTCAAATGATCCCCACTCCCCTCCTCGCTGTGAAAAAGGGGAAGTGACTTGATCCGGGTTGTTCTCCCTTGGGCAGATCGCCGCCTTCATCCCAACGCCAGAGTGCATTGGGCGCAGAAGGCGAAGGCCACGAAGGCCGCGCGGAGCCATGCGGGATGGATGACCAAATCCAAGCTGTGCGGAATGCGGATGATCGGCGCGCCCGCTTGGGAACGCGCAAAGGTCCGGGTTGAGTTTTCCCCGCCCGACAACCGGCGCAGAGACTTGGACGGCATGATTGCCAGCCACAAGGCGGCTCAGGACGGCATAGCCGACGCTCTGGGCATAGACGACAGCAAATTCGAGACAACCTATGCGATCAGCACTCCCATCAAGGGCGGGGCTGTCACCGTGACATTAGAGGAATTGAAACCATGAACGACCGCCTGGAAGCATTCACCGTCCGCAAGGATGAACGCTCAGAGAAAAGCTACTGGACCCGCATCGGCATGGCCTTCGCCAACAGTGACGGTCAGGGCTATTCCCTCAAGCTCGACGCGCTGCCTGTAAACGGCGAAATCGTGTTGCGGGTGCCCAAGCCCAAGGATGAGCAGAACAGCCGTCCACAGCGCCCCTCACAATCCTCTGGTGGCCCTGCATTCTCTCCCGGTGGAATGGATGACGATGCAGATGGGATACCGTTCTGATGGGTGCGCTCAAGACAGAGCGTGACCCGCTCGTAATCCCGGTCAAAGACGCCCGCCCTCAATACTACCTGCGTCAAGGGTCTGCCTATCTGCATCAGAGCGCAGAAGCCCTGACCGGCGACCGCAACTACGCATGGAAGGGTGACGCGGATCAAGCGCTTGCCTGCTGCAACAAGTTCCCCCTCGCCAAGCACATGACGATGGAGGTTATCATATGAGCGGGATCGAAAAGCTAACACCGGACAACCACGACCTTTACCGCCGTGTTCAGCATCTCATTTCCCTGCAATGGAAGTGGGAGCGCATTGCGGAGGATGTTGGTCTGGTCGGGCCGCGCGCCGTCATGGACCTGTGCGAGTGGGTTCTTGAATACAAAGAGCCAAAGAAGAAACCGATGGTCAGTGCAGCTTACGTGCATGACGTTCCGGTTCGCTACTCGCCTGTCAAGAAAGACACTGAGCGGTTCGTTGCATGGAGAAAGCAGCGGGAAGGCGCTCGCAAGGCTCTGGAGGCGATGGGGGCATGAGCAACCGCGCCTGGATGCCGCTGCACATTACTGACTATCTCGCGGACACCGGGCACCTCTCGGCGGCTGAACACGGTGCCTACATGCTGCTGATCATGCACTACTGGCAGAATGGATCTTTGCCAGAGAATGAGCGCCTGATTGCCCGCATAGCCCGCATGGACGCCCAGCAATGGGAGGAAAGCCGGGACATTATCGCCATGCTTTTCGGCCCGAACTGGACGCACAAGCGCATTGATGGCGAATTGGCGAAGGCCGACGAAATCATCGAAAAGCGCCGAAACGCTGCACTTGGACGCCATTCCAAGAACAAGAGGGATGCAAGTGCAGAGCAAGTGCATAGCAAATGCAGTGATACGGGCGCGTTACCTAGAACCAATAACCAATCATCTTCACTTCGTTCAGATGATAAGCGCACGCCTCGCGTCGAGCTTGAAGTTGTTCTGGATGCTGAACATGCGGACGCAGTTCTCGATCACCGGAAGCGCATTCGCAAGCCGCTAACGCAGCGCGCGGCCAAGCTCCTCGCAGCCAAGTTTTCCAAGTGTTCTGACCCGAACGCAGCCGCTGACGCGATGATCGCCAACGGCTGGCAGGGGTTTGAGCCAGATTGGCTGGATCGCCCCATAGCTCGCGGCTCACCAGCTCGGGCTAGGCCAATGACCGCCGCAGAATTGAACCGTCAACGATCAATGCAGGGACACTATGAACATGATGACGCAGGACAAGAACGGCCTGATCGCCTTGCTCTTGGGCACCTTTCCCAACTTCCAGTCAGGTGATCCAGACGGTGCGCTTGCCGCTTACGACATCGTAATTGCGAGGGCAGACGCGAGGGATGCAGAAGCGGCTGTCATGGCCCTGATAAATGGTGAGGTACTCGGCTTCGATGGCCGGTTTGCTCCCACGGCAACGCAGCTTGCAAGGGCCATTCGGGAAGCGCTGGAACGCCGGGTTGATGCAGAGAGCGCAGAACGCCGTCGCCTTCCCCCGCCAATTGAGGAACGAGACGAACCCACGCCAGAGCAAAAGGCCCGCGTCAAAGCGCTGATGCAACAGGCGGCAAGCACCCTCGGCGCTGACTTTGAGGGCAAGGAGCGCGAAGCCCAACGGATGGCCATGCTGCGCCGGACCAACGAGCATTTCGACCGCCAGACGCTTTCATTCGAGACATACAACAGCGCAGACGATGACGCGCATGACATGGGGCAGATGGGGGCAGCATGAGCAATCCTTCCAACGAAATCCGCATCATCGACGAGGCGCTGTCTTTCCCCTCGCTGCCGAGCGCGGCCAGGGTCTGGCTTATCGAGCGCAAGGCGAAGCTGAAAGGTTTCTTGGCTGACCCGAAGAACAGCGAAGACATGCTTGTGGAACAGATGGCGCGGGCAATGGCCGAGTCCGTGCGGGATGAGAAATGGACGCACTACCTCAAGCCAGCGCGGGCGGCTTTGGCAGTGGCCCGGAAGCACCTCACATGAAAATCCCTCTCCCCTCCCAGATAGCAGAAGCAAAAAGCAAGCGGCATTACGCAAGAGAACTGGCCGACTGGCTGAAACGCCAAGCACTTTCCTAAACCATCAAAGGGGCTAAAGATGGGCAGACCACGCAAGTCCGGTGCAAAGCGCACCAAGAGCGGCAGGATCAGTCGGGCGGCTGATGCTCACGCAGAACACCTGGACCCGATCAGGACGCGGATGCGGCTGTTTGGGCTTTCAGAGGCAGACGCCCGCGACCAGATGGCATCGACCTATCTGGGGCGGCTTAGGATGGCGAGCAGGGGGCGCGACATGGCAGCGGACAGCATTACGCAACAGCATTACGACGCGGCGCAAGAGTACTTGAAGGTTTATGAGGCCTTCCAGCGCGCCATTAAATCGCCAGATGCGCTCAGGAGCGCCACAGGCGGCGGAAGCGGAGCAGAGAGTGACGGATATGCCGACTGGTGCAAAACAGCCGTCAGGCGCCACGAGAACGCGATTAAGGCCATACGTGAAGCGCAGGAAGCCCATCGAGGCGCAAACCTATACGCGGCTCTCGATTACATTGTCGTTCGGAACGAGCAGCACCCGCATATGATTGGCGATTGCCGTTTGGCCCTGAACGCGCTGTCTCACCACTTTGGTTTATGTGGAAAACGCAAGGCGGCTTGACGGGGAAAGCAAATCACCCCATAAAGGCGTTAATGCGACGTTGATACTATCGTATCAAAACGTTGGAAGGCCCGCCCAGAGCGGGCTTTTTGATTCAAGAGTTTGGCCGGGTTCCGAGGGATTGGCAGTTAGCCGGTCGCGGTAATCTTGCAAGCGTAATTATGTACTTGACGTACCAAGTAAGCGAGGACTACGATTCGGATGCGTGACAGGCCGGTAAATATCGTGATTGCGCCCGATGATCTCAAAGCACTTGTTGCCGAGGTGGTCGGGGCGTATTTCACTGAGTTCGCTGAGGTTTCCGGTTGCGAGTCAGCGCCTCCTGAATACGAGGCTTATCGCCTAGGTAGCGAAGTATCTGATCGCGCCATTGATCTTCAGGCTCAACGAGAAAGCCGAGCTGATAAAAGTAGTCCCTGACCTCATCCATATCAGCGATCACGCTATCTAGATCGTTCTTCCGGTACACAAAAATGCGGTCGCGTGGGTAGTCAAATTTAGGTGGGTTGCGCCAAGCGGCAAATGCTCTGGCGGCTTCGAACACGGTCATCCAGTAGGATGCTAGGTCTTTGGGGTCGGCAAGTATCAGGGCATCTGGCAGGTCGTCAGAAAGCCCCCAAATCCTGTGGGCGAGATGATGACGCTGAGTGGCCTGTCTCCCCGCAATCGAAAGAACCGCGCTAAGCATCTCGTACCGGTCATTATCAAGAACGGACTGTGCCGCCGCTTTCACGCTCGCGATTTGGGCGGGCGCGCTGGTGATCGCAGAAAACATCGCTAGGCCTGGTTCGGCGTTCGCGCCTAGCAATCTGACCAGAAGGAAGCTCATCTGGCCTTCAATCTCAGACCACCCGGCAATTGCTCTTGCTATAAGAGCGGCGAGTTCCGGCCGTTCTGAAAGCGCCTTTGGGTGGAACAGGATTGGTGTGCTAGAGTCCACCTTACTCAAAGGCTGTGGCATGACCGAACCTCAAAAAGACCAAGACGAGAAAGAGCGGGACGAGATTTTGCGGCGCATGCTCAAGACGCCGCCGAAGCCGCATAAGGAGAAGCATGATGGGGATGATCCAAAGAGAGATCGACACGATCAGGCTAGCCCTGCTGCGCGGCGAAGGGCCAAAGAGTGAGTTGTATGCCGCCCAGCAAGCGCTTGAATGGGCACTAGAGCCGGGCGGCATTAGGTCGCCAGCCTCTATGCTTTTGGGCACTCAGGAAGGCTTAGGAGATTGTTCGGCTCGTCGCCGTCTGCAACCGTCTTTAGATATTCATTCCCAAATCGGCTCACAGCCACCTCTACCCAAACAGCGTCGTTTTGGGGCACCGCGACCCAGAAGGCCCATTTCCCCGAATTGATGCCTTCAATTGCTCGCTCTTGCGTCAGCTTCCAGCGAGACCCGTCAGCGTTTACGCCGCCGACATGGGTAATCCGTTCCCAAGGGTTGTCTCTGTCGCGTTTATTGATGCATTTGATTTGGATGTTCTGCGCCATCGTACTGGCCTTTCAAATTGGCCGTGATGGGGATTGAACCTTTCGCCTGAATCTGGCTTAGTCGATTCAACAAATCAGTTACCCCTGATCGCCCCATCACAGGCATTGGTTGGCCTCAACCGCAGTTCGTACCTGCGACGGCCTTCTCCAGTATTCACGATCCGTTCTGATTCGTGAATGCGGGTTAATCAATTGCTAACGGCGATCAACGCCCCCGCTGGCCTAGCTATGCGGGGGTTTTTCTTTGGTCTTCTTCCAAGCGCGCTTGAGGCGCTTGATTTTCTGCTTAGGCGAAACTGGCTTCACCAATCCGCCGATAGGTGAGGCGCTTGCCACGGATGGCAGCAAGAAGCAGATCGTGGCGCTCGTTGTCTTCAATGCCAAGAGCAGAGCGGCGGTTATAGCGGAAGTCAAATTCGGCCAGATAGCGGTGCAGGTGAGCCTCGCCGCAATGCTGGTAAGTGCCCTTCATGCCGCGCTTGAATACCGAGAACACGTTCTCAATGGTGTTCGAGTGGACGATGCCGCGCACATATTCCTTGGCACCGTGGTTCACCGTGTCATGGTGGGCAAACTCTTTGCCGGTAATGGTGTAGAGGCGGCTTTCGTCGGTGTAGAGGATCGACTTGCGCGAGGCATTGCGGACCAGAGCATCGCGGATGCTTTCCTTGGTTGCCTGTGGCACGTGGAACGAACGGACAGAGCCGCCGCGCTCCACCAGAGCGAACACGGCGCGCTTGCCAGCAGGTCCGCGCTTCTTGCCCTTTGACTTGAACGGTGTGCCATCGGTGCGGGTCTTGGGCTGGCTGTCAGATTTGCCGAAGTAAGTTTCATCGGCTTCCACGGTCTTGCCTTCGCCACCAAGCGGGCCATCGGTCTTTACGTCAGCCTTCATGGCCTCGCGAATGCGGTGCTCCATGAACCAAGCGGTCTTGTAGGTAACCCCAAGCATACGGTGCATCTGGTGGGCAGACATGCCCTTCTTGGATGCGGCCATGAGGTGGGTAGCGGCAACCCACTTGTGCAGAGGGATATGCGAGCGCTCAAACACCGTGCCAACGGTCACAGAGAAGGGCTTGCGGCATTCCTTGCACTTATAGACGCCGGGGCGAGTGGACTTACCAGCGAGCTTAGTGATCCGAGCCGCATCTACGTTGCCACAGTGAGGGCAAACCTGGCCGTGCGGCCACTGGATAGATTCCAGGTGTTCGCGGGCAGCGTCGGCGTTCTGGTAGATGGGGTTCGACAGGTCAAGCATCGGTGTAACTCCTTGTAGGCATTTATGCCTCATGGGGCTTGGTACGTCAAGTATATAATTACGCTTGCAAGTCCCGGCCACCCCATCGAGCGGGCAAGACACTCACCAGCGATCTTTGCACACAGTTCGCCCGCTCGTCCCTAGTTGGAAAGTGTGGTTGCGAGGATAGCCTCTCGCTCATGACTTTCCCCCAGACCACAGGCGAGCGCGGGTAGGCTCCGGGGCTTGTGGTCGAACGGGTTTCACATCGGCAGGAGGCTTTCATGTTCACCCTCATGGCCGACGAAGACGACGACGAACACGAAATCACAGAACCCCAGGAAGTCGCAGAACTGTTCGCCGCCATTGCTGCTGTCTGTATTGAAGCAATTGGACCAGAGCAGAGCAGGGTGCTTTTTGAGGCAGTCATAGAACAAGAGGGCAAGGCGCTCTCATAAGTTGAGGCAGGTAAGTGCATTGGAGCGCAGGGGACGGGCGCTCGCAGTGACTTCTTTGCACTGATACGGCTCCCCCGGCCCGCCTCATTCCCAAGCAATACCAGAGCCTCTAGGAACCAATAGGCGGCAAACCATAGGCAATGGCTGCACAGGCAAGGGCGATATATTTCGGGATTGGCTGGCCTTCCTCATAGCGTTGAGGCTGGTTTCTCCCAAGCCCTAGCGCTTCCGCCGCCTCTGTGCGGTTATAGCCAAGGCGCTTGCGCCATTCGATGAAATCAGTTGCGGTCATGGCTTCATGTTCCTGATTGGCCCTGAGGCCCAAAGCTCAACGGTTGCCATAAGGGTTCGCATTTCCCATGCGTTGTGGACCTCCGACAGCAGTTCCAATGCTCTGGCCTTGCCTATCACGGATCGCTTTAACAGACGGTAGACCGCACACACCCTGAGGTATTTGCGGTCTAGTCGTCCCTCGGAATAGAAGGCGTTCACGCTGCCGCCTTTGCCGCAACGTAAAGCGGGTGGTCGGGCATCAGGCGGATGCAGTCGGCTTCGAAGTAGTCTTCGCGCATATCGCTATTGTTCTCGATTGTGAGGGCTTCGCGGAACTCGGCGGGGAAAGCGCCCTTCTTGCAGCGGACCTTGATCAGCTCAGCAGGAACGCCAGCAACCCAGGGGCCAGCGTCGATGCGGATACCAGCGCGCTTGCCGTTGATGGTGAGGAATTTGCTGGAAAGCTTTGCGTTGGTCATTTCGATCTCCTTGTTTGTGAGATCAATATGCACCAATCAGTGCATCCCGTCAATAGGGTGAAACAAAGAAAATGCACCTATGTGTCTCGCGTCAATCCGGGTGGGAAGCCTGGAACAATGGAGAATGCAATGAGCGACGTTATCGACCTCGCAGCAGAGCGTAACCGTCGCGAAGGCCCAGACCCGGAACACATTCGCACCGATGACAACGGCGGCATTCTCTATGCCTTCTGCTTTTCCTATCGCATGGATGGGTCACAATACACGTTCAACCTGTTTGCCTATGACTTCGAGGATGCAGAGCGTCGGGCCAAAGCCATGCGCAACAGCGTTCAAGTCGATGGGCAGTTGATTTCAGTGGTGCCGGTGTAATGCCAGTTCTCTCTAACGCAAAGCACGAGCGCTTCGCCCAAGGGATAGCAAAGGGCCTTTCGGCAACAGAAGCGTATCTAAAAGCGGGCTACACGGTCGAAGAGAAGTCGGCAGCAGAAGCTGGTTCGCGCCTGTCAAGAAACATCAAGGTTCGGGATCGGATCACAGAATTGCAGGAACGAGCAGCAAAACAGGTTGGCGTGACGCTCGAAAGCCTGACCGAAGAGCTAGAGGCCGCGCGCCAACTCGCGATGAAGGACGACAAAGGCGCAAGCGCTGCTGTAGCCGCGTCAATGGGCAAGGCAAAGCTTCATGGCTTCCTTGTCGAGCGCTCTGAGAACGTGAACCACAATTACGAAATCAGCGATGAGCCTATGACCGAAGAGGATTGGGCAAAGGAACATGCCGCAGAACATTAGCGTCTGGCGTCCGCAGGCTGGGCCGCAAAAGGCGTTGGTAGATTGTCCGCTCCCAGAGGTTTTCTTTGGTGGAGCGCGAGGCGGCGGCAAGACAGATGGCGTTCTGGGCAAGTGGGCCATCAAGGAAAAGCGTTACGGATCTGCGTTCAATGCGATCATGTTCCGGCGCACCACGGTGTCGTCAGAGGACGCGATAGAGCGCAGTAAGCAGATATTCGGCCCTCTCGGCGGCAAGTTCAACGAGAGCAAGCTAATTTGGAAGATGCCTAACGGCGGCAAGGTCAGCTTTGCCTATCTCGACCGTGTTCAGGACGCGGAGCAATACCAGGGGCGCAACGTTACGGACGCATGGGTTGAAGAGGCTGGTCAATATCCAGACCCGGCTCCTGTGGATCGACTATTCGGTGTGCTGCGCTCGGCAAAGGGCGTTCCGGTCCAGTTGATCCTTACTGCTAATCCGGGCGGCGCTGGGCAGCAATGGTTGCGACAGCGTTACGGATTGGTGCCGTTCCCGGCCAGACCGCGCATGATGACGCGAACACTGGAAGATGGCTCGGAACACAGGTTCGCGGTCATCCCGTCGCGGATCACAGACAACAAGATCATGTTGCATGGTGACCCTGGCTATCTGACCCGCTTGCAGATGGTTGGCGGCAAGGCGTTGGTCAAAGCGTGGGTTGATGGCGACTGGTCAGCGATTGAAGGCGCGTTCTTCGATGAGTGGTCGGAAAAGCGCCATGTCATCCAGCCCTTTGAGCTGCCTTCTGACTGGGTGCGGTTCCGGTCTGGTGACTGGGGTAGCGCAAAGCCCTTTTCTATTGGCTGGTGGGCCATTGCTGGCGATGACACGCAGCACCCATTGCAGCCAGAGATCATTATCCCACGCGGGGCAATGGTTCGGTATCGCGAGTGGTACGGCTGCGTAAAGGGCAAGCCGAACACGGGTCTAAAGCTGGACGCTGATGCCGTCGCCAAGGGCATTGCAGAACGCGAGGCCAAGGACACGATTAAATACGGCGTACTTGATCCGGCAGCGTTCTCTTCGGACGGCGGCCCAAGCATTCGGGATCGCATGACGCCATACAAGGTCTATTGGAACCCGGCAGACAACAAACGAGTGGCTCAACGTGGCGCAATGGGCGGCTGGGACATGATGCGCCAGCGCCTCAAGGGCGACGAAGACGGCAGGCCAATGCTCTTTTGCTTCTCCACCTGTGTGGACAGCATCAGGACCATTCCGGTTCTCCAGCATGACGTTGCGAGGCCGGAAGACCTTGACAGCGACATGGAAGACCACGCGGCAGATGAGTGGCGCTATGCCTGCATGTCGCGCCCGTGGGTGCCTGCTAAGCCGGAAGACAACAAGCCGATCGATCGTTACCGGGCAAGGCTGCACGATAATTACGACGATACCGACAACTTTATGGTGGCGTAATGGCTGAGACAGACAAAGAGGGCCAGCTCCGCCAGTTCAAGGAGTGGTTTCGCGTCGATAAAGATCATTGCCGCAAGTGGCATCAGGAAGCGAAAGAGGATTTCGAGTTCCTGGCTGGCGAGCAATGGACCGAACAGGAGCGCAAGATCCTCAAGGAGCAATTGCGCCCGGTCATCACGTTCAACCGCACCCACCCGATCATTCAGTCCATCTCCGGGCAGGAAATCGCCAACCGGCAGGAAGTGAAGTACTTCCCTCGTGAGGAAGGTGACGCCAAGGCCAACGAGATACTGACCGAGGGCAGCAAGTGGTTCCGCGATCAGGCCGACGCTGACGATGAAGACAGTGATGCCTTTCTCGATGCTTTGACCTGTGGCGTTGGCGTGACGGAAACCACGCTCAACTTTGACATGGACGAGGCGGGGCTTCCTGACATGGATGCCGTCAACCCGCTTGAAGTTCTGTGGGATTGCAATGCCCGCAAGAAAAACTTTGTGGACCGGCGTCGTCAGTGGCGCGTTCGTCGCCTTCCTGCCTCTGTTGTGCTGGAAATGTTCGACGGCGTTGACCGTGCCGACATTGATGCGTCATGGGCCACGATGGACGACAAGGACGAACCCCAGGACAGAGAGCAGGCCCGGTTTTATGAGGGCAATGCTGGCGACCTGAACATCAAGGATGACGACCTCGTTACCCTTGTGCATCTGCAATACAAAAAGAAGGTGCCACAGTTCATTGTTGCGACCATGGAAGGCAAGTCGCCTCGCATGGACAAGGACAAGTTTCAGGCCTTCAAAGAACGCGCTGACATGATGGGCATTCCTTATGCCGTCCAGCGTGTGCAGGGCGAAGAGGTTCGCAACGTCTTTATCGGCGGCAAGGTATTGCAGGACACGAGGGCATTGTCGCCCAAGTGCTTTAGCTTCCAGTTCGTCACGGCCTACATGGATCGCGTCACCGGGCTTCCCTATGGCCTGATGCGGATTATGAAAGACCCGCAGCGCTGGTCCAACAAGTGGATGAGCCAAGCCCTGCATATCCTCAATGTCAGCGCCAAGGGCGGGCTGATGATCGAAGAGGATGCGACAGACAACATTCGGGATCTGGAGCGCAACTGGGCGCGACCCGACAAGATCGCCAAGTTCCTCCCCGGCGCAATTGCCAATGGCAAGGTGAAGGAAAAGCCTGTTGGGCAATTCCCGTCTTCGTTCTTCCAGATGATGCAGTTCGCCATCCAGTCAGTGCGAGACGTTACGGGCATTTCGGTTGAGCTGCTGGGAATGCGTGAGGCCAATCAAGCGGCGTCCCTTGAATTCCAGCGTCGTCAGGCAGGCATGATTATCATTGCCCCGCTATTCGACAACCTCAAGCGCTACCGCCGCGAGCAGGGCCGGTTGATGCTCTACATCATCCAGAACTACCTCAATGACGGGCGTCTGGTGCGGATCGTGGGCGACGGCGGTGCCAAGTATGTGCCAATGGCCATCGACGCGAGCCAGGAATACGACATTATCGTTGATGAGCAGGTCAACAGCGCCGATCAGAAGCTTGTGGTCTGGCAGTCCATCATGCCGATCCTCCCGGCATTGCCTCCGCAGGTCCAGCTTGCGCTGGTGGATTATGCACCACTGCCCACTTCGGTCATTGAAAAGATCAAGGAAGCGGCCAAGAGCATTGGCCCCGACCCCGAACAGCAAGCCATTGCCATGCAGACTGCGCTCAAGCAGCTCGGCAAGCTGGATGCTGAAATCAATGAGACCAATGCCGGTGCCGAACGGGATCGCGCAGAGGCCAACAAAACCACCATTGAGGCTGAAATCGCTGCTCTTACGCCCTTCGAGGCTGGCAGCATGAACCTTACGGTGTAGCGGGCGCGCTGAAACGCTAGGGCGCGCGACCCTTTCGCGCTTGGGTGACACCCCTCAATAGTCTGGAGGCCTTATGGCTGAGCTTGACACGGTGGAAACACCGGAAATCGACGTGGATGCAATGTCCGATGAGGAATTTGCCTCTTTCAAATCCGGCATGATGGAGGGTGAACAACCGACACCCGATGAGCCGGAACCACAAACCGAAGACAATGCCGTCGCAGAACCTCAAGGAGAGGCGCAGACGGCAGAAGACGATGATGATGATGATGATACAGACCAGTCCCAACGGTCTGAAACCGTCTCGTTCGACCGCTTTCACCGCACCAACGAACGGCGCAAGGCGGCTGAAAAGGAGCGCGACGAAGCCCGCGAGCGCGCAATCCGCATTGAAGAGCGTTTGCAGGCCCTTCTGGACGTTCAACAGCAGGCACAGCCCAAGCCAGAACAGCAGAAGAAGCCAGAAGACGACATTCCGGACGATAATGACCCGGTGGCCATCGTCAATTGGGCAAAAAAGGAGCTTCTTGCGCGCAAGCAGCGTGAGGAAGAAGAGGCCAAGCAGCGAGAAGCCCAGACCCGCGAGCAGCAGGAATGGGAGCGCGTCTATAATGACGTAAACAGCCGTTACACGGCGACCGCACAGTCGGACCCGACCATCGTTGAAGCGCATAACGCGCTGCGAAAGTCATTGGGTGAAGAGCTGACGGAAGTTTATGGATACTCGCAGCAGCAGGCCTTGCAAGAGCTACAGCGTATCGAGAACCAGCACATTGCTGTGGTCGCTCAGAATGGCTGGGACATTGGCGATTACATCAAGAAGCTGGCGCGGACACGCGGTTGGGCACCGAAGCCCGCCGAACCCACACCCGATCCGCAGAAGGAAATGAACGAAGTGGCCAAGCGCGAAGAAGCGCGGCAAGCCAGCATTTCTCTCGGCAAGACTGGCGGTGCTGCTGCCGAAATCGGCAAGATCACACCCCAGCAGCTCGCAGACATGAGCGATGAAGAATTCGCGGCCTACAAGGACAAGTACGGATCGGTTGTCCACGCTTTCCAGTAAGCCGTGCATAAGGACGGCGGTCCCTAAACGCTCCGGTTGGCCCTCGATATGGGCTGGATGGCTGGCCTTCCCAAGTGCCTGTTCGTCGCGGCGGCGACCTTAAACCACGCCAACCCCCTCGAAAATTCACCCATCATAGGAGCCTGTAAATGGCTACGACCAACTATGGCGTTAACGACGCCCTGGCGGTCAAAACATGGGCGCGAGACTTGGCTTACGAGGTCAAAAAGGGCCTCGAAATCGCTCCGCTCATTGGCACGACCCCGAATTCCATCATCCAGCTCAAGACCGAAAACAAGTCTGCTGGCGACAAGGTGACTGTCGGCCTGCGCACTCGTCTGCGTGGTGCTGGTGTGTCCGAAGGCACTACGCTTGAGGGCAATGAAGAGAGCCTGACCACCTATTCGGACAGCGTTCTCGTCAACGAACTGGCCCATGCCGTGCGCGTGGCCGGTGAAGACACCATCGACCAGCAGCGTGTGCTGTTCAACCTTCGTGAAGAAGGCAAGATGGCGCTGGCCGATTGGTATGCGGAACGCCTGTCTCTGTCGTTCTTCATCCAGGGTTGCGGCTACACCGCTTCGTCCATCACCTATCGCGGCGTTTCGACCAGCCTATCCACCCTCTACACCGGCCTTAACTCTGTGTCGGCTCCGACCAACCGCATTTATGCGACTGGCTCGACCGATCAGGCCGTTGGTGCGTCGTCTTCGTCCACGATGACCCTCGATATGGTCGTCAAGGCGAAGGAAAAAGCCCAGACCATGAACCCGAAGATCCGCCCTGTGCGTATCAACGGCGCGGACAAGTACGTCATGTACGTGCATCCGTATCAGGTCACTGACCTCAAGCTTGAAGCTCAGGCTTCCGGCTCGATTTCGTGGGCTGATATTCAGCTTGCGGCGCTCCAGGGCGGTCAGACTTCCGGCAACCCGATCTATACCGGTGCTATCGGTGAATATGACGGCGTGATCCTCCGTGAAAACGAAGACGTTACGACCGGCGTTCACTCCAGCAACGACACGGAAGAGGCCAACGTTCGTCGCGCTGTCCTGTTCGGCGCTCAGGCCATGCTGTTCGCCCAGTCGTCCCGCTTCTCGAAAAACTCGCCTTACAAGTGGGTTGAAGAAGAGTTCGACTATGGTCGCCAGCTCGGCATCAGCGCTCAGGGCATTCTTGGCATGAAGCGGGCCCAGTTCAACAGCGTCGATTTCGGCGCGGTTGTCGTGTCCACCTATGCTGCTGCTCACACCTAAGGAGATCTGACAATGGCAACCGGTACTCAGGGCACGACCGCCCGCGAATACAGCCAGCAGATGATCCACTATCTGCGCAAGAGCATGACCTATGACGGCGATCTGTCCGTTGATGTGGGAACGCTCCCGGCTGGTGCAGTGATTGTTCCGAACGCCTCTGGTGCTTTCGTGACCACTGCCTTCACCGCCTCTACGACCGTGCAGACGCTCGACATTGGCTATGCCGATGATGCGGACGAATACGCTTCGGCACTCGTTCTCACTTCTGCCGGCCAGATTGAGCTTGATGTGGAAACCGATCTCCTGGTTCCCGCAGACCGCACGATCACGGCGACCTTGACCGCAGGGTCCGGCCCCACGGCTGGCGCTCTTGAGGTCATCATCGCCTACATTCCCGACAATGACGGCTAATGAAGGCCTTTGAATACTACCTGCGGGCGCAGCCAAGAAAGGTTGTGCCCGCAGCCCCAATACAAGCCCCCAAACCGCGCGAAAAGGGCGTCTGCCGACATTGTGGGCAGAAGATCGGGCGCGGTGTGCATTTCCATGAGAAGGCTTGCAAGGAGCGCCGAGGATGACGACCCAAGCCGCCATGATTGCAGAGATTGAGGATGACAGCGAGCGCAGCGATACCGCCGCGATCCGCACCAAAATCCAGCAAGCTATTCGCTATTTCCAGCCGCGCCGGTTCTGGTTCAATGAAACCCGCTCGAACACGTTCAGCACGGTCATTGACCAGACTGATTACGACATTGCCACGGTTGGCGACTTCTACACCTTCGATGCGCTCTACTTGATTGAAGGCAACGGTGAAGTGAATGCCCTCAAGCGCCGTGACTATCGCTGGTCTGAAACGCTTGAGGGGAACGTTACCAGCAACCATCCCTATTCTTGGGCCTATGTGAACAAGACGGTGCGGCTCTATCCGCCGCCCGATGCTGTTTACACCATGCGTCCGACTGGTCACATCAAGGTTGCAGCCCCAGCGGACGACAATGAAACCGAAAACGCATGGATGATCTATGCTTACGACCTAATCATGTATCGGACCAGGGTATCGCTAGAGGCGAACCGCTGGATGGACCCGAACGCTGCACTGATGTTCAAGCAGATGGAGCAGCTAGAGTTTACCCGACTGATGGGCGAAGGCGGCAAACGCATTGGGACGGGTGAAACAATCCCGACGCAGTTCTGATGCAGTTCGCGTTCTCAGAGTTTGCACCCGATGCAGGAGAGCTTGCCCCAGGCGTTCTCATGCAGGCCCAAGGGGTGCAGCCCCAGCAAATCGGCTACGGCCCAGCATCGTCTCTCCAGACGCCCGCAAGCGCCACGGCCTTGCCCGATGATTGCCGGGGCATGGTGTCGCTGGTCCAGCGGGATGGCACTAACGTTGTGTTCGCCTTCACGGCCACGGATGCCTATGAGCTAAGCGCAACCTATGAGCTAGACGGCACACCAATCGGAACGGGGTTCAACTGCACCTCTGGCGATGACTGGTCGCTTACGGGCTTCGGCAACAAGCTGATGGCGTCCAACACCACGGACGGATTGCAGGCTTACGACATTGAAAGCCCAGCGGGGTTTTCGACTATTGCTGATGCAGGTGCGCCACGAGACATTTTCCGGTGTGCGAATACGCTGGTCGGGCTGGATTGCCTCGATGACAACAGCAACCGTGACAATCGGCTCATTCGGACATCGGCCATTGGCGATCAGACGCAGTGGAAAAAGCGCGGGGCGGACAAGCAGCCGCTTGATGATGGCGGGGCATTGATCGGGGGCATTGACCTCAAGAACAATGCGGCGCTGATCCTGCAATCTGATGCTGTGCGTATCATGCAGTTTGGCTCCGGGTCTGCTGGGGCGTTCTCGCTGCTCAAGGCGTTTGATGGGCGCGGGTCGGTTGGTCGGCGGTCGCTGATCGGTCTGGACGGCGTGGCCTATTGGTTCTCCACCGATGGCTTCAAGATGTTCTCGCAGGCCAACGGGCTTGTACATATCGGTGCAGGCAAGGTTGATCAGTGGTTCTTTGACCGTGTTGACCAGTCCAGATTGCAGGCGATCCAAGTCGGACTGGACCCACTCAACAAGCTGGTGGTCTGGCGCTACCCGTCGCTGCAAATCACCTCGGAAACCGTGTTTGACGACTGTATCGGGTATTCCTGGCAGTTTAACAAATGGTTCTACTGGTCCGAACAGACCACGTATCTGAGCCGCATTGCTACCCCAGGCTATACGCTGGATGGCATGGATGATTTCGGGCCGCTCGATAGCATCGACATTCCGCTCGATGATCGGTTCTGGCAGGGTGGTCAGCCGGTGTTTGCGGCTCTGGACGAAAACCGGAAATACGCGACTTTTTCGGGGCCAAGCTATGCAGCGGTTCTGGAAAGCGGTTTCAGCAACAGCCCTGTTACGGGTTTGATCGGCTGGGCAACACCAATCGACAATGCAGCCAGCGGAACCCTGCAACTCGGCGTCAAGGACAGCCTTGATGGCGCGGCAACGTGGAAGACCGGCGCGGCAAAGGTCAGTGCCGGGCGCGTTCCGTTGCGGGGCAGGGGCATGAACATCGCCTTCCGTCGCAATATCGATGCGGGCGACACCTGGTCCTATGCCAACGGGGTCAATCACGTTTCCGCAGCAACCGGGGGGCGCAAATGAGCTTTCAGGTCCTCAGCGATGCCGGTCTTCTCACGGAAAAGACCATTCTCACGGACAACACGGCAACCGATGTTTTAGACCTCGGCAAAGCGGTTCTGGTCGAAAGCATCACATGCGTTGAAGTTGGGGGGAACGCCCCGAACCTGACCATCGAAAGCTATGACGGCACGACGAGCTATTACCGGCGCAATGCCAAGGCGATGACGGCAAAAGAGGAAGTGACCATTCCCGGCTGGCGTCTCGACAATAACGAGGTGCTGCGCGTCACATCATCGGATGCCAATGGCGAAGTGCATGTGTTCGTGAACTACTTCAACCCCGACGCGACCCAGCGCGCAAGCTGATGCAAGTCACGTTGCTGGACACTGCTCGCATAGACCGCGAGTGGGAGGCCATAGAGGCGCGTTTGCAGCCTGCGTTGGCCCATGACCCGGAATTCAACCTTACAGCCCTCTGCGGGCGTCTGCTGGACGGTTCTTCGCTCATCTTCGAGGTTGGCGAGGGTGCTCAAGGTCTTTGGGTTGTCTCGATAAGCGATGATGACGGGCTGGTGGCCTGGACCACGGCCATAGCGGGACAGATCGAGGGCGGGCCGAAACAACGGCTTGCGGCCATGCGCCACGCGGTCGCGGCCTTGGAGACGACACTGAAACACGCGGGCGTAAAGGCCCATCGGATTTGCGGCAGATATTGGGGCCGCGTTCTTCACGATTACACGCCGTTTGAAGGCGCTCGAAACGGACTAGAGAAGGTGCTTTGACATGGGCGGCAATGTAGACACTGGCACACAGACCAGCGGCCTTTCCAATGAGGCCATGAAGAATGCAGCGACAACCATTGGCAACCAGCTCAACACGCAGTTGAATACGGGCGTCAAGCCGTACACTCAGAGCATGGTGCCGGGTCTGTCCAGCCAGACACAGGCGGGCGTCGGGGCACTCACGAACAACCCCAATAATGCCGCCTATGGTAGCGCAATCGGCAATACCATGAATGACTTTGGGGCCATTGCCTCGGGGCAGAGGTTCGGGATGAACGATCCCGGCTACGCGGCAATGCGGGAAAATCTGATTGACGATGTGACCTCCAGCACGAACGCGGCCTTCAATGCCTCGGGGCGGTTCGGCGGCGGGTCAAATGTTGAAAGTCTTTCTCGCGGGCTGACCAGCGGCCTAAGCGCGATGGACTACGCTAATTTCCAGAACGATCAGCAGCGCCAGACGCAGGCGGCGCAAATGCTTCCGGGCCTCTACAGCGCGTCCAATATGCCTGCCGCTGCATCATTGCAGGCTGGTCAACTTATGGACCAGTGGAACACGGCAAAGGCTCAGGACGACGCTCGCATCTTCGATGCCACCCAAAACGCTGGCTGGAACACCTTGCAGCGCGGCGGCGCGATCTTTGGCGGCACTGCTCCTGTATCTGGCACGACCACAACCGAGTCTCAGCCCTGGTGGAAGGTTGGCACCGGGCTGGGTGCATCCTTCCTTGGCATGGCGTAAGGTTTTAGCACATGGCTTTCAAACCATATTCAGCGCCGGGGTTCCTTCCGGCTGACAATCCCATTTCGCAGTGGGTGGCACCGCGCCGCAATGCGCTGCTCGGGTTCGGGGCCGGTATGCTCTCGAATAACTGGAGCGACATCGGCAAGGGCACGATGCAGGGCATGGCTCTGGACCGCGACTATGCCTTGGAAGCGCAGGAGATGGAGCAGGAAGAGGCGACCAAGAACGCCACGGTCGAATGGCTCCAGTCTCAGGGCTATGACGACCTTGTGCAGATGGCACAGGCCACAGGGGATATTGGCGCGGCTTGGTCCGAAGGGTTGAAGCGAAATCAGCCAGGATCAGCACCCAAGCCCATCGAAGTCAACGGGCAGCTAGTGGACCCGGTGACGTATGAGGTGGTTTTCGATGGCCGCGATCCGCAATCAAATACGCCTTCTGCCCCGTCCGGGTATCAGTGGGTGCAGGGCGAGAATGGTGTGGCACAGTTATCCTTCATCCCCGGAGGCCCTGCCGATCCCGCACTTGCCAGCCAGAAGCCCCCGACCGAGGCCGAACGCAAGGCAACCGCCTTGACCACAGTAACAGAGCAGGACGCCGCTCTGTTGTTCGGAGATGGCACAAACCCCGGCGTATTCGAAGCTCTCGGCGGGCTTGGTGACAGTGCGTTGCAGGCGGAAATTCCGATGCTGGGCGGGCAACCATTGGCAGGGCTTGCGTCCAGCGAGTTCAAAGTCGCCAAGGACGCAATCAGCAATATCGCCCAGTCGTACATGTACGCCATGTCTGGCGCGACCGCTCCCCCTGAGGAAGTGAAGAAAATCGCAGACATGTTGACGCCCGGTCCGTGGGACAGCCCAGAGCAGAAAGCCGCCAAGAAAAACCGTCTGCTCGCCATGTATGAGGCCATTAAGGGCGCTCAGGGCAACGCGGCAAACGTTGGTGATGGCTGGGAAGTCGTAGGGGTGCAGTAAATGCCCGTTTACACGCTAAAGGCCCCAGATGGGCGACAGATCAGCATTCGTGCCAATGATGAGGCTACCGCTTTGCGCGGGGCCAAAGAGTGGGCCGCAGCCAACCCGGTCCAGCAACCGGGAAATGTTGCAAGCCCTTCGCCTGAGTTTCAGGAGAGCATGGGGCGGGCATCTCAGGCAAGCCAGGTATTCCAGAAGCCTGAAATGCGCCCCGACCTGATGGGCGCGACGGCGGCAACCATTGGCGGAGCCGTAAACGCCATTCCCGTTATTGGCCCGATGGCTCAGGGCATTTCGGACAACCTTGTCGGTCTTGGGGCGCAACTCACTGGTGGCGATTACAATGAAGCTCGTGATGCAGCGGTTGCGCGCAGAGATGCCTTAGCGACGGCAAACCCTGTTGCCAATATCGCTGGGGGATTGGCTGGCTCTCTAGGCGCTTATGGCGCGGCGGCGAAAGCCCCGGCTGTGGCAAGTGCTCTGGGCTTCACCGGCAGCACCCCCGCCCGCATCGGCAAGTCAGGGGCTTCTGCTCTTGGCATTGGCGCGGCTGACAACATGGCGCGCGGGCAGGCTCCGGTGGACGCCATGGCGAATGCGGCTGGACCGGCTGCGATTGCGGCGGCAATCCCGGCTGCCGGTGCTGGCATCCGGGCTGGCGCTCAGGGGCTTGCCAACAACGCCACCCGCACTGCCCAACGTAAGGTGACTGACGCAGCCATTCAGGGTGCGCCGGACGCGCAAGACCTAAAGAGTGTCGCCCGCTCGATGTTCCGAGAAGTGGACAACAGCGGCGCTGCCATCAAGACAGATGTAGTTGCGCAGCGCATCTATCAGGCGGCGCAGAAGGCAGGGAAAGAGCTAATTGACACTGAATTGGACGCTCCCGCCGTTCGCCTCTATCAGATCATCGCAGAGCGGACGCGACAGGCCTATGAGAGTGGTCGCGGGCTGGCTCTTGGCGAAATCCACAACATGCGCCAGTTGGCGCAGGACGTTGTTATGAAGGGCAAGGGCGACCGCACTTCCCGTTTTGCTCGCGAGGTTGTGGATCTGATTGACGATATGGTGGGCAACCTCAAGCCCAGCCAGATGCAGTTCCCACCCAACCGGATTGGCGGGAATGCTACTGACATGGGGAATGTCCTATTGAAAGGCATTGGCACCTGGGGCCGCGCTCGCCGTGTCGATTTAATCGAGGAAGCGCTTTACAAAGCTCAGAACCAAGCGTCTGGCGTCGAGAATGGTCTGCGGACACAGTTCCGGCAATTGTTGCAGAACCCCAAGACGCGCAACCTGTTTACAGCGGCAGAGCGTGAGGCCATCGAAAAGGTCGCGAACGGCACCAATCTTTCGAACCTTACCCGTCTCTTGGGCATGTTCGGGTTCGATTTTGGCTCCGGGCGCAACTTTGTTGGCGGGTCTATCGGGCTTCTGCTGGGCGGGCCGGTTGGGATGGCCCTTGGCGCTGGCGCTCGAAAGGGCGCTGAAAAGATGGCAATCGGCGCTGGTCAGCGGGCGGCTAACGTGGTTGCAACTCCGAATATTCCGATAGTCGCGCCGCGCGCTCCCAACCAGATGCTATTGCAGGGTGCGGACGCACTAGAGCGCCTTGGGCGTCCAATCGTTATGGGCGGAACTTAACCGCCTCGCGTTCTCCACCAGATGGAAAACACGGAAAAGACGGCGACCACTAGGCCGGTCGCCCACCACTTCCAACTGACCAGCCATTCGTTTCTCGGCAAGTCTTTGTACTGGGTCTTGCTGTCGTAAGGGTTTGGCCCTTCGTCATCGGGCAGGCGAATGCTTGGGCGGCGGGGATCAATCTGCATTCGGAGAGTGTAGCACGCTGGCGTCTTCCGGTCCATAAACGGTGTACCCCTCACAGGCACCGCTATCAATGATCGCTTCTACTGCGGACTGCCACGGCAAGACCTCAAATAGTTCATTGTTGTTCTTGAGGCTGTCAGCAGCGTCCCAGAAAAAATACCAGTCGCAAGCGCCATTGGTGTAACCCTTATAGACGCCTAGCCCCATCAGAACGCCAGTCTGGCAATCAGCGCGCATCGGCGGATGCTCGTCGTCGGCGCGGCATGTTGCTTCAAACTCTCTAAACCATGGTGTTTCCGGACCCATCCTTCCCTGCCCAGCGGCGGGGGCGGTGAGCAGCGCCATGGCACCCAAGATCATCAGTCTCATGCGGTTCTCCATATGGGGAATATGCGCCTCACCTTGAGGGGTTACAATGGCCGAACTGAACGAATATCAGCGCGACAAGATCATTCGCACCGCCCTTGGCGAAGCGCGAGGTCAAGGCGTCGAGGGTATGGCCGATGTTATCCAGGTCTTTTTCAATCGCGCCAACTCTGGCCTCTATCCCTCGGACCCTGCCGAGGTTGCAACGCAGCGAAACCGTCAAGCGGGTAAATACGAATTTTCGGCTTGGAACGAACCTGCTGACGGCGGCAACAACCCGGAGCAGTTCAAGCCTTCGGACCCGATATATAAGCAAGGGGCGCAGGCTCTTGATGCTGTTCTGAGCGGCAACCGGCCAGACTACACAGGCGGTTCCTTGTTCTACAAAACGCCTGATGCTGTCTCGCCGTTTCACGACCGGCAAGATAAATTCGGCGTAGTGGAGCGCAATGGGCATGTCTTTTACCCGACGCGCCCGATGTCCCAAGAGACAGCCGCACAAGCAGCGACAGCGGCAGGATCGGGCGGGCAACCGGCACCCGACATTCAAATCCGGGACATGACAGCCGCGTCACAGTTTAACTTTGGCGACCTGCAAAACCCGAACGCCCTAGTCATTCATCATACGGGTGGTTCCGGCACCAATCGCCCCTCGGTAAACGGCGTCATTCAGACATTCAAAGACCGAAACTTTCCGGCGCACTTCGTCATCGACAGAGATGGCACAATCATACGCACCTTGCCCGAGAATGCGAGGGGGCAGCACACAAGGCCAAGTGAACGGGCGGGCCTGGACATCTCCAACGCCAATTCCTGGGGCGTCGAGATGATCGCGCTGGATGACAAGGATGTGACGCCAGCACAGACAGCCGCTGCCGTACAACTCACGCAGTATCTCAATCGGAGTTATGGGCTACCAACCGATCGCGTCGTTGGTCATGGCTACATAAACGGGCACAAGCAGACCGATGAGGGCCAGCAAGCGGTTCTCGCGCTGCGTGAAGCGGGGCTTCCGGTTGCGGCCTATGCGGCGGCACTTCCAAGGCTCCCAACCCCCAACGTCGCGACGCGGCGTCCAAACGAACCATTTACGGGCGCGGCTCTACGGGCCAAGGAAGCTGCTGGCCCTGTCCCTCCCGGCGAAATCCCCAACGTTGTCGCCTCGCAAACCGACACCACACCACAAACTCGCGATGTTCCGCGCCCTCGGCCAAGGCCACAGCAGCGCCCGGACATTATGCAGGCGCTCACCCCCAAGATGATCCCTCAGGGCGTGAATTATCCATTCCTGCCCCAAATGACGAACACCAGCGTCACACGGGGCTTTGGTTCTCTCACGCCCAACGCTGTTCAAGAGACAATGCCTAGCCAGATCCCTCAATCGGCTATGCTTGCGAATTCACGTACCGCGCCGCCGTCTGCACCGCGCTCCGCGCAGTATGAATACGCACCAAACGGAAGGCCGCGCGACCCCGACAACGGCTTTTTGATGGATAAGTCGGATCCCCGCTATCGCGAGGCCGCGGCGGGTTCTCCGGTCGATAGTGTGAGGCAGTCCGCGAACACTACCGCAAATGTGCCGCCTCTCCCGCGCCCGCGTCCCGGTATGCCGGTCGTGCCGTATGAGCGACAATACCCGACTACGGCTCAAATCCGCGCAGATACGGGACAGGACCAGCGCCGCGCAGAATTAGCGAAAGTCGCTAGGACACCATACGGGCAGGGGACTCGCGTAGCGTCCATTCCGACCTCCGGCGTGGGTCAGCCCCCGGCAACCCGTTCCGTGCCGTCTGTGCCTGTCCCTGCCTCTCCTGCAATGGGGATAACGGCAGATCGCGGAGCTATGCCGACCCGTTCGGCTTTCCTCTCGGAATTTGGGCTTGCCAATCCCCGCGAAACCTTGGCCGCGCCCCTCCCGACAACAGCAGTTCCCGGCCCGAGGCGGGTAGGGTCAAACGAACGGCTTGGCCCCGGCATTCCTGTGGCATCGGCAACCGCTTCTGGCCTTGGGCAGCTATTTCCGCCAACGCCTTACTATGACGTAAGCACGGCGCTTGATGTTGTCCCCGACGCTGTGCCCCGGATGCCTATCGGCCCCGGCTTGCCTCCTCCGCCGATCCCGCGCCCCCTGCGGACCGGTGTCAATGTCCAGATGCCCACCCAGATGGGACAGCGCCCAAGCCTGCCCATGCCAAGGGCCAATCCCTTCGCAATGCCGACCCCTGTTGCCCAGCGGCCCAACCCAAACGCCCTGCGCGTCACGGTCAACGGGGCTGGCTCATACAACGCGCCACAACGTGCACCCACCCCAACCCGCGAACAGATGCTGGCGGCTATTCGCGCCCGTTCTCGCGGACCCACTGCTTTCGGACACGGCGGCACCATTGACGGCGCAGTCCAGCCAATCGGCACCCTTTCCGGTCGTCGCTAAGAGGATAGAACATGGCTTTTACAAAGCTTGAAGAATGGCAAGAAGTCGCCATCGACAACACCGAAATGAACGGCATCGACCTCCAAGAAAACGTCATGCGTCCACCTGCGGTGAACAACGAGATGCGCGAGCATATGGCGCAAATGGCCAAGTGGCTGGGCGATGACACCCTTACCTCGGCCACCACAACGGACCTCGGCAGCGTTCCGGGCCGCTACGTGTCTGTTACCGGCACCACGACCATAACCGGCCTCGGCACCATCAAGGCGGGCACGATCAAATACGTCAAATTCGCGGGCGCTCTCACCCTTACCCATAATGCGACAAGCCTTATTCTCCTGGGTGGAGCAAGCCGAACCACAGCGGCTGGGGACATGGGCGCCTATGTCTCCGAGGGGTCTGGCAACTGGCGGGAGATCGCTTACAATCAGGCGGGTGTTGCACCGATCACGTCCGGGTCATGGACCGGGCAACTTACATGCGGTACCAGCGGCACGATCACGATGGGCAACGCAAATGGTGCGTGGTCCAAATTTGGCAAGCATGTGACCTTCACCGGGTATTTCGACGTTACCAACATTTCCTCGCCATCTGGAACGCTTACGCTGGTCTCGACTGGCTTGCCGGGTACTGCTGCCAACAACAACGCTAATTTTGCCGCCACAGCGCTAAACACGTTTGGCCAGGTCGGGGGCTCGAATATCTTATTCCAGGCGCGTGTTGAAAAGAACACAGCAAACATCAAGATCGTGCATGTCGACTTGAGTACTGGCAGCGAGGGGGCTAACACTGCCGCGCTTGTCAAAATCGGCACGACATTTGTTGTCTATGGTGGCTACTTAACAGCATAGGATGAACCAGATGAAAAACGCTTTCAGCGCAGTCCTTCTTTTCGCCTCCCTGGTGGCACCTGTTCAAGCTCAGACAAAAATCGTTGATGCAGTTCTGGCCACCGGAGAAGTCGGCATTGACGGCGTTGGTCGTGCTGATGCTCAGTTCGAAGCCACCAATAACGGCGAGCAGCGCCATGCCCTGATTGCCATTACCAATGACATCAACCCCGGCGATACAACCGAGGAAGCGGCAATTAGCTATCAGGCCAGAGACAGCGCTGGGAACATGAGGCAAACGGCCTCTATATCCTCAATGTGGCCTGTGAGCGCGGCCCCCGGCGCTGGGTTTGCGTCCCTGCGTCTAAACGTGGACGACACAGACGGCGGTAGCGAAATATTCCTGCGCGGCTTTGGTCGCAGCAAGGGCACCACATTTTACGGCACCAGCGAAAGCGATTATCCTGGCATTCCTGCCGTACAGTTCAACCGTCAGTCTGGCCATCCCTCCATTGTGGGCAAGAGTGATCTGGTTATCGAGGGGGGTGTTGCAAGCAAGGGCGCGGCGACCGTGTTTCTCAATGCGTACAATCCCGGCAACGTGCGGGTCGGAGTTGGTGGCGGTCGGCTGCAACTTTCCTCCAATACGCCCGCCTCATCGAGCGAGCCTTGCGCAGCCGGCGAAATCGCTTGGGACACCTATTACACCTATGTCTGCGTAGCGACCAACACGTGGAAACGTTCAGCGCTTTCCAGTTGGTGAGCCTTCGGGGCTGAGTAAGCCCTAACCCCCTACATTTCGGAGACTGCCATGCAAGCTGCGTTCTTTGACGCGGTTCGCTCGTCGCTGTTTGGCGGCAAGCTGACCCAATCCCAGGTTGTCGGCATCGAAGCTCTAGAGCGGGCTTGGAAGGCGCGGGGCGATGGCAACCTACAGCGCTTCGCCTATGTGCTGGCGACGGCCTTTCACGAAACAGCGCGGACCATGCAGCCGATTTATGAGCGTGGCCCGCGCGACTATTTCGACAAGTACGAGCCTAGCACAAAAATCGGCAAGGTGCTCGGCAATCGTCATGCCGGGGACGGTTATCTGTACCGGGGGCGCGGTCATGTTCAACTGACTGGACGCGCTAATTACCTCAAGGCCGGGAAAGCTCTAAGCCTCGACCTCATCAACCACCCGGACCGCGCGCTAGATCTCGCCGTCTCTGCCCATGTTTGTGTTGTCGGGTGCCTTGAAGGCTGGTTCAGCGGCAAGGATCTAGCCGACTACATCGACGGCATTGACGAGGATGACGCAGAAGACCTGCGCGAATTTACCAATGCTCGGCGGGTCGTCAACGGCACAGACAAGGCCGCACTGATCGGCGGCTATGCCCTGCAATTCGAGAAGGCGCTGAAAGCCGCAAAGTACGGCAACGAAGCGCCCAAGCCCCAGCCTTCCACCCCTTCACCATCTCCCACCACTCCAAAGCGCAAGACGCTGATGGACTGGTTTCGAGGCTGGTTCGTCCAGCAAGCCACTACCCGCATCACCAAACAGATCAAGGAAACCAACATGTTTTCGTTTCTCGACGGCTACAAGACCTACATCGCCGCCGCTCTCGGCATCCTGCTTGCGATTGCCCAGCTTGTCGGCGTTACCCCGCCTATCGTCCCTCCTGGCGAAGAAATCCAGTTCATCTGGCAGGCCGTGCTTGTGACCTTCCTGCGCCAAGGCGTGAAGAAAATCGGCTGACCCAAAAGCAGCCGGGGCAGGGTGCGTCAACACTCTACCCCGGCCTGACCACAACGCCAAATGATAGGGGCGGCGCTATGGCT
>Ga0208794_1000254_pt1 | contig 41435 bp, 49 predicted proteins | sample 32_taG_FD_184106 | JGI IMG/M metagenome (GOLD analysis project Ga0208794, IMG submission 184106) | Marine viral communities from the Gulf of Mexico - 32_GoM_OMZ_CsCl metaG (SPAdes) (version 2) | ecosystem: Environmental > Aquatic > Marine > Oceanic | place: Atlantic Ocean: Gulf of Mexico... | reverse complement strand
GCCCTCGCCGCCGCGCCTTTGGTGGCGCTGCCCACCGTTGCCGCACCGGCCCCCGCGCCGCTTCCCGACCCGCTGACCATATCGGCGCCGCTGATGGCGGCCATGCAGCAATGGCGCTGGACCACGGTGCGGCTGCGCACGCTGCGCCGCGAATTCCGGCCGGGATCGCGCGCGATCACCAAGGCCAAGGCGGAAGAGGCGCAGGCCTTCAACCACATGCTGGACAGCATCTGTCGTGAACTGGACGTGGAAAGGAGTGACGCATGACAAGTCTACAGAATTTCGTGTTCGAGGATGATGGGCAAAGCCATGCCGTGCGCGTGGTGCTGCGTGAGGGCGAGCCCTGGTTTGTTGCCAAGGATGTGTGCGCAGTCCTGGCAATCAAGGACCCTTCCGATGCTGTCGAGCCACTCGATGATGATGAGAAGGGTAGGGGTTTAATCCCTACCCCCTCTGGAGACCAAGAGATGCTGCTCGTCACGGAAGGCGGGCTCTACACCCTGATCCTGCGCTCCCGCCAGGCCACCACGCCCGGCTCGCCGGCGCATCGCTTCCGCAAATGGGTGACGGCCGAGCTGCTGCCGCAGATCCGCAAGACCGGCCGCTATACCCCGGACCCCGCCGAGACCTTCGACTGGGAGGCGATCGGGGCCAAAATCCAGCTGGTGCGCGAGGCCCGATTGACCGCAGGCCGCAAGGCGGCGCAGGCGCTGTGGAGCGTTCTCGGCCTGCCCACTGGCCTGGAGGAGCCGCCACCCATGCGCGGCGGGGCACTGCAAGGGATTGACTTTGTTCGGCAATGGCTGGCCGAGCGCACGGCCGAGGATCGATCCAGCCGCGTGCAAGCCTCGGTGCTCTACCGCGATTTTGAGCAATGGCTGGCCAAGCAGAACGGGCCTGGCATGACCATGGCGGCCTTCGGGCGCTGCATGGCCGAGCTGGGGCAGCGCAAGACCACCTCGAACACCGTCCAATATCTGGGCATTCGCCTCAAGCATATCAGCGAGATGATGGGCTGACCCTTCGCCCATAGAGCCCCGCAGGGACGATTCGCCGCCCCTGCGCCTGCGCCCCCGCACCCCCTCAGACAAGAGAAAAGGCAGTCCCAAACCTCCCGCCGCTCACGCGGCGCGATAGAGGTTTGGGAGATTTGCGGGATGGTGAATGCAAAAGTCCCAATCCAATTACAATAGCCAAATCAACGCTTTGCGCCGAATTTGGGAGGGTCGGGACTGTGCCCGCTCGCGTATAGTATGGGGGAAGGGGTGTGGGGTGTTTCCATTGGGGTCTGGGGCTGAAATTGTCCTTATGTGTCACGGCAGACCGTCCCGAGTGTTCCACCCTCTATAACACCCTCTGATCGCTTCGCTTTTTCCGGGGGATATTCCCTTCTGAATATCCCAGAACCATCCCAAAGGGAGGTTTGGCTCTAATGCCAAAGGCAATGGACGTAGAAGACCTGTTGATCTGGGCGTTTCGTGACCAGAAGATCGAGGCTGTGGCGGCGCGGTTAATGCCGTCGGGGTTGAGTGCGTCACCCGAAAGCAATCTGGCGCAGATACTGGCGTTGGGGTGTCGGGTGCAAACGTCATCGGCTGGGGCGATGCACATGGCGGTCCAGTGCCATGAGGATGCAGCGGTGATCTACGACGCGGTGATGGCGTTGCCTTCCGACGCCTGGGTGCTGGTGATCAAGCATGCTCGCAACGCGACGCGACCCGACTGGATTGAGGAGGGGCCGGGCCGGTGGATCGACCAGGTCGACAGGAATGGCCACCCGAAGAAGCTCTATATCGACAGCGATGCCAAGAAGGGCTTCATCGGTTATGCGCCGCCGGTGCTTGAAGGTGTAGACCCGGTCGAGGTCGAGGAGGCGCGCCGGGCCTATGATGTGTGGCGCTATGCCCTGGTCGACCTGGTGCCGCTGCTCAACGCAGAGATGGTCGACCATGAGGCCATCGGGCCGGAGGTTGCGGCGCGCCCTTGGGAGAAGAAAGAAGGGGTGTTGACGGCTCCGTAAAAATTGACATAGCTTCACCACAACAAATCAGGTCTGCAGATAGGCGCTTCGGGAAACCCGCGGCGCCTTTGTTGTTTCCGGGGTGTGGGCATGGCTTCTTCGCCGAAGCGCTTCCGCCTGCGATCCCAGCCCTCTCGTCAGGAACAGAACAGATCGTTCGACAATCGGCGTGGCTCAGCGCGCGAACGCGGCTACGACACGCGATGGGACAAGGCGGCGCGTTCGCATCGCCGTCGTCATCCACTTTGCCGTGGTTGCGAGGCTGCTGGTTTCGTTGTTGCAGCCGAGCTGACCGATCACGTGGAGCCACACAAAGGCGACCAGGCGAAGTTCTGGGACACCAGTCATTGGCAGTCGTCGTGTCGTTGGCACCACGATGTGGTCAAGCAACGGCTTGAGTTGATGTGGTTGCGCGGGGAAATCGCGTTGGCCGATCTCTGGCTCGACAGTCCGGTCGCGCTGCGGCTGGCCGAGCAGCTTCGGCAGTAGGGGGGGGCGGTCAAAAGTCGGCGGTCTCGCTTGCCGGACCGGCGGGTCAATACAAAAAAACGGCGCGCGAAATTTCGGCGTTTATATTTTTTTCCAGCAATCGAGACGGGTTGGCTCATGGCGCGCAGGAAGGATGATCCGCATCTGCAAGCCGCCAAGGGGTTTCCGGGCAAACGGCGCAAGCAGGTCGAGGCCGAAATCGACGCGGCGGTCGCGAGCGCAGAAGATGCGGCGCCTGGCTCGCCGGATTTGCCAAGGTTCTTTTCTGCCGCACCGGCGCACTGGAAAGTGGCGATCGATCTCTGGCGAGAGCTGGTCGACGTGCTGCGTGCCAGCGGCCGTTGGCGTCCAGGCTATCGCTCGGCCTTGGCGCGCTACTGTGCGCTGACGCAGAAGTGGACCGAGGCAATGGAGCAGATGCGGCGCGATCTGCCGCGCGGCGGCGTGACGGTCAAAGTGACGAAGGGCGACGGCAATACCGTCTTCCGGACACATCCTAGCGTCGACTTCATGCAGAAGGTGGGCGTCGAGCTACGCCTGATGGAGCATGAATTCGGTTTCACGCCGCGGTCGAACAGCGACATGACCCGTGTCGAGACATTCAACGCGTCCCAGGGCAAGCTGCCGCTGCATGGAGGCGGCATGCGAGAGCCCGAACGCAAGCCGGACGGGCAGGGTTCTGACCCGATGTCGCTGATGAGCGACACCGACAGCCCGCCGCCTGGCACGAGGATCCAGTGACCGCGACGGCATTGCCGGTCGGGTATGAGGGGCTTCCGGCCTGGCTCAAGGCGGTCGAGGATGATCCGCGCTACCGCTGGGCCATCCGTGCCTGGCGCGCGGCCGAGCTGGTGCCGGGCGCATGGTTCGACCACAGGAAGGCGGACAAGGTCGTCGACCGCTGGCCGGAAATCTTCCGGCTGACCGATGACCGCTTCGACGGCGTACCGTTCAAGCTACTGGCCTGGCAGGAGATAGCAGTTCGGCTGCTGGTCGGCTGGAAGAAGCCGATTGAGGTGCTCGACCCCTGGACCCACGAGCCGAAAATCGAGCACGTGCGTCTGTTCCGCCGGCTGGACCTGTGGATACCGCGCAAGAACGGCAAGAGCGAATTTCTGGCAGCGCTCGCGGTACTTTTTTTTGTCATGGAACCGATCTCCGGCGCCCAGGGCTTCGTTTTTGGCCGCAACGAAGACCAGGGCCGAATCCCGTTCGCCAAGATGCAGGCGATCATCGACAAGGCGAAAGGGCTGAAGGAAGACGAGCAAGGCAACGAGCGCGTCATCAACACCGACAAGGGCATCTTCATTCGCCAGACCTCGGCGCTTTGCCAGCTGCTGACCGGCGCTCCGGACGGCAAGCATGGCCGGTCGCCCACGGTGATCGTTGGCGACGAAATCCACGAATGGCGGACCCGGGAGCTGGCCGACACGCTCCGGCAGGGGACCGGCGCTCGCCTGCAGCCGATTGAGCTCTACGCTTCGACCTCTGGCCGCAAGCAGAACCGGGTCGGCTATGAATGGTTCGAAGAATCGATGGCGATCGTCCGGGGCGATCTCGACGACCCGGCCACGCTGGTCGTGTTCTTCGGCGCCGATGACGAGGATGACTGGGAAGACGAGGCGACCTGGCACAAGGCCAATCCAAGCCTTGGGTTAACGCCGACGCTCGACTATCTGCGCGGCGAACACAAGAAGGCGAAGGGCAAGCCTGCCGCCGAGGCCGTGTTCAAGTGCTATCACCTCAACATCTGGGTGGATGGCGTTGTCGGCTGGATACCGCGCTCAAAATGGGCTGCCTGCACGAAGGATGCGGAAAGCTGGAGGCGGCTATACGAGGCGCACAAGGGCCGGAAGGCCTACCTCACCTGCGACGTGTCCTCGACGCGCGATATCACCTGCGTAATGATCGTATTGCCGCCCGATGACGATGTCGCCGAGTGGGTGGTCATTCCGCTGTTCTGGGTGCCGGAGGCCACGCTCGATGCGCGTGCCGCCGAGGACAAGCGGGTCGACTGGCACAAATGGGTGCGCGAGGGCGCGCTCCAGACGACGCCCGGTGACTTTGTCGACCAGAATTTTGTCATGGACGCCGTCCTTAAGGCCGGGAAGCATTTCGACCTGCAACTGTTCGGGTACGACCCGTGGAACGCCGGCAAGCTCATTGCCGATCTGCAGGAAGCCGGGCTCGATCCCGAAAAGATGGTCGAGATGCGCCAGGGGCATGCGACCCTGGGAGAGCCGACCAAGGAACTGGAGCGCCTGATCTTCGCCCGCAAGGTGGAGCATGGGGGGCATCCGGTGATGAGCTGGATGATGGGGCACTGTTCGGTGCGGTTCGACGTGAACCTCAACTACGTGCCCGACAAGAAGAACTCGCTGGACAAGATCGACGGGCCCGTCGCTGCGGTGATGGGCGTTGGTCTGGCCATTTCCGAGGAAGTCCCTGGCCTGGGGCTTGCCGGTTATCTCGACAGCCTGGTGGGAACGCAATGAGTTTGATTGACAGGATTGCGGCTTCCTTCCGGAAGTCTGCTGCGCCGGTCGAGCGCGTCGAGCCGCTGAGCCTGACGGGGCCCCGAAACTGGCAATCTCACGAGAGCTGGGCCGGGGAGCGGGTCGAAAGCACCGATGTGCTGGCGCTGTCTTCGGCCTGGGCGTGCGTCAATCTCATCGCTGGCACCATCGGCACTTTGCCGCTGATGGTTTATCGCACCGGCTCGGATGGCATGCGCGAGGTGGCGCGTGATCATCCGCTCTACAGGATCCTGCACGACAGCCCGAACGCCGATCAGACGGCGGTCGATTTTCTGGAGTTCCTGTCGGCTAATGTCGAGCTGCAAGGCAATGGTATTGCCCGGAAGACGGTCAATAGCCGCAAGTCGATGGTGGCTTTGACGCCTGTCCGCGCGGATATTGTCAGTGTGACGCGAGCACGGACCGGTGAGCTTCGGTATCGTTGGACCGAGAACGGCAAGTCCTACGACCTCGGCCAGGATGAAGTCCTGCATGTTCGGGGATTTGGCGGCGGTCCGGAAGGCGGCCTCTCGACACTGACCTATGGTCGACACACCTTTGGCCTGGCCCAGGCCCTTGACCGGGCTGCCGGCAGCACGTTCCGCAACGGAATGCGCCCCAGCGTCGTCATCGCCTTCCAGGAGTGGCTTTCAACGGAACGCCGCACCGAGGTGCACCAGGCACTTGAAACCAAGTATGCCGGCGCAGTCAATGCTGGCCGGCCATTCGTAGCCGAGGGCGGCCAGACGGTGACGCCACTGTCCATGACCCCGGAAGACGCGCAGATGCTGCAGTCGCGGGCGCTGTCGGTAGAGGATGTCTGCCGTTTCTTCGGGGTGCCGCCGTTCATGATCGGCCACACCGAGAAATCGACGAGCTGGGGGACAGGGCTCGAGCAGCAGACATTGGGTTTTCAGAAGTTCACCCTGCGCCGGCGCCTGTCGCGCATCGAACAGGCCATGCGCAAGCAGCTGCTGACAGCTGAGGATAGGGCCAATGGCATTACGATCGAGTTCAGCCTCGAGGGTTTGCTGCGCGGAGACAGTAAGGCGCGCGCGGAATTCTATCAGCGGATGACCCAAATGGGCGCCATGACCATCAACGAGGTCCGGCAGCTCGAAAACCTGCCGCCTGTCGACGGTGGCGACATTCCGCGCATGCAGATGCAGAACCTGCCGATCACCGAGGCGGGAAAGGAGAACAGCGATGCTCAACCGTAAGGATGCCGGCATGCAGTTTGCCCAGTCCGCCCCCGTGCTCAGCATCAAGGCGCTCAGCGATAAGGGCGAAATCGAGGGCTATGGCTCGACCTTCGGCGGCGAGCCGGACAGCTATGGCGATGTGATCGCGCCTGGGGCGTTTGCCGAGAGCCTGGCCGACCACAAGGCGGCCGGCACCATGCCGAAAATGTTCTGGCAGCACGACAGCTGGGAGCCGATCGGCAAGTGGATCGACGCGAAGGAGGACGAAAAAGGCCTCTATCTGCGCGGCAAGCTCAACATGGATGTGCAGCGCGCCCGCGAGGCCCATGCCCTACTCAAGAATGGCGATATCGATGGGCTCTCCATCGGCTATCGCATCAAGGAATACTCAGTCGATACCGAAAGCGGGGTCTGGACGCTCGAGCGGGTCGACCTGCGCGAAGTGTCGGTCGTCAGCATCGGCGCCAATGAAAATGCCGTGGTCAGCAGCGTCAAGGCGCTCAAGGCTGCCCACGACCTCACGGAAAAGCTCAAGGCCGGGGACCGGTTGACTGAGCGGGAATTCGAAACCTGGCTCAAGGGATTGGGCTTTTCGAATTCGCAGGCGGAGCGTGCCGCGCGCGTCCACCTGAAAGGGCAGGGGGATCCTGCTGAAGCGGAACAAACGCTCGAATTCCTTCGGGCACTCCGGGGCTGATCCCCACAATTCATCAAGGAAAATGATCATGAAGACCAGCATCGCGGCCGTTCTGGCCGGGGGCCGCTTCGGTGCGCCCGCAATGACCTATTTCATGGCGCCACAGATCGCCTTCGAGGCGCCGAACGACCAGGGCATCAAGGCCATGGCCGAGGAAATCAAGGCGCAGCACAAAAAGGACATTGCGGCGGCCTGCGACCCGATCAAGGAAATTGCCGAAAAGGCGCTTTCCATGGCCAAGGACGGCGAAAAGCTCGGCGACACGCTCAAGGGTGACATCGACGAGGCGCTCAAGAAGCTCAACGAGCGTGTCGAGGATGCCACCAGCGACTTCGAGCAGAAGATGGCCAAGCTCGGCACTGGTGGCGATGACAAGCCCAAGTCGATCGGCGAGCAGTTCACCGAGTCCGAAGGCTTCAAGGCCTTCCAGGACAGCAGCTTTTCCAAGTCCGCCCGCGGCGCCGACATGCAGGTGAAGGCTACCCTGACCTCGGCAACCACCGACTCGGCCGGCTCGGTCGGGGATGCGATCAACCAGACGCGTCTCCCGGGCATTTTGCCGCTGGCGCAGCGGCGTATGACCGTGCGCGACCTGCTCTCGCCTGGCCGCATGGATGGCAATACGCTTGAATACGTCAAGGAAACCGGCTTCACCAATTCGGCGGCCCCCGTTGCTGAAGGCAGTGCAAAGCCGGAATCGGACATCAAGTTCGACCTGGTCACCACCTCGGCCAAAGTCATTGCGCACTGGATGAAGGCATCCAAGCAGGTCCTGTCCGACATTTCGCAGCTGCGTTCGATCATCGATCAGCGCCTGCTCTACGGCCTGGCCTATGTCGAGGAAAGCCAGCTGCTCAATGGCGATGGCACCGGCCAGAACCTGCACGGCATCATCCCGCAGGCGACTGCATATTCGGCGCCTGTGACCTCGATCGAAGACCTGACCATCTTGGACGTGATGCGCCTGGCCATGCTGCAGGCGGCCCTCGCCGAGTATCCGGCCACCGGCCATGTGCTCAATCCGATCGACTGGACCACGATCGAACTGCGCAAGGATGATATCGGTCGCTATATCATCGGCCAGCCCCAGGGCTCGACGTCCCCGACCCTTTGGAACCTGCCAGTGGTCGAGACGCAGGCTATGACCTCTGGCAAGTTCTTGACCGGTGCTTTCCGCATGGGCGCGCAGATCTTCGATCGCTGGGAAGGCCGGGTCGAGAGCGGCTATGTCGACGACGACTTCATCAAGAACCTGGTGACGCTGCTCGGCGAAGAGCGCGTCGCTCTGGCCGTCTATCGGCCCGAAGCCTTCATCTATGGCGACTTCAACACGGCTCTGGCCGCCTGATCGCCTGCCGGTTGATGCAGAACGGCGGCCCCTTCGCGGGGCCGCCGTTTCCATGAGCCGAAAGGAGAACAGCGATGTCCAAAGTCCAGAAGTGGAAGGTGGTCCGCCAGCATATCGGTGACCGTCCCTATGTCGAGGGTGAGGTGCGCGTGGGCACGGAAGCCGAATTCGCCCATCTGATCCCGCATGTCCTGCAGCCGCTTGATGCCAAGGCTGCCCCCAAACCCGCCAACAAGGCCGCGCCAAAGGTGGCGAACAAGGCCGACAACCGGCGCAAGGCCAAGACGGCCTGACGCCTAAACCGGCGCCACCCTGGCGCCAAGCAAAGGAGCTGGCTCATGCGCCGCTACAAAGTGACTGCCACGACCGCTGCCGACGGCACGGTGACCGCCTACAGCCCCCGCCTCTCTGGCAAGATCATGCAGATCGAATATGTGAAGGACGGCACTGCGCCGTTCGCCAATGGCGTGGACTTCACCATTACCGGCGAAGCCACTGGCATCGGGCTCTGGACCGAGAGTGATGTCAACGCCTCGGCCGTGCGCGCGCCGCGCCAGCCGACGCATTCCCAGGTTGGGGCCGCACTGCTGTTTGCCGCCGGTGGGACGGCCGTGGCGGACCTGATCGCGCTCGGGCGTGACCGCGTTAAGATCGCAATTGCCCAGGGTGGTGACAGCAAAGTCGGCACCTTCCACATTACCGTCGATGACGGTCTCTGATAGGAGGCGGCAATGGCTGAAGTGCTCGCCGTGGGGACAACCGCGGCCAACTCACTCGATGTGGCTGTCGGCGACGGCGAGGAGCTGACGGTCTGTCTCAAGGATGTGGCCGGGCCGCGCGTGGCCCAAGGGGCATTCGTCGACATCCTGCTCAAGGATGATGCCGGAGAGTATTTCCGCGTCGATGCCCTGACGGCGAACCATCCGGCGAAGATCATCGGGACCGGAACGTACCGCTTCTCGCGCCGTGCCGGCATCTCCTGCGGGGTCTTCAGTGCCTAGCGTGGTGCGCGATCTGGTGCGCCCCCTGTCGCGCGGTCTCGTGCGGCCGGGGGTTGCCACCCCAATAAAGGGCGGGGGTGCCGCGTCCTACGCATCAACGCCAGCGCCAAGCGGCTATCGCTGGTCATTTGTCACATATCTGGGCGAGCGCGTGACCTATCGCGGGACGCCGGTTGTCGCATTGGAGCCACTAAATGGTTGAGCTAGTCAAAGCGCAAAACTCTGCATCTATGCGCCCGTCTTTCCTGATGGCGCAGATGGGCGATAGCCGCCTAGCTATGGGTGGCGCGGCATCAGGCGGCAATATCCTCCGCTACATGCATGCCGTTGGGTCTTGGGTTCCCTTCCTGACAAAAGGGAAGGTCAAGTCTCCGATCACCTATAACAAGGCGGTTAGCTCATCGACCAGCATCTCCTATGTCGGGGATGGCGGGGTGAACGTAAAGGGGTTGATCCCGGCAGATGGATCGCCGGGTCAGCTTGCCGATGTTCTGGCACTCGATCCTATCCCCACGCACTGCCTGCTGCTGTCCGGCACGAACGATATTGGGAACGGCGTCCCGTTCGACACGATGACGTCAACTATGTTGACCGCTTGGGCCTCACTGCTTTCACGTGGCATTGTGCCGGTGGTTTTGCTCGATCTCCCCCGAGGCTGGACCACTGCCAGCTCCAGGCAGAAGCATTTCGCTTGGAACACCTGGTTGATGGTGAATGGGCCGCGCTACGGCGCAGTGATTATCGATGCCACGCCCGATCTCATGGACATCGCGAACGCTAATGGCGATCCGATAGCCAGCTATTACTACGACAGCCCAGCGATCCACCCCGGCAACAATGGGTGCTATTTCGCGGCGGGGCCGGTGGCCGACTATTTCAACGCTCTCCCTATGGGCGGATGGTTCCGGGGTTTCTCGGCTGGGGACGCCTTCAATGCCGCCAACAACCCTTATGGCAACAAGGCCCCGAATGGCGGTATAGGCTTTGGCTCTGCGGGCGCAAAGACGGGCGCGAACATCACTGGGAACGTGGTGTCCGGTATGCAGGTTTACCTGATATCCGGGTCGGTTACTTCCTGCGCTTGCTCTATCGAGGCGCGCAATGACGGTGGGGCGGGGAACTGGCAAAAACTCGACATAACGACCTCGGGCGCGGCCCAGATTTGGTTCTACCCCACATCCGACATCGCAGCGGCAGAGGGGGAGATTTACGAGTACGGGGTTGATCTCGAAGCATCCGGCATGTCGAGCAACATCACCATCAACGCCCGCATGTCGCATTTCAACGGTGGCACAACACTAGGCAGCGCCCATGCGTTCAACGTAGACACGACCAAGGGTCCGTTGCCACCCTCTTTCGCGGGCAGGGCTGAAATCGACCCCTATACGATGGCTGCGGGCACCACAAAGGTGACGCCTATCGTTGCTGCCGTAATCACCGGGGCAGTGACTAACGCTGTCGTCAAGATCGGCTCCATGTCGGTGCGTCCGCCTGTAGCAGCCTAGCTGCCACCCTAACCCCATCTGTGCGTCAGCTAGACTGACTTAAAGACAGTGAAAACCGGTGCCAGAGCGGCACCGGTTTTTCCATTTTGGAGACCCACTATGCACCGTCCCGTTCTGGTGACGCCGCCGGCGATGACGCCCGTTTCCCTTGAGGAAGCCAAGGTACAGCTGGCCGTCGATGGCAATGAGCGCGACGACATGATCACCGGTTTCATCGCAGCGGCTGTCGACCATCTGGATGGCTGGACCGGCATACTCGGTCGCGCCCTGGTCGAGCAGACCTGGCGGCAGGACTTTGACGGGTTCTCGCGCTGCCTGCGCCTGCCGCTGGCGCCCGTGATCTCGATCACCAGCGTCACATGGCGCGATGAGGCAGGCCAGCTTTCAACGGTACCGAGCGATGACTACACGCTGCTCTGCGACGAGCTGGGGCCGTATGTCGAATTCAAGTCGGACTATTCGATGCCGGGCGATCTCAACGAGACCAAGCCGGTTTCGGTGACCTATCTCGCCGGGTATGCGACGACCCCTGAAATCCCCGAGGATGGCGAGACACCCGCCGTCCCGGCAGTTTCCAATGTCCCCGCCGCGATCAAGGCCGCGATCCTCATCCATGTGAGGCTGATGCACGACGCCTATCGGCTGGGCAAGGATGCAGGGCCGATTCCGACCGCCGCGATCGACGCCCTGGTCGCGCCCTATCGCCGGGTTCTGTTCTGATGGATGCGGGCGCGCTCGACCGGCGCATCACGATCCAGACATACGCGATCACCCGAAACGCCGACAATGAGCCGGTCGAGGGGTTCACCGATCTGGCGACCGTCTGGGCCTCGGTCAACTACGTTTCGGACGCAGAAAGAGTGCGGGCGGCAGAGGTTGGAGCCTCGATTTCCGTGCGTTTTCAGATCCGATACTCCGCCACTGTGGCCGGGATAGACGCCAAGGATCGTGTCGTCTTCGAAGGCAAGACGTTCGATATCTCTGGGGTCAAGGAAATCGGGCGCCGCGAGGGTTTGGAAATCAGCGCAGCGGCGGCGGCCGACGAATGAAGGTCAGGGTGAAATTCAAGGGTGGGCGGGAATTGGACGCGGCGCTTTCGCAATTCAATGAGCGCAAGCGTCGCGCGATCGGCCGCAAGGCGCTCGACAATGCCGGGGAAATCATGGCCAAGGCCATGCGCTCGAAGGCGCCGGTCGAGCAGGGCGGGCTGCGCGAAAGTATCGATGTGTCCGGGACCCTCTCCAAGTCGGCCAGGTCTGCGCATCGGAAAGTGGCCGAGCAGGAGCGCTATGTCGGCCCGGACAGCAGGCCCGCCGCGGTGCAGCAGGAATTCGGCAATGAGAACCACCCGCCGCAACCCTTCGCGCGGCCGGCATTCGATGAGACGCAGGACGAAGTCCTCAAGCGGCTGGGCGATGGGCTGTGGATAGGCATAGAGCAGGCGGCCAGATCGGCTGCGCGAAAGGCAAAGTGACCCATGCAGACCAAGCTGGCCAATCTGCTGCTCGCCCATGCGCCCCTGGCCGCTCTGGTCGGCAATCGTGTCGATTGGGATACGCTGCCTCAGGGGTCACCGGAAGGAACGATTTCGATGTCGGTTGTTTCCGGCATCACGGACTATCACATGGCCGGTGCTTCCGGGCTGGTCTTCACCCGCGTCCAGTTTGATTGCCGGGATGCCACGGCGGCGAAGGCGAGGGCCATCGCCGAAGCTCTCAAGGCGCGGCTTTCCGGGTTCCGCGGGGACTTTGGCGGATATCAGTTTCAGGGGTGCTTCGAGGTCTCGCAGCGCACCAGCTTTGGCAAGGTGGACAGCCACAAGTGGTTCACCGACAGCCGCGATTACGCAATCAATTGGGGCCTCGCGTCCTGATTTAGCGCCCATCCTCCGCGCCGTGGGCAGGCGCCTCACAGTCATCATTGGAGAATGAACAATGCCCGCAACCGAGGCATCCATTGGCTATGGTTCGCTGTTCGACATTTCGCGTGACGGCGGCGACACCTGGCTCTCCCTGGGCGAGGTGTTCGACATCACCCCGCCGAGTGCTGCAGTCGACGTGATTGATGCCACGCATATGGCCAGCCCCAACCGCACCCGCGAATTCATCGCCGGTCTGACCGACCCGGGCGACGCGTCCTTCAGCCAGAACTTCGTGCCTGGCTCGGCGGCGGACGTGACGATCCGCGAAATCCGCACCAGCGGTGAGCGCGTCATCTGCCGCATCACCTATCCCAACGCAGCGGTGTGGAAGTTCGACGGCTTCCTCACGGGCTACAATCCGGCCGTGCCGACCGATGACAAGATGACTGCCGAGGTGACATTCAAGGTCACCGGCTCCACTGTCGTCGAGGCTGCTGCCATCCCGGCCGTGCTCGTCGGCCCCGCGATTTCGGGCACCGTCCAGGAAGGCGAGACCCTTACCGCTTATCCCGGCCAGTGGAGCGGCGGCCCGACCTTCACCTACCAGTGGAACAGCGAAGGTGTACCGATCTCCGGCGCCACCAGCCAGACCTATGTGCCGGTCGTTGGCGATGTGGGCGACAACCTCACTGTCACCATCACGGCAACCAACAGCGAAGGCTCGGCTGCAGCAACCAGTCCTGAGACCGTCGCAGTCCTGGCGGCATAACCATGGCCAATCCCCATCGTGGCGAAGTCGATCTCGTTGTTGGCGACCGGACCTATGTCCTGCGCATGTCCATCAACGAGATCGCGCAGCTCGAAACGCTGCTCGACAAGGGCGTAAATGAAATCTCGGCCATTCTGGGCAACGACCAGGATGTGCGGATCGGCGCCTGGAGAGCGGCGCTCTGGGCGGCGCTTCAAGCCAATCACAAGGGCCTGACGCTGGAAGCTGCCGGCGACATCATGGGCGAGGCTGGCATGTCCGAGGTCATGGCCAAGGTCGGCGAAGCTCTGCAGCTGGCATTTCCGGCCAATGATGGCGGCAAGAAACCAAACCCTCCGAACGCCAGTCGGGCTGGGACTGGCAAGCGCTAAGCGTGGAATATGCCGCTCTGGGACACTACGATCCGGACGGCTTCTGGAGCCTGACCCCTCGGCAGCTTAACGAGCGGCTCAAGGCTTCGAACAAGCGCCTGGTGCGCGAGCACAATGAGAGGATGACGGCCGCGTACTACACGGCGGTCATCCCAATGATGAAGAAACTTCCGAAACTGGAAAAGCTGCTGATCAGGGAAGTGAAGGCGGTGCGCCGTTCGCAATCCTGGCAAGAGCAACTGGCGATCGCCAGGCAGTGGACGGCCGCAAGCAGGAGATAATGCCATGGCTGGTGCAGCACGAATTGGTGCCCTTCACGTCATGCTCGGTCTCGATTCCGCCGAGTTCACGGCCGGGCTGGCCAAGGCCAATGCAGGACTCGCCAAGTTCGGCAATGCGGCCAAGATCGGGCTTGAGGTTGTCGCCACTGCGGCGGCGGCGGCCGGCGCTGCACTTGCTGTCGCGGTGAAAGGCAGCATCGACCGAGCCGACGACCTCAGCAAGACAGCGCAGCGGATCGGCATGACCACCGAGGCGCTGTCCCGCCTCGAATGGGCTGCCAAGCTTTCCGACGTGAGCCTCGGCCAGCTTTCGACAGGCCTTCAGCGTCTCTCCCGCAATATGCTCGATGTGTCGAACGGGGTGGGGGCCCAGGCCAAGACCGCGTTTGACGCCCTGGGCATTGCGGTGGTCGATGCTGAAGGCAAGCTTCGGTCCTCTGATGAGGTCTTTGCCGAGATCGCCGAACGGTTCGCCGCTATGCCGGATGGCGCGGAAAAGACCGCCCTCGCAATGAACTTGCTGGGTCGCGCTGGCGCCGAGATGATCCCGCTGCTCAATTCGGGCAAGGATGGCCTTTCAGAAATGGCCGACGAGTCCGACCGGCTGGGAAATACCCTCTCGACCAAGACCGGCAAGGCGGCTGAGGCCTTCAACGACAGCATCACCCGCCTTCAAGCTGGCCTTCAGGGCATGGTCAATCGGATTGCCGAGGCGGCCCTGCCGACCCTCAACAACCTGATCAACACCCTGACCAGTCCCGATTTCATGCAGGCAATGCAGGACTTTGCCATTGCCGCGATCGCCATTGCCGATGGTATCGCACAAGTCTTCATTGGCGCTCACAAGGCGTTCAAAGACTTCATGGATTACATCGGGGGGCATGGCGGCACCAAGGCTGTCATGCCGGAAGGTGCTACCAGCCTCAAGAATATCTTTCCGGAGGACTATGGCGCGGCAGAAGCCGACATCATGCGGCAACTCGAATGGCAGATGCAGCGCGGTGGTGGCGGATCCAAAAACCTCTATGAAGGCTTTTCGCTCAACCCGGATGGAACTTTCAAGATCGAGGAAACGGTCTCTGCGGTCGACCGGCTTCGCGAGGTTTTTGAAACGTTGGGCACCGGTGCTGGCTCGGCGAAGTCTGGCGTCGATGCGCTCAAGCAGGCCATGACCGATGGTCAGGCAGTGTTCACAGCAACCCGCACCCCAGCAGAAGCCTACAAGATTGAAGTCGAGCGCCTGAACAAGTTGCTACAGCAGGGGGCGATCGATCATGACACCTATACTCGTGCGGTACGCCAGGCGCAGGATGCATTCGACAGCGCCAGGACATCTGGAAACGAACTCGCATCGACGCTTTCGTCTGGCCTGTCCAACATGTTCAGCAGCGTGGTGGATGGGTCCAAGAGCGCCGTGGAGGCCGTTGGTGATCTACTACGCTCTTTGGGCCAGATGATCATCCACAAGGGCTTCGAGATGCTCATTGGTGGCATCTTCGGAGGTGGCGGCGGCTTCAAGCTGCCGTTCTTCGCCAACGGCACCAATTATGCGCCTGGTGGCCTGGCAATGGTGGGCGAGCGGGGACCGGAACTGGTGAACCTGCCGCGCGGCTCTCAGGTCATCCCGAACAACGAACTGCGGATGGGCGGCGGGCAGTCGGTTGTCGCTATCCATCTCGATGATGGCCTGCGCGCCGAGATCGTCAACCAGGCCGCCGGCCAAGCTGTCCAGATTACCAAAGGCATGGTCGAGCCAGTTTCCCGCACCGTCAACCAAATGGCCCAGCAAGAACGGTATCGTTGATGACACGAAAGATCATTGAGCTCGATACCCGCTATTTCTGGGCCACGTCGTTTGACTGGCAGATCGACTGGCGTGGCAATGCAGGCCAACCTGGTGTCACAGGTGCGGGGCAGGTTGTGTTTGGCAATCAGCCCAGATGGATCGGGCGTGTCGACTTCGCGACGTTTCGGCGTGACAAGATCAGGTCGTGGCGCGGCGTAATCGACCAAGTCTATGGTCGATATAATGCCCTGCGGGTGAAAGTTCGTGACCCCCTTCGTCCGACGTGGGCGGAGATGGGCTCCGCCTATACGGGCGGGGCTATCTATCACGGCGACGGATCAAGCTTCTCCGACGGGTCAGGGTACGCGCAGGGGGTGACGGCCCCCATTCTGGAAACGGCGTCGCGGGGGGCGACGTCGATCCGGATCGACGGCGATTATCTCGGCAACTTCATCAGCATGGGGCACTTTTTTTCGATCAATGATTGGCTGTACCGGGCGACCGGGATTGAGGGGCGTGGTGAGGATGCGCTTCTACATTTTGCAATGCCCCTTCGTCGCGCTGTGACCCCCGACGATGAGATCAATCTCGATGCGACATGCATCTGCGCTCTTGAAGGCGATCTCGAAGGCGCAAGCCGGGTTGAACCTGCCGATATAGCGCGTGTGAAACTGAGCCTGGTTGAATGGGTGGGGCCTGGCCGCGAATGAACATTCCAGAGGAAATTGCGCAGCGGCTCAATGACGAAGCCGTGGGTGCTGCACTGCTTATGGAGATGGACACTTCAGAGGGGTTCATCAGGCTTTACCCAGGAGAGAACGGGGTTTTTCGCGACGCTAACGGTGTGGATTGGATCGGTTGTTCGCTTCTGCGTATGGGTGAAGTCAAGGTCAGCAGCAACGGCTCTGCTCCGACATGGGAAGCATCGCTGTCCTATGTGCACGATCCAGATCGGGACGATCTGTTGCAAGTTATTCGTGACTACGGTGTCGCGGCGATCGACGGTCGCCCTTGTCGACTATACTTCCAGTATTTTGGCGAGCTCGAGGAAATGTTCGCGCCGATCTGGCAGCCGATCAAGTTCAGGACGCTTACAATGCGTCGCCTGATCTACACCCACAACGGCCCGCAGGAACGGTCGGTGACACTGCTGTGCGAGGGGCCGTTCCCGCTCCGGTCGCGCCCGCTCAACGGCCGCTATACCGATGCTGACCAGCGTCGTCGTGCGAGCGGCGATCCGTCGCTGGAGTTCCTTCCAACTCACGGATTCGACGATCAGCCGCTTTTTGGAGCTTAGCGATGGACCAGCGTCCGCTGCCGCATGATCAGTTTGTCTGGCGCGTGTGTTTTGTCGGAATGGCGCTGCTGCTGGTGGCGCAGGCGGTGAACCTTGTCTGACCTTGTCGCCAAGCACCTACGCATCTGGGCCACGACCGACTTTGCCTGGGGTCGGTCGGACTGCGCCATTGTCCTGGCCGACTATGTGCACGACCTGACAGGCAAGGATGGCGCCGCGCATCTGCGCGGTCGCTACACCACTCGAGCGGGCTGCAATCGCGTCTCCGGCTTTGTCAGACGAGGTTTGGTCGCTGTCGTTGGTGAATGCGTCGCCAAGGTCGGTTTGCCTGTCTGTGACGCCCCTGGGCGGGGTGACATCGGGGTGCTCAAGTTCAGCGAGCGAACCTTTGCCGGTGCGATCTGCCTGGGCGGTGATCGCTGGGCTCTCAAATCGCCGGAAGGTCTGATGACCGTCACCCGGCCCAACGTCGTCGCGGCCTGGTCCGTCCAAGGATAAGCATCGCATGATCAACCGGTTTTTGCGGAGTGCTCTTCTGGGCACGACGATACTCGTCTGCATGTCTTTGCCAGCGCAGGCCGATCCTGTCTCGGTCTCCATTTTGACGTTGATGGGCTACTCCGGCGCAGCAGGTCTCCTGGCGCCAACAGCGGTGCTGGGCTCGCTGCTGCTCAATAGTGCTCTTGCGGCCCTGCCTGGGTTTCTGCTGACGGCCGCCATTGGTGTCGGCGCAACGCTGCTCGCAAATTCGCTGCGGCCACAGCAGACCAGCCAGGCGCAGGATCCCGGCTCGCGCATCGTCAACCTGCGCCAGTCCATTCAGGACCGGTCAAAGTCCTATGGGCGGGTCCGCGGCGGCGGGCCCGTTGCCTTCTGGAAGATCAAGAATGGCCGCCGCTTTGTGGTTGTGCTGCTGAACACCGGTGAGATTGACGGCATCGAAGGGACTTATCTGAACGAGACCGAGGTTACCTTGGACGGACTCGATCAAGTTCAGGAGCCATCCTTCTTCTCTGGTGGATCATCAATGATCCGCATCCAATACAAGTTGGGCGCACCGGGCCAGACGGCGTTCGCCGATCTGCAATCCGAGTTCACTGAGTGGACCGCGGACCACAAACTGGTCGGCATCGCCGCGGTCCTCATGAATTGCATGAACACCGCGCCGGAGGACTTTGCCAAGGTCTATCCATCGGGGCGGGAACCTACTGTTTCAACCCTGTATCGCGCTTCCAAGGTCTATGACCCGCGAGATGTCACGCAAACGCTCGGAGATACCAGCACCTATAAGTGGACGCTCAACGCCGCGTTGATCATCGCCGATTGGATCGTGAGTCCGGATGGGTACGGCCAGGAAGTCGATTGGGACGAGGTCGCAGACGAGGCCGACGTGGCCGACAGCACCATCCGGAATCGGGCCGGAGACTACATCCCCAAGTGGCAGATGTCTGGAACTTATTTCTTCTCGCAGACGCGCGAGGAGGTTCGCAAGCAACTCGCGATTGCATGTGACGCATGGTTCTACGACCGATCGGACGGCAAGGTTGGCTTCAAGCTCGGCCGCTGGATGGAACCGAAAGTCACCATTCGCCCGGAACACATCAACTCGATCAAACTGGGCGAGGGGCAGGACGGTGAGGTGCGAAACAACGCGCTTTCCGTCGAATATGTCGAACCTGCGGCTGGCTATCGCCAGTATCCGTCAGCGGCCGTCACGCTTGACGACGGTGAGGCGTACAACCAAGCGTCGGTCGCTGCTCACTGGGTGCCAAACCATACGCAGGCATGTGCGGTGGCGAAGCGGACATTGCGCGCTATGCGGGCGCCAACTGACGTGACGATGAATCTAAAGCTCTACGGGCTTCTTTTGATGCCGGCCGACAGCGACGACTCTCGCATTTTCCGGCTGGAATACCCAGAACTAGGCATCAGCGCCAATTATGAGATCGCTGATGTTTCTCTGGCTCCTGATGGCATGTCGGTGAACGTTTCGGGCAGAGCAACCGAGCAGGCGGATTGGACCTTTGACGGATTGGTCGATGAGCCTGAACCATCAACCATCACCGACATCGAGGTGGTTGACGATATTGCTGATCCGACCGGTGTTGTCGCGTCGTCTCCGGAGTCTGGGCAGTTATACGTTGCGTTCGACCCGCCGCCGCGCTCCAGCCTTCTGAAGCGAGTTCGCTATCGCAAGATCAGCACCACAGACTGGAGCGAAATCGGGGTGCCTTCGTCTCAGGATTACCTGATGATCAACGGCCTTCCGCCAGGTGATGTTTACGAAGCTCAGGTTCAGTTCAGGACCGCGACCGCAAACGCCAGCAATTGGGTGGCATCGACACCGCCCAATGTGACGATTTCGTCGACATCTTCTCCACCCGGCCCTGTAAGCGGCGCCTCTGCTACCGGCGGTGTGGGCCAAGCGACGTTCAATTGGACAGCGCCAAACAGTCCAAACTACGTCGGTGCTCGCATCTACATAAACACCGTGAACACGTTCCCAGGCGGAACAGCGACTGCGACTGAGTACGGTACTCCAAATACGGCCGATAGCAGGCTGGTTACCGGCCTATCGGCTGGCACCAAGTACGGCTGGATCGTTGCCATCAACTCGTCTGGTGACGAGGCAACAGCCGTCGCCACGGGTTCCTTCACGGTCACCTAACTCTCTCAAAATTACCGACATCCGGCCCTGCATAACGCGGGGCCTTTTCTATTGGGGCACGCAATGGCGCTCGATATCGATACCGTTTACCGCGACAACGTCATCAAGGGCGATATTCACAGCGGGGCGCATGAACCTGACAAGGCGGAAATCCGCGCGCTGCTAAAGACGCTGATCGGATCGTCGTCGGCGCCGGCCGTGGTGAAACAGACCAAGGCCGCTCTGGATGCGGTCACGCCGGCCGCCGAGACCTATGGCGGCTTGGTGCTTAATGACCCTGATGCAACCAAGAATGGCTACTACTATCGCTCCGCTAGCGCGTGGGTGAAGGGTCGTGGCTTCCCTGACACATTTGCGGTCCTGACCAGCATCGGCGGCACGGCAAACGCCATCACAGCGTCGACCGAGGCGACGGTGAACCCAGCGGACGTATTGTGTGTTTTGCTGCCCGACCCACCGGGCACGAACTCGTCCAGCACCGTGACGCTCACGCTCAATGGCGGTTCCGCCGAGAACGTAAAGGCTGCCTCCGGCGCCAACCTGGCCATTGGTGACATCATCGAGGGGGTTGGCACGCTGTTCTTCAAGGCGGGTAGCGAGTGGCGGCAGTTGTTCTCGTCCGCTACCGGCGCGACCTTCGACCATCAGGGGGACTATGTCGCCCCGACCACTTACACTGAGGGTCAGGTCGTCACTGGCTCGGATGGCAAGTGGTATCAGCTTAAAGACCCTTCCGCGACCGGCGACGATCCTGTCGGCAGTGTCACAGGGGCGTGGCTGGAGATTCTTGCGGCGGCGGCCGTAGCGGACGGGTCGGTTACCACGGTCAAGATCGCTGACGGCGCTGTTACCGAGCCGAAACACGCGACCGGTGGCGTCTCGACCCGCGCACTTGCGGCTGGCGCTGCTACGCTCGTCAAGATCGGTGATGATGCCAAGGCAGACTTCCGGCTCGTCGATCCGAATGGGCCGCGCATTCCGGTGGCCTACTACTCGGCCACACAGGTGGAGATTACCGGCGTCCGCTCTGTCGCAATGGGCGGGTTCCGGTTCAAGGGCCGGTATAAAGAGGGTCGAGCGCCGGTCTTTGATATGCCTGCTTTCGACAGCGCCGAACGCCACATTATAGACCTCGGCAACGGGTCTAGCACGGCGGGCGACCTGTTCGCAGAAGCCTGGCACGTCAAGTCGAACTGGTACGCCCAGTTTGCGGCAGCGAATGACGGCGATGCGACGGCTACACTTGGCTCAATGCCGTTTCTGCGCGTAGGTTCGATTGCAGGCAGCGTCGTCACTCTGAACCAAGGTGGAGAAAATCAGCGGTCCATCGCTGGTAAGACCTACCAGTTTGCCACCAATGCACTGGTTGGCGCAGACGTTCTGGTCATCACGGAGACGCTGAACAGCCGCGCGAACGCCTTCTCAGGGCGCTTGACCACTGTCACCGCCAATACGGGCACAACGGTGACCCTGGCCGATGTTGGTTCGATGGCTGCGTATGACTACTTCCTGATCGCACCGCCCGGTTTCGATCACTATTGCTATCTCAATGCCTGCTATATGGACACGGCGGAAATTCGAAATGTGGGAGACTTGGGATCGACGGTCGCCACAAGAGGTGCAGACAACACGCAGGCGAACTATAATGGTGAAATTACAACTCCCATACTTGTGCCCTTTGATGGACATATCTCACCACTGGCGGGGGCGGTGATCTTTAGCCACACTGACGTTATCGGTTCAAGTTCCGCTGGCGACTTGGTTGCGCGATGGGGCACGGATGGCTCCAATCATGACATTGCGGATTTCTACTACCACAAGACTGCAACGACATCGCAATCCTGGGTCCATATGTTCCCACCGCTAGTCTTTTCCTTTGGCCCTCAGCTTTATTGCTACTCCGGTGGATCGCTAAATGTCAGCGGCACAACGCGGGCTGCTGGCATTCGTGGATATGTCGAGGTTTAGCGGGTGGCGGAAATATCGGTACTGTCACGGCTCAACAGGTGAGAGCTTTGGTTGGGGTTCCTGAGCAATCCTTTGGAAGCGGCGCGCGCAGGTTCAATCCTTGTGCGGGGATGGATTGAGCCATAATAGGAGCGCTTGTGCGGATTGCTGGAAAGGTTTTGCATGGGGAAGCGGACACTCATCTTAGCACTTGTTGCATTGGCAGTAGTTATTTCGGTCACATTGTATTCCGTGGGCGAGATCGTGCGTTCACCCATTCTTATCCAGACAGGCACCATTCCCGACCGGGACGCCCCAACGATCATAGCCGGACGCAAGAGCTTGGCGAGAAAGCCGGTTGAGATGATGTCCCTGTCATACCCAGAGGCGGCAGTCCAAGCCGACAACGGCGCCATTTATGTCGCGAACGCGATGGGTTTCAGCGTTGAACGCATCCTTGGAGGTGTCGCCGAGACGGTCTTGGCGGGCACACCGGGCGACAAGCATCCGAGTATATTTGTGGACCTTGCAAAAGATGGGGCGTCTGTTTTTGCACTCGACGCCGCCAACGCTCGTGTCTGGGATCTTAGCCAAGCTCCTGCGGAAGTTGTGTTCGAGCCGCCGCAAGCGCAGCCATACATCCACGACGACGGGCGCGTTTGGGAGATGGAGTACCTTTTGTCCTCACTGTACGCTCAACAGGGGCGCTTCCTGGTTACCGCTTCGCGCGTGATCTGGCAGGGTGAGTCTCAGCAGTACAGCTTGGAGCCCAATGCGCTTTTTGTCGGCTCGCCGGAAGGGTGGAACGAAGTGCCGGGGAGCTTTGCAGTGGCGAGCGAGTTCGGCAACTTTAGAGATGCCGTCTGGCTCGAAGGTGGAGCAATCCTTGCCATCGCTGGAGAGCAGTTGGTGCGAATCGAAGAGGCGGGACAAGTCACTTCTGTGGGCTTAAACAATGCAGGATTCGGCGGTGGCATCGTGCCATATGAACACGGTTGGCTGGTGGGCGCCCATACGGATCTAGTGCACGTACCTGCAGATCTTAGTCGGGTCGATGTGGTCACAGTTCCCTTCCCAACCGCCAATATTGGGCACTTGTCTTTGACTGTTGACGGCGAGCTCCTCGTCACGGACACCGACCGGCAATCTGTCTATCTGTTTGATCCCGCCACAGGTGAGGTGTCTGCACAATTTGGCAATGTAGATGGTGTGTCCTTTAAGATCGTAGCGATCGAGGCAGACGGAGAACGCCTTCTGATGCTAGACAATGCCACGCCAAGGGTGATGGAATACGACCCTAAAGCCGGGGCTGTGGCTTCGGTGGCCGGTGATGGTGTGCAGGGTTATGACGGGCCAGCGTCGGCAAGCGAATTCAGCTTCCAATATCCCTCGGGCATGATCGCAGCTCCCAATGGCGACATACTGGTAACTGAAGCCAATTACCGCATAGCGCGCGTCGATAACGATAGGGTCGAGATTTTCGCTGGTGACATAGCATCTGGCGTCCCAACTGACGCAAAGAGCTTCTCAGATGCGCGCTTCGGGTCGTTGCGGGGCATGGCCTTCGACGCGGAAGGGCGTCTTCTCGTAGTTGACCAGACACATCACACGATTTGGCGGTTTGAGGTGGACGGCACGGTGTCCAACGTCATGGGCCAGGGCGCGCCAGGGCAATGGACGGCGGGTGAGATAGCGAGGGGGCAGCCGCTCAATCACCCTTCCGGTCTTCTGACTCGTAAGGACGGCACGATCCTTATTGCTGATGCCTACAATCATGTCGTGGTGGGCATCGACACAGAGGGGCGGACCTTTCCATTCGCTGGGTCGATCAAGGGGACCACATATCAAGGTCACGGAGACTACTCCGGCGATGGTGGCCTTGCGACCGAGGCCAAGTTGAATACACCTCGCCAGATGGCGGAGGACGGAGCTGGCAACGTCTACATTGTGGACGAATTCAACAATGCAGTCCGCAAGGTTACGCCTGACGGCATCATTTCGACGTTTGCCGGGGGACGCTTTGGGTTCTCGGAAGACGGTTCGGCAATGAACCTGCCGCAGGACGCCGCCGTGCTGGGCGATCACCTCTACGTCGCAGACACTGGCAACAGCATAGTCTGGGCATTCCCGCTGGAGTGAGATCGGAAATCACACGACCGAAACCATCCTGTTCTCGTTTCTCGCTTCGACTCGCCATCCTGATTCCTGCGCGAACCACGGTGAGGATGAGGTTTGCTCTAAATGTCGGGTGCCTGATCCTGATAGTGGGTGGCCAGCGGTGATGCGTCTCCGCGACCTTGTCCACTGCCTCGACTGGCCATGTCGCGGAATATTTCGATATGGATGGTGGCAACCACGTAGAATACACCGGGCTTTACCCGAAGAACTCCAGTGGTAACGGGTCCTATGTTTTTCCCGCTATCGACATTGCCTTCTCATTCTACCCCCAGTTCGAGTTTTCAACCGGGGGTAGTTTGCAGGCTAACCGCATCGACAGCCAACTCAATGTTACAGGCTGGCATGAGGGATAAGCTAGTCGGCTAACTCAACCAGCAGCCAAGACCACGGCTGGACGATGTAGCCACTGATCTGCATCCCATTCACGACCTTTGTGGCATCCCACGCATTCGTCAACGCCTTCGAAGTGTCCGCGATTTTCGAAGCGTCGAAGTCGTTGTCGAGGGATATGTGCACACCCTTGACCCGGCTATTGCCCGCCAAGAGGTGGCGAAGGTAGTGCTCGCTGTAAATATTCAGAAAGTGAAACCCGCGGGGTTCTTCGTCTTCAAATTCAGCGCCATCCTCGCGCGGATCAACATGCTTTATGACGAAGCTGGTTTCACCTATCAGGGTGCGGACTAGCACCTGGCGACGGGCAATGCGGATCAACTCGGCTAATGGTTGAGCAACAGACGGGAGATGCAGCAAAACGTTACAGCACATGGCGACATCGACCGAGCGATCTTCCATTGGGAGATCAAAAATGTCGCCTTGTTTGAACTGGACGGAAGGATTGCCAGCAAACGCTCTTTGGCCAAGGTCAACATAGTACGGGGTTGCGTCAATCCCGCGATACTGGAAAGGCTCTGGGATAGCCTTTAGGAGGCTCACTAGGTAATGCCCAGCCCCGCAACCTACGTCCGCAACCACATCGCCAGTGCGAACTAGTTTCTGCATTCGTGCGGCGGCGGCCTTGCTGCTCTCCATCTCGCCAAGCTCGCTGGTTGCGCGCTTGAAAAACAAGTCGCCATAGGCTTTGGCCCCCTCAGTTTCGGTCCAGGACTCGCGCCATTTTTCCTGCATAGTAAGCCTCTTATTTCCGTTTGGATGGCGCAGTCATAGATCACTGACATACAACTGGTCTAGCGAAAGTATTCGCGGGTTAGTTCTGCAGTAGTATGCCACGGACCGCGTAAAAGAGGCGGTCACCAATGGTGGGCGGTAGATCAAGATATTCCCGGCCCAGACGGGTCAGCCGGTAAAATTCAAACGCGCCAGCCGCTCCGTCATCGGAGCGCTGGATGTAACCGGCCTCATAAGCGGTGTCAGCCATCGGGCCAAGCGGGCATTCCTGGCCTTCTGGCCAAGAATACACTCCTTCCGAATGGACAGCTTCAAGAACCTGCCGAAGTGATTTCATGCGTTCCGATCCCATGCGATTGATCCGGTATTAGTAGTCCGCACCTAAAACCTCATGCAAGGCGGGCATTCCCGCTGGAGTAGCGGCGTGATAGGCTAGAGACGGTCATCGGAAGGGGAAAAAGTGGAACATTCTTCGAGCCTCATGACACGAATAAAGTTGAAGGAATTGGGGCCAGCACCTGCCGGGATTGACGATGATATTTGGCAAAGAGCCATCGTCATCGTCGCCGAGATGAACGTTGATTGGTCAGACGATGGCCGGTGCGGACGTGATCTCGAACGCGCGAGGGAGGCGGAAGCGGTTCTCTCGATTGCTGAGGCAATCCAGGCAGAGAGAAAAGCTAAAAGCGTCTGGATCGCGAACTCGGCGTCTGTGGTACAGCGCCTGCGCAACCCCTCCCCGGAGATGATGAAGTTGGTTCTGGCAAACCTGCCGAGCGAGTACGACCTCGCGTATGAAGATGACAGGGATTTCAGATCTACTCGTCATCTTCTGAGCGTTCTGGCCGACCACCTTGCGGAATAGCCGCGGCGCCAAGTCGTATCACTGAACAATGCAAGGCGGTCCATCTGGGCCGCCTCTTTCTTTTCCAACACATCGATAGGACGTGAACCATGAACTTCGTGGGGACTGGACGCCGCCTGGCACAGGGCGACGTTGGCGATGCTGCGCGCGCGCTCGGCATTGAAACGGCTGTGCTGCTGGCCTTCCTTGAGGTCGAGGCGGCGGGCAGGGGCTTCGACAGCAAGAACCGGCCCAAGATGCTGTTCGAGCCCCATGTGTTCTACCGGAACCTCGCTGGCGCTCTCCGGGCCGCTGCAGTGGCTGCCGGGCTGGCTTATGCCAAGTGGAAGCGGAACTATCCTGCCGACAGCTATCTTCGGCTGGAGAAGGCCATCGGGATTGCTCGTGAGCCGGGCTTTCGCTCTGCCTCTTACGGCCTGCCCCAGATCCTCGGTGAGAACCACGAGGCCGCCGGCTTCGCATCGGCCGAGGCCATGTTCTCCACCATGAAGCAGGGGGAGCGCGAACAGCTCCTGGCCATGGTGACGCTGCTGAAGTCGTGGGGCCTGGCTGCAAAACTCAGGGGCAAGGACTTCACCGATCCGGAAAGCTGGCGCCCGGCGGCGAAGGCCTACAATGGGTCGAGCTATGCCACCCACGGCTATCACACCAAACTGGCGGCCGCCTTCGTCAAGCACGCCAAGGGCATCGATGCGGACACCGGCAAGGCTCTGCCGCGCAAGTCCGTCGTGCCTGTCGGCGCCGTCATTCTCGAAGCCGGCATGAAGGGCGAGGCGGTCCGGGTGCTCCAGGCCGATCTGCAGGCTCTTGGCTTCGTCTTCAAGAGTGGCATCGATGGGCGGTTCGGCTCCGAGACCGATGCCAATGTCCGGCTGTTTCAGGCTGGCCACGGCCTGACCATCGACGGCAAGGCGGGGCCCAAGACGATGCGAGCCATTGCCGAAGTTCTGGCGGCCAAGGGCGGCAATGAAGCGCCTGAGGCTCCCAAGGCAGCGGAACGGCGCGTGCATCCGCTCCTGGCCCTTCTGCTGGCCATCATCAACGCAATCTTCAAACGATAGGAGGTCCATCATGGGACCGTATATTCGCATTGCACTGCGGTATCTGGCCGGGGTGCTGGTTGGTGCTGGGGTGTTCACGCCGGAGCTGGCCGACCAGTTGGCCACTGACCCCGACGTCATCCAGATCATCACCGAGGCGGTCAATTGGGGCATAGTTGTCGGTGGCGCGGCAATCGCCGGCATCACCGAACGGGTCTATGCCTGGGCAAAGGCTAAAGGGTTGGCCACATAATGTGGGCCGCGATCATCAATTTCTTGACAGGCAATGTGGTGCAGCGAGCTTTCGACGTGATCGACAAGAAGATCGACGCCGAAAGCGACCGGGAACGCCTCAAGGCAGATGTGGTGAAGACCTGGCTGCAGAATCGGGTCGCCATGCCGTGGTATGTCGACTTCTGCTTTATCGGCCCGCTGGCGCTCTGGTGGGGCGCGATATGCGTCTACAACATCCTTTGGCATCAGGGCGGACCGTTCCCCCAGGCCTGGGACATTGCCGCATTGCCTCCGCCCCTCGATGAGTGGGCAGGCTGGATCATACTCTCGCGCTTCGGCGTCGGCGTCGTGCAGAGCTTCGTGCGGCGCTGATCATCACAGGCGGCCCGCGTCTCCGCCCCCTCTCCACCTCCACATCATCAGGGCAGACTATGACGGAAACGAACTCCGAACGGGCCATCGGAAGGCTCGAAGGCAAACTCGATGCGCTCATCAAGACTGTCGAGCAGCAGGGCCAGCAATCAACCGAAGGCAGGGCGAAAATCTATGAGCGACTGGAGAAGGTTGACAGAGACACACAGCTCTTGACCGGCCGGATGGAGGCTGTCGAGGGCACCGTCACGCGGATGGGCCCGGTCTTCATGCGCGTCGGAAGTCTGCTGGAACGATCCAAAGGCGCGTTGTGGGTGCTGGCCATATTTTGGCTCTTCATGGGCGGCCTGATCCTGGAGGGGATCAGATGGGTGGGGCATGTGGCCGCAAAGGCCTTCATGGGCGGACCGTGATTTGACCCTCGGCCGGGTTTCGATATTCCATCCGGCCATGATCAGCTACGACACCATCGGCAGTCTCATAGAGGGCGGGTTTTCAGTCTCCGCCCATTGCCATGGCTATGGGTGCCACCATCACGCGCATCTCGACCTCCCGGCATTGGCTGAGCGTCTCGGCTCTGACTTTGTGACGGTTGGCAACCCAAACCCGCTGGTGAGGCTTCTCCGGTGCCAAGCGTGCGGGGGCAAAGACCTGGGCATCATCCTGCAGCCGGTCACTGGTTACACCGACGGTCCGCCCACTGCAGTGCTGACGATGGCCAATCCTTCTGATGATCGTCCGCATGTGAAGGGCAGGAGGGCCCGGAGAAAAGTCAGGCTATAGCGAGTCTTTGTGCCCCCAACTAAGCGGCGAGAACGAATGTGGGGGTGCGATTGTTGCGCGCTCCCGCAACCAAAGAACCCCAGTAACTCAGCCGAGTTGCTGGGGTTTTCCTTTTGTGGTTTTGCGGTGTGCGCTGTTTCGGCCCGGGGTGCCGGAAACTGGCCGGCTGTTGGCGACCTGGAGCCAGGTTCCCGCTGAAAAGCTGTCGTTGCTAGTAGTTGGGTTGCGTATTACACTTCCGGCGTGGTGTCTGGCTATGCTTGCTCTCAGCAGCGGACATCCACTTCTGCTGGGATAATTCTGGCCTGCGTAGCGCATTCTCTACACCTGACAACAACAATTCATCCCAAGGGAGGAAGTTGGAGATGGTTACCAAGAGCATTGCCGGTATTGTGTTGGCTGGAGCACTTTTCTCATCCAGTGCCTATGCAGACGGTCACGGCGGATTGCCGGATCAAAGCGTCCTGCCCTCAGATGTCGTGAAGATCAGCGATGTCGTTCCCATGATGGGAGAGCATTGGGCCAACCCTGCAAATCTGCCGCTCGGGCCAATTTACTGCGTGCACGAGGGCAAGGTTGTCTGCATCGAGTACATGATGTCGCAAGAGGACTTCATGAACGGGACATCATGGACAGAGCTCTCCGGCCTGACTGACCTCCCCTCGATAAATCATGTTGACCTGACGTTCGAAGCCGAAGGGCACGAGGGGTACGAAATTCCCCACTACGACCTGCACATCTACTTCATCTCTCCGGAAGAGAAAAAGCAGATCAAATAGAGTCCAGGGCGTTCTGCGCGCCAAGCCCGAAGATGCCAAAAGCGGACCCGTCCATAGCTGACGGTTTCCGAAGCAGCCGCTTTGCCGCTACTGAGACTGCAGGGCCAGGGTTGCCGCACGCATCCGCACCCAGAAAACCCCAGCAACTCAACGAGTTGCTGGGGGCGCGCCTGTCGCTGCTCGATGCGCTGATCGGGGCAGGCGCGTAGATGGTCGGCGCGGTGAAAGCAGGCTGTGTGCCGTGCAAATGCTTGAGGCGTGAAGCTCGGCTAGCGCGACACGCTGTCCGGCGACGAGGAAAAAGCGGGGCCAAGATGTGTGCCTGCACGTGGCGGACTGGCGAGGGACACGATATGTGGTCCGAACCGGGCGTCAGCACGCCACGACGTTGACGGCGAGGCCCCCCAGGCTGGTTTCCTTGTATTTCTCGCTCATGTCCTGACCGGTCTGGCGCATGGTTTCGACGCAGGCGTCGAGTGGCACGGCGTGGGTGCCATCGCCCTTCAGGGCCAGGGAGGCGGCTGTTACCGCCTTGACGGCGCCGAAGGCATTGCGCTCGATGCAGGGGATCTGCACGAGGCCGCCCACCGGGTCGCAGGTCATGCCCAGATGGTGTTCAAGAGCGATTTCGGCGGCGTTTTCCACCTGCTCGGGCGTGCCGCCCATGATGGCGCAGAGGCCCGCGGCGGCCATGGCGGACGCGGAGCCGACTTCACCCTGACAGCCGACCTCGGCGCCTGAGATCGAGGCGCGGTGCTTGATGATGCCGCCAATGGCGGCGGCGGTGAGTAGGAAATCGCGAATGGCTCCGTCGCCGGTGCCGGCGTTGAACTGGGTGGCATAGCGCAGCACGGCCGGGATGACGCCGGCAGCGCCATTGGTGGGCGCGGTGACGACACGGCCTCCGGCGGCGTTCTCCTCATTGACCGCCATGGCAAAAACGCTGAGCCAGTCATTGGCCATAAGCGGATCGACTTCGTTGCGCTGCCATTTGTCCTTGAGCTGGTCGTGAATGGCAGCGGCGCGGCGCTTGACCCGGAGGCCACCGGGCAGTTCGCCGCGCTGGTCGAGACCGCGATCTATGCAGCCGGACATGACCGACCAGACCTGATCGAGCTGCCGGTCGAGCGTGGTGCGGGAGAGCCGGGCCTCCTCATTGGCGCGTTTCATGGCGGCGATGGACAGGCGCGAGCGCTTGGCCATGTCCAGCATTTCGGACGCATCGGCAAAGGGCCAGGGCACGTCCGCCTCGGCGGGCGAGGCGCTGCGCACGGCTTCGAGCTCTTCAGCGGTGACCACGAAACCGCCACCGATGGAATAATAGACGCGGCGCAAGAGGCGCTGGCCATCGCTGTCAAAGGCGCTGAACTGCAGGCCATTGGGATGGCCCGGCAATGGCGTCTGCTTGTCGAAGACGAGATCGACCGCCGGGCGAAAGCGATAGCCGGGGTGACCCGGCGGGGTGACGCGGCCGGTTTCGCGGATTTCGGCGATGATGGAGTCCATGGCGTCGGGGTCGACCGTCTTGGGGTCTTCGCCAGCCAGGCCCAGGATGACGGCGCGGTCGCTGCCGTGGCCGATACCGGTAAAGGCCAGCGAGCCGTGCAGGCTTACGGCTATGGCGGCAGGGCGGGCGCGCGCGGCGCGCGGCCAGTTGCCCGCGGCAAGATCGTCAAGGAAGCGGCGGGCAGCCGTCATCGGCCCCATGGTGTGGGAACTGGAAGGGCCGATACCGATTTTGAAGACGTCGAAAACTGACAGAAACATGGCCCATCATAGCCCGATCAAGGCGGCGCGCAATTGGGCTGAACCCGCGATTGTTTCGGATTGATCAACAGTGCGTGGTCCGGCCAGCGCATTGCCCTTGAAGCTGAAAGCCTCAATATCTGGAACGCAAAGGAGTCCTGCCATGTCCAGCTATCAGTTTCGTGCCGACCCCGCCGCAGATGAAACGGCGCCGGTGATCTTCCTGTTTCATGGGACGGGTGGCGACGAGAACCAGTTCTTCGAACTGGCCGGCCAGTTGCTGCCCGGCGTCAGGCGTGTCGCGCCGCGCGGCGATGTCAGCGAGCAGGGGGCGTTGCGCTATTTCCGGCGCACTGGAGAGGGCGTATATGACATGGACGATCTGGCCCGGCGTACCGCGGCGATGGCCCAGTTCGTGCGGGAACAGGCGGTGGCGTCGTCGCAGGTCATTGGCCTCGGGTATTCCAACGGCGCCAATATTTTGGCCTCGGTGCAGTTTTCCGCGCCGGAGCTGTTCGACAAGGCGGTCTTGATGCATCCGTTGATTCCGTTTGCGCCGCCGCCAGCGAATTTCGCGGGTCGAGAGGTATTGATTACGGCAGGGCGGCGCGACCCGATTGCCCCGGCGGGGGCGACGCAGCAATTGGCGGACTACTTCGAGGCCAATGGCGCTGAAACCAAGCTGGCCTGGCACGAGGGCGGGCATGAGCTGCGCCAGGAAGAGCTGGCGGCCATCCAGGCTTTCCTCTGAATTCGTCGCCGGCTTGCCAAAACGTTAACAGCTTCTTGAGGCGTTTGCGGGCAGTTTGACGCCAGTGGGTGTCATTAGCCGGACGAGGATGACCATCTCCAGTTTCGGACGTCGCATAGCCGATACGCTCTCTTTGAGGGTGCTGATTTTCCTGGCTCTGGGCTTTGGCGCAGTGGCCGTGCCGGCCTATTTTGCCTTCAACTGGGTGATCAATTCGACGGTCATCCAGCTCGGGACGCTGTTTGCCGAAAAGCAGGTGCTTTATGACCGCCATCGGGGCCTGGGGGCGCTGGTGCGTGAAGTGTCGCTGGCCGAAACGCTGGCGGGCAGCCAGGCCATTCGGGACTGGGCGCGGGATGAGGACAATCCTGTGCTGGCGCGGCGCGGTCTCGCCGAACTGGAGCACTTCCGCCAGAATTTTGCCGACCACTCCTATTTCTTCACCATCGATGCCTCGGGTCACTATTATTTCAATGACGCGGCCAATGCCTATGCCGGGGATCAGCTGCGCTACACCGTCGACCCTGAAAACCCGCGCGATGCCTGGTATTTCACCGCCACGGCATTGGGGGAGGGCTGTCACCTCAACGTCGATAATGACGCCAATCTGCGTGTCACCAAGGTCTGGATGAACTGTGTCATCCGCGAGGGGCAACAGGTGCTCGGCGTGCTGGGCACCGGCATCGACCTAACCAACTTCATTCAGGAGGTGGTCAATATACCCCAGCGCGGGGTGATCTCGATGTTTGTCGACCGGCGGGGCCAGGTGCAGGCCCATCGCGACGAAAATCTGGTGAGCCTGGCCAGCCTTTCCTCGGACTTGAGCGACAAGCGCAGTGTTTATTCCCTCGTCGACGCGCCGGAAGACAAGGCGGTGTTGCAGCGCCTGTTTGAAAGCGTCACCGGCGGGGTGGCGCTGGCGCAGTCCGCCTTTGTCACCATTGATGGCAAGCAGACGCTGGTGGGTGTGGGGTATCTTGACAAGCTCGGCTGGTACAATGTGACGCTGATGGATCTCGATGCCATCATCGACCGGCGCCTGTTCCTGCCAATCGGGTTGTTGCTGGTAGCCGTCATGGCGCTGGTGACGGGGCTGGCCATGCTCGTATTCAAGCGGGCGGTGCTGGACCGCGTTCAGGCGCTCGAGGGCATGGTGCGCAGTGCGCGCGAGGGCGATTACGGCCCGGCCCTTTCGATGGGGACCGGGCGGCAGGACGAGATCGGGCGGCTGGCCGCCAGCTTCACCGAAATGGCCGCGGCGGTGGATGATAATAGGCGCCTGCTCGAAGCGCGGGTGCGGGAGCGAACCCTGGAGCTCGAACAATTGGCGTTCCGGGACGGGCAAACCGGTATTCTCAATCGGCGCGGCTTTGTTGCGGCGCATGCCGAGGCCAGTTCGCAGGGACCCTATGGCTTGCTGTTGGTCGATATCGATCGGTTCAAATCGATCAATGACACTTATGGTCACGCCGCCGGGGACGTGGTCGTGCTCGAGGTCGCTCGCCGCATCTCGGCGGCGCTGGGTCCCAAGGACAGCTGCGCGCGCTGGGGTGGGGACGAGTTCATTGTGCTGGTGCCCGAATGCGCGCCGGAGCGGCTGCGGGCGACGGCCCATGGGGTGATGCTGGCGATCGACGAGAACCCGGTAGTGCTCGAGGATGGCCGAAATATTGCCGTTTCGGTGAGCGCCGGGGCGTGTCTGGCCGAGCCAAGCGATACGCTGGATGTGGCGATCGATATGGCCGACACTGCGCTCTATATGGCCAAGACCCGAGGGCGCAACATGGTGGTGGTGTTCGACGCGGAGCTGATGCAGCCGCCGCGCAGTGCGCGCGGTTAGTTGCCGACGGGGTGACGGGCGGCAAAACTGGCGATATCGTCAGCTGCCGCATCCCAGGGAGCAGAAATGGTTCGCCTCGTCCTTCCCCTTCTCGCCGTGCTTGGAAGCTTCAGCCTGCCGCCGGTTGCGGCGTTGGCGGCCAGCTTTGACTGTGCCAAGGCGGCAACGCCATTTGAACATGCCATTTGTGACGATGCCGATCTCTCGGCGGCCGATGAGCGGCTGGCCAAGACCTATGCCACAGCCATTGGCGGATTGTCGGAAGTTGCGGTTGAAGAGCTGCGCACAGACCAGCGCGAATGGCTCGACTATGCGCAGCGGGCCTGTACCCGCGATGCGGAACCCTTGACCCGAGGCAGCTATGACGAGCGCGGAATCTATTGCCTCAGCGATCTGTTCAACAGCCGTAGCCGGGTGCTCGAGACCAGCCGGATGATCGAAGGAATCAGGGTCTATCCCAGCGCTCGCTATGCCGCGCTGCCGGACCCCTATGAGGCTGACAATCCCGATTCAAACTGGCCAGTGGCGCAGCATGAGCTGGCGCTGGTGCAGATCGATGGCGACGATGGCTTCGCCAAAAATTTCAATGCCCTGGTTCGAGCCGAGGGCGAGGTGATCGCCGGAGGATTTGGCGAGCAGGGCGGCCCCGAAACGATGGCCGAGGATCCATCAAGCGATTCAACCAATTCCATCGCCATTGACGAAATTTCCGGCAACCGCCTGTCTCTGGCGGTCAATACCTATTGGTATGGGCATGGTGCGGCGCATGGCAATTATACCATCAGCTATCAGCACTTCCTCAAGGACGAGGGGCGCTGGCTGGAGGCCGGGGACATTTTTGCCGGCAAGGGCTGGCAGAAGAAACTGCTCAACCTCGTCACCGAAGCAGCTGAGGCCGAGCATGGCGATGCGCTCTGGCCCGATAGCCTGGGCGACCTGACCGATGTGGTGACAGACCCGACGCGCTGGGATCTGTCCGATCCCTATGGGCTGGTGGTGCAGTTCCAGCCCTATGAAATCTCGGCCTATGCCTATGGGGCGCCAACCGCCCGGGTGAGTTGGGAGGCGCTGGCACCCATCCTGGCGGAGACGGCGGACAAATATCGCTACGGCTATTAAGCCAGTAAATCCCGCCATTCGGGGTGGCGGCGGAACTGCACGACGACATAGGGGCACACCGGGGTGATCTTGAAGCCCTGTTCCCTGGCATCAGCGATTGAGGCCTTGACCAGCTTGAGGGCGATGCCGCGCCCCTCGAATTCGGGGGGCACGCCGGTATGATCGATGATCATGGGTCCATCGCCGGTCTTGCTATAGGTCATTTCCGCTTCGGCGCCGGGGGCGAGGCGGATGAAATAGCGACCGCGCGTCGGGCCCTGCTCGTGATGAATGGTGTGGTCGCCATCACTCATGGTGTCGTCTGTCCTATTGGGGTTCAACTGCGAATGGGGGGCGGGCCCAGTTCCGGAAAGAGGGCGCGTTCTGCGAGGAAAGGATGAATATCGAGTGCCTCGGTGATCGCTTCAAGGGCCAGCTCGCGCTTTCCCTGGGCTTGATAGATCAGGGCACGGCCGGAAAGCGCGCCAAAATGGCGCGGTTCGCGCGTGAGAGTTTCTACGATGTCAGCCAAGGATTTTTCATAGGCGCCGTTGAGGAAATGCGCCGTGGCCCGCATGTTCCAGCCCTCGGCATAGTCGGGATAATCGGCAATCAGCCTATCAATCAGGGGTAACTGGCTGGCCGGGCCGGCAAAGCCGCCCGTCGTCATGATTTCGGCCACGCGTGCCGCAAGCACGGGATCATCGGGCTGGATCCAGATCTGCCAGATGTCATTGGCGATGCCGCGGGCGGCTTGTGCGTCGGTCGAGGCCGAGAGCTGGGAGAACAGCCTATCCAACTGGGCGGACTGTGCCTGGCTTTGGCCATAGGGCTGGGCCAGGCCGGGGGTGATAGGCGCCGGGGCCAGCAGCAGTGCAGCAAAAACCAGTCGGTGAATGCTCATGGCAAGAACAAGTCTGACCGGTTCAACGGGCCGGGGCAAGCCGCATCACGGGTGGTTGACAGGACGCCATGGCGCAGGCTCGTCTGCGGGTCTGATCCGCAGAAGGTTACGCTGCCCATGAGTGAACTGCTTTATCACATGATTTCCGCCGGCCCCCGCCCCGTCGCGCCATTTAGCCACGCGGTCGAGACCGATGGCTTTGTCTTTGTCACCGGGCAGATGCCAACCGACCCGGCGGCGCCTGATGCGCCCCTGCCAGAGGGTATCGAGGCGCAGACGGCGCGGGTGATGGACAATCTGAAGATCGTGCTCGACGGGATCGGGCTGGGGCTTGAGCATGTGACCATGGCCCGGATCTATCTCACCCAGTTCGAGCGGGACTATGCAGCGCTCAATGCGCTGTGGCCGACATTCTTTGAACCAGGAAGACTGCCCGCGCGGACGACCATCGGGGTCACCGCGCTGGCCGTGGGGGCGCTGGTGGAGATCGATCTGATCGCCAAGCGGCCCTAGTCGCCCTTGCGCGAAAGCTCGATCATCCTCTCCACCGCTAGGCGCGCGGGGGCGATGATCTCTTCGGGGATCGTCACTTCCTCCGTGCCGGTGTGCAGCGACCAGAGCACGTTTTCGAGATTGATGCGCTTCATGTGCGGGCAGATATTGCAGCCGCGCAGGAAGTCGACGCCGGTGGTTTCGCTGGCCACATTGTCGGACATGGAGCATTCGGTGACCATGACCACGCGAGGCGGCTTGGTGGTCTTGACCCAGTCGATCATGGCGGCGGTAGAGCCGGCAAAATCGACCGCGTCGATCACCTCGGGCGGGCATTCGGGATGGGCGATGATCTTGGCCGTGGGATAGGCGTGGCGGAGCTCGGAAATGTCTTCGGCGGTGAAGGTCTCGTGCACCTCGCAGGCGCCGGCCCAGGTGATGATCTTCTTTTTCGTCTTCTTGGCGGTGTTGGCGGCCAGATATTGATCCGGAATCATGATGACGGTGTCGCCCTCGACGCGATTGACGATGTCGAGGGCGTTGGAAGAGGTGCAGCACACATCGGTAACGGCTTTGACGGCGGCCGAGGTGTTGACATAGGTGACGACCGGGGCACCGGGATATTGTTCGCGCATGGCCACGACATCCTCGGCGGTGATGCTTTCCGAGAGCGAGCAGCCGGCCCGGCTATCGGGGATCAGCACGGTCTTTTCGGGGTTCAGCAGTTTTGAAGTCTCGGCCATGAAGTGCACGCCGCATTGCACGATGACCGACTGGGTGACCTTGGTGGCCTCCACGGCCAGTTGCAGGCTGTCGCCCACCACATCGGCCACGCCGTGATAAATTTGCGGCGTCTGGTAATTGTGGGCGAGGATAACCGCGTCCTTTTCCTTCTTGAGCCGGTTGATCTGGAAGATCAGCGGCGCATAGAAGGGCCATTCGATCTCAGGGATCTTGTCCTTGACCCGATCGAAGATCTTGTCGGTGGCGCGCTCGACTGCCTTGGAAAATTTGAGGTCGAAGCTGTCGGCCAGAATGGCGCGGGCCTCGGTGAGCGGGGTCACCGCATTGATCGTCTGCACCATTTCGGGCCTCCATCCTGCCGCATCGGCAAGGCCGCCGGCTGATCGCGCGGCTCACCGCGCCGAGGCGGAACCTAGGTATTTTTGACTTTCATTGCAATGAACGCTCTTGCAGGATTTTCATCAGCCGCCTAACCCTCGTTCCAGCTTCTTCCACCAAGAGATCAAAGCCATGCCGCAGGACGCCAACGCCATTCGCTCCATTCTTTCGCTTGCGCCGGTGGTGCCGGTCATCATTCTGGACGATGTGAGCCAGGCCAGACCTTTGGCCGAAGCGCTGGTGGCGGGCGGATTGCCAGTGCTGGAAGTGACGCTGCGCACCCCGAATGCCCTCAAGGTCATGGAAGAAATGGCCAAGGTGAGCGGCGCCATTGTCGGTTCGGGCACGGTGCGCAATGGCGCGCATATGAAGAGTTCGGTGGATGCAGGATGCCGTTTCATGGTGTCGCCCGGGGCCTCGCCGCGCCTGCTCGATGCGGCCGAGGATGTGGCCATTCCCTTGCTGCCCGGTATCGGCACGCCAACCGAGGCGATGGCGGCGGCCGAGCGCGGCTACAGCTTCCTCAAGTTCTTCCCGGCCGAAGCGCTGGGCGGTGCACCGGTGCTCAAGGCGTTCGCCTCGCCGCTGGCCGATATTACCTTCTGCCCCACGGGCGGCATCGACCCGGTCAAGGCCAAGACCTATCTGGCGCTGCCCAACGTCATCTGCGTGGGCGGCAGCTGGATCATGCCGGCTGACGCGCTGGCGAGCGGCGATTTTGCGCGGATCGAGGCGCTGGCCAGGGAAGCGAGTGCGCTCAAGGGGTAGGTTGTTTGTTTCCGGGTACCCCCACCCCGCCTCCCCCTGACAGGGGGAGGGGCTGCGTCGGTGGTGCCGGCGGGATCACGCTCCTCGCCGCGCTGTGGGTTACTGGTGCGGTGCCGGCTTTTTCTGAGACCGCCCATGTCGCGGTGGCTGCCAACTTCACCGCGGTGGCGGAACAATTGGCGCCGCTGTTCGAGGCCGCTACCGATCACAAGTTGGTTCTCAGCTTTGGCGCGACCGGGCAGCTTTTTGCGCAGATCAGCCAGGCGGCGCCGTTCGATGTGTTGCTGGCGGCCGACACGGCGCGTCCCGAACGCGCAGTCGCGGACGGGTTGGCGGTCGAGGGGAGTGTTCTTGTCTATGCCGAAGGGCGGCTGGCGCTATATGCACCCGGTCATGATGCGGAGGCGACGCTTTCGTCCGGAAACTTTTCCAGAATCGCCATAGCGGACCCTGACGCGGCACCCTATGGGCGGGCGGCGGTTGAAACGCTGGCCGCACTGGGGCTTTATGATGCCATAGCATTGCGACTGGTGACCGGTGCGAACATCGCGCAGACGCTGCAATTTGTCGAAAGCGGCAATGCCGAACTGGGGTTCGTCGCGGCCAGCCAAGTGCTGGACAAAGACGGATTCTGGCTGGTGCCCGAGATCTATCACAGCCCAATTGCACAGGGGGCCGTGCTGCTCAATGAGGGGGCTGATAATCCGGCAGCGTTGGCCTTTCTGGAATTCTTGCAGAGCAAGGAAGCCGTGGCAGTGATCGAAGCGGCGGGCTATTCTGTCCCCTGATGGATCTCAGCCCACTGCTTTCGCCCGTTCTGCTGACCCTGGCGCTGGCGCTTTGCGTCACCCTGATCCTGATTGTCGTTGCCACGCCGGTCGCCCGGTGGCTGGCGCAGGGCGAGGGACAGGGACGCAATGCGGTGGGGGCGCTGGTGACGTTGCCGCTGGTGCTGCCGCCGACGGTGCTGGGCTTTTACCTGCTGCTGGCGCTGGGGCCGAATGGGCCCGGGGGATGGATTGCAGGATTGTGGGGGGCAAGGACGCTGGCCTTCTCATTTCCCGGCCTGGTTATTGGCGGGGTGATCGCCTCGCTGCCCTTCATGGTGCAGCCGCTGCGCAATGCCTTTGCAGCGATTGAGACCGAAGTGCTTGAAGTGGCCGACACGCTCGGGGCGTCGCGAACGCTGCGCTTCTGGCGCATCGAGTTGCCGCTGGCCCGGCCCGGCTACCTGGTGGGGGCGGTCATGAGCTTTGCCCATACCATGGGCGAGTTCGGTGTCGTGCTGATGATTGGCGGCAATATTCCGGGACAGACCAAGGTGCTGTCCATTGCCATCTACGACTTCGTCGAGCGGCTCGAATGGGAGCGCGCACACGTGTTGGCAGGCGCCATGGTGGTCTTCGGGTTCTGCGTGGTGTTTGCGACGCTGGTCGTGGGGCGCGGGCGGCGATCCTGAGTCAGATTGACTACTAACATGTTAGTTGATAGGCAGGCCCCACGCACACCGGAGAGCCCAGAATGACCGCTATCGACAAGGTCCTGACTGTTGAGGAAATGAAGCGGCTGGCGCATCGGCGTGTGCCAAAGATGTTCTTCGAATATGCCGATAGCGGGTCGTACACCGAAGGCACCTATCGCGAGAACGAGAGCGATTTTGGCAAGATCAAGCTTAACCAGAAGGTGGCGGTGAACCTTGAGGGGCGCAATCTCAAGGTCAAGATGCTGGGCCAGGAAATCGCCATGCCGATCGCCATTGCCCCGGCTGCGACCGGCGGCATGCAGACAGCCGACGGCGAGATCAAGGCGGCCAGGGCGGCGGAAAAGTTCGGAGTTCCCTTCTCACTTTCGACCATGAGCGTGTGCTCGATCGAGGATATTGCCGAAAACACTTCGGCGCCGTTCTGGTTTCAGCTCTATGTGATGCGCGACCGCGACTTCATCAATCGGCTGATCGACCGCGCCAAGGCGGCGAAGTGCTCGGCTCTGGTGCTGACGATGGACCTGCAAATCCTCGGGCAGCGGCACAAGGACATCAAGAACGGGCTGGCGACGCCGCCCAAATTCACGCCCTATTCAATCTGGCAGATGATGCAGCATCCGCTCTGGTGCCTGCGCATGCTGGGGACCAAGCGGCATACGTTCCGCAATATCGTGGGTCATGTCGGGGGCGACCATGACCTCGCCTCGCTCTCTGCCTGGACAGCTTCGCAGTTCGACCCGACGCTCAACTGGGGTGACGTCAAATGGATCAAGGAGCGCTTCGGCGGTCCGGTGATCGTCAAGGGCGTGCTTGACGCCGATGATGCACAGGCGGCGGTGGACAATGGTGCCGATGCTATCGTGGTCTCCAATCATGGCGGGCGGCAGCTCGATGGGGCGCCTTCGACCATTCGCGTGCTGCCCGAAATTGTCGATCGGGTCGGCAACAAGACCGAGGTCTATCTCGATAGCGGTATTCGCAGCGGGCAGGACGTGCTCAAGGCGCTGGCCTATGGGGCGAAATCCACCTTTATCGGCCGGCCCATGCTCTATGGTTTGGGTGCCGGGGGCGAGGCGGGCGTGACGCGGGTGCTCGAAATCATGCGCAAGGAACTCGACACGACCATGGCGCTGTGCGGCGAACGCGACATTCTCAATGTCGGCCTGCACAACATCTATTCCAACGACATCCCGCCGCGCAACGCGCCAAAGCGCGGCTAAATGGGGCGATAGCCGGCGCCCGGCGGCGAAGACGGTGTCAACTGCGCGAAGACGTTGTCCGCCAGAGCCTGCAGGGCATCGGCCGGCTGTGGGCCGACAATGGTGCAGGTGACGATGGCATTGGCCCAGTACAGCGCGTTGTCACTGCCGAACCGGACCAGTTCGAGGTTGGGGCCATCAATGCCGCTCCTGGGCGTGATGTAGAGCGTAACCCGCTCGCCGGCACTATCCTCATACATCAGCTGGGCCGCGCGGCCGCCGGGAATGGCGGGGGCGGGCAGCAGGCGTCCACCAAGGAAATCGAAGCCGGCGGTTGCAAGATCGGGCATGGCCAGCCCGGTGCCGAGGCGATTGGAGAGCCAGTTCGAGAGATGGTCGGCCTCGGTGCCGGCCACTTCAACAGCGTGGCGATTCTCGGCAACGTAGACCGTGTGGGCGCTGACGGCGTCGGCAATCAGGCGAATATGGAGTTCGGGATTGTCCGCGACCGGCCTCAGCAACCAGCCGGCGGCCATGCCGATGCCCAGAACGCCCACAAGCATGGCGGCCCGAGCGGCGCCCTGCCAGCGGCGCCGGGATTGGCTCAGGGCGAGGCGGTGGGCATTGAGGCGAGGCGGGACCGGCTCGGTCGCGACCGGTCCAAACAGGGCATTGATGGCTTCGTTCTGTCGCTGCAATTGCGCCAGCTCGATGGCGGCATCGGGATTGTCGGCCAGCCAAGCGTCGACGGCGGCGCGGGCGTCACCATCGAGTTGGCCATCGAGATAGGCCATCAGCGTATCGCGGGTGTCGTCCATCATTTGACCGACCTCAAGTGCGGTTGCTGGTCCTCACCGGTCGATTGACGCAGACTGGCGCGCGCGCGGCCCAGCCGGCT
>Ga0208794_1000249_pt1 | contig 41965 bp, 35 predicted proteins | sample 32_taG_FD_184106 | JGI IMG/M metagenome (GOLD analysis project Ga0208794, IMG submission 184106) | Marine viral communities from the Gulf of Mexico - 32_GoM_OMZ_CsCl metaG (SPAdes) (version 2) | ecosystem: Environmental > Aquatic > Marine > Oceanic | place: Atlantic Ocean: Gulf of Mexico... | reverse complement strand
GCCGCGCGGGCCGAGCCGCGCCGCCCCGGCGCGCCGGACTGGGACAGCTTCCTCGACCTTGGGTTGTCGCAGCGCCGCCGCGTGATCAAGCCCGCCGACTGGCGGCGGATGCCCTTTCCCTTCGTCTACGGCCAGATGGACGCGACGCTGTTCGACCATGCGGCCTGGCGCGACTGCGCGCGGCAGGCCAGCGGCGCGCGCGATTTCTTCGATCTCGCCGGCGACCAGGCGGCGGCCGACGACCCGATGCTGGTCAACTACATCCGCTCCACCATGCTGCCCCGGCGCGGCATCCAGGCCGAGACCGAGGAGATCCTGATCACCGTGGGCGCGCAGAACGCGCTGTGGCTGGCGGCCGAGCTGCTGACCCGGCGCCCGCTCAAGGCGGTGGGGGAGAATCCGGGCTATCCCGATACGCTGCAGGCGCTGCGCTGGTGCGGCGCCGAGGTCGAGACGGTCGAGGTCGACGAGCACGGGCTGCCGCCCGACCGGATCCCCGAGGGCACCGGCGCGGTCTTCGTCAGCCCCAGCCACCACGCGCCCACCGGCGCCACCATGCCGGTCCGGCGCCGCCGCCAGCTCTTGCGCGCTGCCGCCGAGCGCGACTTCGTGGTGATCGAGGACGATTACGATTTCGAGATGAGCTTCCTCGAGGCACCTAGCCCGGCGCTCAAGTCGCTCGACCGCGATGGCCGGGTGATCTATGTCGGCAGCTTTTCCAAGGCTCTGTTTCCGGGGCTCCGGCTCGGCTACCTGGTCGGCCCGGCGCGGCTGGTCGCCGAGGCGCGCGAGCTGCGGGCGCTGATCCTGCGGCATCCGCCCGGCCATCTGCAACGCACCGCCGCCTATTTCCTGGCGCAGGGGCATTACGACCGGCTGATGCGCGAGCTGCGTCAGGCCTTCGCGCGGCGGCGCACGGAGATGCAGGCGGCGCTGCGCGGCACCGGGCTCAGGGTGGCGGGCGCGGCGCGGTTCGGCGGCTCCAGCGTCTGGGTCGAGGGGCCGCCGGGGCTGTGCTCGATCCGGCTGGCCGAGGCGCTGCTGGCGGAAGGGGTGGTGATCGAGCCGGGCGCGCCCTTCTTCGACGGCAACGGCCGACCCTGTCCGTTCTTCCGGCTCGGCTATTCCTCGATCCCCTCGGAGCGGATCGCCGAAGGGGTGGCGCGGATCGCGGCGATGGTGTCGCGGCTTCGGGCCGAGCTGGTGGCGGCGCGAGGCGACGGCGCGGAGGGCGGCCACTGAGCGCTGCCGCGATGGCACGGGGGCCGGCCCTTGACCTTGCAGTTACTGGAACCCTTATCTGACCGGGCGACGAACCGGAATCGGATGAAAGGGTGAGAGATGTCACAGCATCAGCAGGTCGCGCTGACCGTGGAGGGCATGAACTGCGCCTCCTGCGTTGGGCGGGTCGAACGGGGGCTCGCCGCGCTGGACGGCATCTCGGAGGTGTCGGTCAACCTCGCCACCGAGACCGCCCGCTTCAAGGCCGCCGAGCCCGGCCGCGTCGCCGAGGCCGTCGCCACGCTCGCGACGCTCGGCTACCCGGCGCGGGTGGCGACCACCACGCTGGCCATCGAGGGCATGAACTGCGCCTCCTGCGTGGGCCGGGTCGACCGGGCGCTGGCGGCGGTGCCGGGCGTGGTCTCGGTCTCGGTCAATCTCGCGGCGGAAACCGCGACCATCACCCATGCCGAGGGCGCGGTGACCCCCGCCGCGCTGGTCGCGGCGAGCGATGCGGCGGGCTACAAGGCACGGTCGGCCGGGGGCGCGTCGAGCGATGACCGCGGGGCGCGCAAGGCGGAGGAGCGCCAGGACCTTGCCCGGCGCACCGCGCTCGCCGCGGCGCTGGCGCTGCCGGTCTTCGTGCTCGAGATGGGCGGCCACCTGCTGCCGGGCTTTCATCACTGGATCGGCGCCACGATCGGCCGCGAGGCGTCGTGGCTGCTGCAATTCGCGCTGACGACGCTCATCCTCGCCGGCCCGGGCCGGGGCTTCTACCTCAAGGGCGTGCCGGCGCTGCTCAAGGGCGCGCCGGACATGAACAGCCTCGTCGCCGTCGGCACCGGCGCGGCCTATCTCTACTCGCTCGTCGCGACCTTCCTGCCCGGGCTGCTGCCCGAGGGGCTGCGCGCAGTCTACTACGAGGCGGCGGCGGTGATCGTGGTGCTGATCCTGCTCGGCCGCTGGCTCGAGGCGCGGGCCAAGGGCCGCACCGGCGCGGCGATCCGCAAGCTCGTCGGGTTGCAGGTGCGCCAGGCGCGGGTGCTGCGCGACGGCGCGACGGTCGATGTCGATGTCGACGCGCTCGCGGCGGGGGACCTCGTCGTGGTGCGGCCGGGCGAGCGCATCGCCGTCGATGGCGAGGTGGTCGAGGGCATGAGCCGGGTCGACGAGAGCATGATCACCGGCGAGCCGGCGCCGGTCGAGAAGCGCGTCGGCGCCACCGTCACCGGCGGCACGGTGAACGGCGCCGGCGGGCTGACCTTCCGCGCCACCCGGGTCGGCGCCGACACCACGCTGTCGCGGATCATCCGCATGGTCGAGGAGGCGCAGGGCGCCAAGCTGCCGATCCAGGGGCTGGTCGACCGGATCACGCTTTGGTTCGTGCCCGCCGTGATGGCCATCGCCGCGCTCACCGTGCTGGCCTGGCTGCTGCTCGGGCCGTCGCCGGCGCTGACCATGGCGCTGGTGGCGGGGGTCTCGGTGCTGATCATCGCCTGCCCCTGCGCGATGGGGCTGGCGACGCCGACCTCAATCATGGTCGGCACCGGCCGCGCCGCCGAGATGGGGGTGCTGTTCCGCAAGGGCGACGCGCTGCAGGCGCTGGCCGGGGTCTCGGTGGTGGCGCTGGACAAGACCGGCACGGTGACCGCAGGGCGGCCCGAGCTGACCGAGCTGGTGCTCGCGCCCGGCCATGAGCGGGCCGAGGTGCTGGCGCGGCTCGCCGCGGTGGAGGCCCGCTCCGAGCATCCCGTGGCCGAGGCGATCACCCGCGCGGCCCGCGCCGAGGCGGTGGCAGAACTCATCTCCGAGGGCTTCGAGGCGGTGCCCGGCCATGGCGTCGCGGCCCGCGTCGACGGCACGCAGGTGGTGATCGGCAGCGCCCGCATGATGGCGCGCGCGGGCGTCGATACCGCGGCGCTCGACGCCCAAGCCGTCGATCTGGCGCGGCGCGGCCGCACCGCGCTCTTCGCCGCGATTGATGGCCGTCCGGCCGCGTTGATCGGCGTGTCGGACCCGGTCAAGCCCGCCAGCCGCGCCGCGATCGCCGCGCTGCATGCCAAGGGGCTGCGGGTGGCGATGATCACCGGCGACCGGCGCGAGACGGCGGAGGCGATCGCCGCCGAATGCGGCATCGACCACGTCGTCGCCGAGGTGCTGCCCGAGGGCAAGGTGGCCGCGCTCGACGAATTGCGGGCCGACGGCGCCAGCATCGCCTTTGTCGGTGACGGCATCAACGACGCCCCGGCACTGGCTCATGCGGATGTCGGCATCGCGATCGGCACCGGCACCGACGTCGCGATTGAGACCGGCGACGTGGTGCTGATGTCGGGCGATCTGCGCGGCGCGGTCAACGCGGTCGAGCTGTCGCGCCGGACCATGGGCAACATCCGCCAGAACCTGTTCTGGGCCTTTGCCTACAACACCGCGCTGATCCCGGTGGCGGCGGGGGCGCTCTACCCGGCCTTCGGGCTGCTGCTGTCGCCGGTGCTGGCGGCGGGGGCGATGGCGCTGTCCTCGGTCTTCGTGCTGAGCAACGCGCTGCGGCTGCGCCGCATCCGCCCGGCGATGGACGAGGCGGGCGGCGTCGCGGCGGCGCCCGGCGCGGCCCCCGCGCTGGCCCCGGCGGAATGAGGGCGGCGGCGATGAATATCGGTGACGTCGCCCGCCGCGCGGGCCTGCCGGCCAAGACCATCCGCTACTACGAGGATATCGGCCTCGTGCGGCCGCAGCGCAGCGCCAATGGCTACCGCGCCTTTCGCGAGACCGACCTGCACAAGCTCGCCTTTCTCGGCCGGGCGCGGGCGCTCGGCTTCAGCATCGAGGAATGCCGGACGCTGCTCGCGCTCTACGAGGATGCGGGCCGCGAGAGCGCGCAGGTCAAGCGCGTCGCACAGGAGCATCTGGCGCGGATCGACGAGAAGATCGCCCAGCTCGAGGCGATGCGCGGCACGCTGGCCGAGCTGGTGCGCGCCTGTCATGGCGACGCGCGGCCGGACTGTCCTATCATGGCGGATCTGGCCGACCCCGCGCCGCGCCCGGCACGGGGCTGACACGCGCGCCGACCTCGACCCGCGCGGGCGGAACAGGGCGCGCCGCCCGCCTTTCCGGCGCGCCTCAACCGCCGGGCGATCCTGTGTCCGCCGCGCCACTGCGCCGCTTTCGCTGACCGCCGCTGTTTGTTCGGGGCCCGGCCTGCGTTAGGCAATGTGGCAAAGAGCAGAGCGACCCTTGGTCCGGGCAGGCCGCTCGGGTGGTCGCGCGTCGCAACCAAGCCACGAACCGGGGCGTCCGTGAATGGACCGGATCGGTGATCGGTCGTCTGGAAACCGAGGGGCCGGTGCGGTAAGGGGCAGCGAACGCCGCCACAGAGCGGTGAGGAGAATGAGGGGCGACGAGCCATGACCACCCGGAAGATCTTCGCGGCGCTGATGCTGGGCTCCGCGCTCGCGCTCACCGGCTGCGGTGTCAGCTACAACGTGCAATCTGTGAGCGAGCAGGCCGCGGGTGCGCAGGTGCAGGTCGTCCCGCTCACCGCGCAGAACATCAAGGCCGCCAACGCCGCGCCCTACACCCCGCGCAGCCTGCCGGCGGTGTTCTACCAGGCCGCGGGCGGCGGCAATCTGCGCGGTGCCGGCGCGCTGCCGATCGCGCCGGATCTGCCGGCGCTCGCGCCGCAGCCGCTCGAATTGCGGGTGCCGCCGGCCTTCGAGGCGCAGCCCTACGAGATTGGCGTCGGCGACGTGGTGCTCTTGGCCACCAAGGCCAGCCCCTCGACGGTCGAGCAGCTGTCGGGGCTTCTGGCCGCGCAGAACCAGCGGCAGGGCTACACGGTGCGCGACGACGGCGCGATCGCGATTCCGGATATCGGCGAGATCTCGATCGCCGGCATGACCCTCGAGGAGGCCGAGGCGGCGGTGTTCGACGCGCTGGTGCGGCAGGGCATCGACCCCGCCTTCAGCCTCGAGGTGGCCGAGTTCAACTCCAAGCGGGTCGCGGTCGGCGGCGCGGTGGCGCAGGCGCGGCTGGTGCCGATCACCCTCACCCGGCTCGAGCTCGGCGAGGCGCTGACCGCGGCGGGCGGCGTCACGTTGCGCGACCAGGACTACGCCTCGATCCGGATCTACCGCGACGGCACGCTCTACCAGATCCCGGTGGAGACCTTCTTCGCCCGGCCCGAGCTGCAGAACGTGCCGCTCAAGGCGGGCGACTCGATCTATGTCGACAGCAATTACGACCTCGACCGGGCGCTGCAATTCTACGAGCAGCAGCTCTCGGTGACTCAGCTGCGCAGCTCCTCGCGGCTGCAGGCGCTCAACGAGCTTCAAGCCGAGATCGGTCTGCGCCGCGCCGCGCTGGCCGAGCAGCGGGCGAATTTCGAGGCGCGCGAGGCGCTCGGCGCCGAGGGCCGCGACCATGTCTATCTGGCGGGCGAGGTGAGCACGCAGAGCCGCTTCCCGCTGCCCTATGCGAGCCAGGCTTCGCTGGCCGACGTGCTCTTCGCCAATGGCGGGATCTCCAACACCACGGGCGATCCGACCGAGATCTACGTGCTGCGCGGCACGGGCGAGGGCGACACGGTCACGGCCTGGCATCTCGACGCCGGCAACGCCGCGGCGCTGGCGCTGGCGACCCGCTTCGAGATGCGGCCCAACGACGTGGTCTTCGTGGAGGCCCAGCCGATCACCAAGTGGAACCGCGCGCTGCAGCAGGCGCTGCCGACGCTGATCAACACCGCCACGGCGAGCGTCGCGAACTGAGCAGATTTGCCCCGCCGCCCGGGTGGCGGGGCCAAGTTTCTCTAAGATTGGGCCGGCTCAGCCGGCGCGGCGCAGATCCTCGGGATTGACCATCACCCGGGTCGGCCGGCCGAGCAGTTCGAGCAGCACCCAGATCCTCTGGTCGGGCGCCAGCGCCTCGACCTGGCTGACGAAGCCGGCGAGCGGGCCGGCGGTCAGCTCGACTCTGTCGCCGATCTCGAATTCCTCGGGCGGCAGCAGCATCCCGTCATCGGAGCAGCGCGCGCGGAGCCCCTCGATCAGCGCATCCGGCACCCGCTTGGGGCCGCTGTCGTCAAGCGCGACCAGCCGGCTCACGCCGCGGGTGTTGTTGACCGCCCGCCAGTCGCCGCGCGCCGGGGCGAGCGAGACGAAGAAATAGCCGGGAAACAGCGGCGCGGGCCGCTGCGTCGTGCGGCCGCGCAGCACGCGCGTCGCCTTGTGCAGCGGGCAGAAGACCGGGAAGCCCTGGCGTTCGAGATTGCGGGTGGCGAGCTGCAGCCCGTTCGGCTTGAGCTGGGCCACATACCAGTGCTGGTCCATGCGCGATTCCGTTCACCAAGGCCGTCGGGCGCGACCTACAGGAAGTTGCGCTCGCGACCAAGGGGCATGCGGCCTGGCGTTCGGATTGGGCGGGAGGCGGCTGACGGGGGCAGGCGCCGTGGCGGCACAGGAACCGGCGACCCGAGGGCCGCGAAATCCGGCACGGGGCGTGCGCGATATTTTGACATCGCGGCCCCAAATCCGCATCATCCGGGTTGGCCGGATGACTTGCGTAGCGCTGGCCAACCCCGCGGGCCGGGGTCGTAGAGAAACGCGTGGAGGGCACGAAAACCACGCGAAAGACTACAGGACAGCTCCTATGGGACCGTTTCCACACGACGCACCGAAAGCAAGGATCGACGAGACGAACATCGCGGGAACCGACGGGTTCGAATTCGTCGAGTTCGCTCATCCCGAACCCGGTGTGCTGGAGGATCTCTTCACCAAGATGGGATATAGCGAGGTCGCCCGTCACAAGACCAAGGACATCTCGCTTTTCCGGCAGGGCCGCATCAACTACATCGTCAACCGCGAGCCGGGCACCCATGCCGCGCAATTCGTCAAGGATCACGGGCCCTGCGCCCCGGCCATGGCGTGGCGGGTGGTCGACGCGCAGCACGCGCTGAAATGCGCGCTCGATTACGGCGCCGAGGAATATACCGGCGCTGGCAAGTCGATCGACGCCCCGGCGGTGATCGGCATCGGCGGCTCGCTTCTTTACTTCATCGAGGATTACGATGCCGGTCGGTCGCCCTATGACGCCGATTTCAATTGGCTCGGCGAGCGCGATCCGGAGCCCGAGGGGGCGGGGTTCTATTACCTCGACCACCTGACGCACAACGTCATGCAGGGCAACATGGACACCTGGTACGACTTCTACGCCACCGCGTTCAACTTCCGGGAAATCCGCTTCTTCGACATCAAGGGCAAGCTCACCGGGCTGACAAGCCGGGCGCTGACCTCGCCCTGCGGCAAGATCCGCATCCCGATCAACGAAAGCGCCGACGACAAGAGCCAGATCGAGGAATATCTGCGCGAATACAAGGGCGAGGGCATCCAGCACATCGCGGTGGGCACCGAGGACATCTATGCCTCGACCGACCAGATCGGCGAGGCCGGGATCGCCTTCATGCCACCGCCGCCGGATCTCTATTACGACAAGAGCTTCGAGAGGGTGACCGGCCACGAGGAGCCGATCGAGCGGATGAAGAAGCATGGCATCCTGATCGACGGCGAGGGCGTGGTGGATGGCGGCACCACCCGCATCCTGCTGCAGATCTTCTCCAAGACGGTGATCGGTCCGATCTTCTTCGAGTTCATCCAGCGCAAGGGCGATGACGGCTTCGGCGAGGGCAACTTCAAGGCCTTGTTCGAGTCGATCGAGGAGGACCAGATCCAGCGCGGCGTGCTGGCCTCGGAGCAGGAGGTTTGAGCCCGGCCAAGGGAGCCGACGCCTGAGATGTCGTCGGCTTGGAAATCCTATCGCGGCGCGCCCGAGGAGGGCGCCCGCATCTGCCCGCTCTCCGAGATAGCGGAGGGCGGGACCAAATGTCTCGCACCGGACGGGTTTCCGCTGCTGCTGGTTCGCCGGAACGGGGCGGTGCGCGGCTACGTCAATGCCTGCCCGCATCAATACCTGCCGCTCGACCACCGGGGTGACAGGCTGATCTCGGCGGACGGGACGATTTTGCGCTGCACCAACCACGCGGCGGGGTTCTCGGCCGAGACCGGCAAAGGGGTCGAAGGGCTGGGTCTCGGCGCCTGTCTCGACCCGGTGCCGGTGGCGGTGGAGGACGGCGTCGTGGTGATCCGCAGCGACGCCGCGACCTGATCCGGTCAGCCGCGCGCGGGCAGAAGCCGGCCCGCGCAGGCGCCGAACCCCACCCGGTAGCCCGGACCCTCGGCATGGCCGCGCAGGGTCAGCTCGTCGCCATCCTCGACGAAGGCGCGGCTGCCGCCGGCGATCTCGATTGGCTCCTTGCCGCCCCAGCTCAGCTCCAGCAGCGAGCCGCGATTGCCGCGCTCGGGCCCCGAGATCGTGCCCGATCCCAGCAGGTCGCCGACCCGCATCGGGCAGCCGCTGCTGGCGTGATGGGCGAGCTGCTGCGCGGCGGAGTAGTACATCTCGCGATAATTGGTGCGGCAGATCACGGTCTCCGCGCCGCCCGCAGGCGTCAGCCCGACCGAGAGCGCGATGTCGTAAAGCATCGGCCCCGGCTCCTGCAGGTAGTCGAGCAGCGGCAGCTCGCGCGGCGGTGTGTCGGTGCGGAACGGCTCCAGCGCGGCGGCGGTGACGATCCAGGGGCTGATCGTGGTCGCCGTGGCCTTGGCCTGGAACGGGCCGAGCGGCTGGTATTCCCAGGCCTGGATGTCGCGCGCCGACCAGTCGTTCAGCAACACGTAGCCGAAGATGTTGTCGAAGGCCTCGGCCACGGTGATCGGCCCGTCCGAGGGCTGGCCGACGATGGCGCCGATCTCCAGCTCGATGTCGAAGCGCTGCGAGGGGCCGAAGCGGGGCGCGGCCGCCTCCGGCGCCTTGAGCTGGCCGCAGGGCCGCCGCACCGGCGTGCCGGAGACCACCACCGAAGAGGCGCGGCCGTTATAGCCGATCGGCATGTGCAGCCAGTTCGGCGGCAGCGCGTTCTCGGGCCCGCGAAACATCGTGCCGACGTTCCGGGCATGGTGCAGGCTGGAATAGAAATCGGTGTATTCGCGGACCTCGAAGGGCATGTGCAGCCGCGCCTCGTCCATCGCGACGAGATGCGGCGCGAGCCGCTCGGCCTCTTCGGCGCCCTCGCGCAGCAGCGCGATCAACCTGCGCCGCAGCCGGGCCCATTCGCCGCGGCCCGAGGCCATGAAGGCGTTCCAGCTCCCGGTCAGCAGATCGCCCGAGAAGGCCAGCAGCCCGGCCTGTTCGAGACCGTGCAGATCGAGGATCCGGTCGCCGATCGCGGTGCCGCAGCGGGGCGCGCCGCCCGTGGTCGAGAACACGCCATAGGGCAGGTTGTTGAGCGGGAAGTCGCAGCCGGGAGCGTTCGCGCTCTCCACCCAGGAGCGGATCAGGCCGGTGGCGGGGCGCGTCATTTCTCGCCCGGCGTGCCGTCGAACTTCTTTTCGAGCGAGGCCCAGCAGTCGAGATAGTCGTCCTGCAGCGGCGCCTCGCGCGCGGCGAACTCGGTCAGGTGCTGCGGAAAGCGGGTCTCGAACATGAAGGACATGGTGTTCTCGAGCTTGTGCGGCGCGAGCTCGGCGTTCGAGGCGCCCTCGAAGGCCTCGCGGTCCGGCCCGTGCGGCAGCATCATGTTGTGCAGGCTCATGCCGCCGGGGACGAAGCCCTGCGGCTTGGCGTCGTACTGGCCGTGGATGTTGCCCATCAGCTCGGACATGACGTTCTTGTGGTACCAGGGCGGGCGGAAGGTGTTCTCGGCCACCATCCAGCGGTCGCGGAACAGCACGAAGTCGATATTGGCCGTGCCCTCGACCCCCGAGGGCGCGGTCAGCACGGTGAAGATCGACGGGTCGGGATGGTCGAACAGGATCGCGCCGACGGGGCAGTATGTCCGCAGGTCGTATTTCACCGGCGCGTAGTTGCCGTGCCAGGCCACCACGTCGAGCGGCGAATGCCCGATCTCGCAGCGGTGGAACTGGCCGCACCATTTCACGGTGACGGTGGAGGGCGTCTCGCGGTCCTCGAAGGCGGCCACCGGCGTCTTGAAGTCGCGCCGGTTGGCCATGCAGTTGGCGCCGATCGGCCCGCGCCCGGGCAGGTCGAACTTCTGGCCGTAATTCTCGCACACGAAGCCGCGCGCCGGGCCCTCCAGCAGCTCGACCCGGTAGACCAGCCCGCGCGGGATGATCGCGATCTCCTGCGGCTCGAGGTCGATCACCCCGAGCTCGGTGCAGAACCGCAGCCGCCCCTCCTGCGGCACCACCAGAAGCTCGCTGTCGGCGGAGTAGAAATAGGCGTCCCGCATGCTCCGGGTGACGAGGTAGATATGGCTCGCCATGCCGGTCTGGGTGTTGACGTCGCCCGCCGTCGTCATGCTGCGCATGCCGGTGAGCCAGTCGAGCGGCGCGTCGGCATGCGGCACCGGGTCCCAGCGATACTGGCCGAGCGAGGTGACGTCGGGCAGCACGTGCGGCGCCGTTTTCCAGTAGGGCAGATCGATGCGCGCGAAGCGGCCGGTATGCTTCACCGACGGCCGGATGCGGTAGCACCAGGTCCGCTCGTTCTGGTGGCTCGGCGCGGTGAAGGCGGTCCCCGAGAGCTGTTCGCCATAGAGGCCGTAATTGACCTTCTGCGGGCTGTTCATGCCCTGCGGCAGCGCGCCGGGCAGCGCCTCGGTTTCGAAGTCGTTGCCGAAGCCCGGCATGTAGCCCGCATGCGGGCCGTCGGGCGAGGGGGCCTGTCGCATGTCGCGCGGGATTTCCTGTCGGGGCATCGCGCCCTCCGTGAAGGGTCGTTGTTCGTGCAACGACGATAGGAGCGCCCCGGCCGCGCTGTCAACGACGTTGCGCGTGCAACGATTTCGTGCTGTCCTGCCTTGCCGGGGAGATCACCGATGAGCTTCGACCTCGACGCCTTTCTGCCCTACCGGCTCTCGGTCCTCGCGACCGAGATCAGCCGCCGCTTCGCCGCGCATTACGCGGCCCAGGCCGGGCTGAGCATCCCCGAATGGCGGGTGCTCGCGCATCTCAGCCAGTCCGGCGAGGTCAGCGTGCGCGACATCACCCGCCGGGTGAACCTCGACAAGTCGGTGGTCAGCCGTGCCGCCTCGCGGCTGCAGCGCGAGGGGCTGGTGGGCAAGTCCGACCATGGCGGCGACCGGCGGCTGATCGTGCTGTGGCTGACGCCCAGCGGGCGCGCGCTGATGGAGCGGCTGGCGGGCACCGCCGAGGCGTTCCAGTCCGAGCTGCGCGCCCGGCTTGGCGAGGACGCGCCCGCCTTCGAGCGCGGCCTCGCGCGGCTGTTGGCCGGGGATGGTGAGGGGACGCGCTGAGCGGGCCTGTCACCCGAAGGAGCGCCCTGCGCGGCGACCTCGATCCCCATGAGCGCATTTGCGGAGCGATCGAGGGGATTGCGACATCCGAGACGGTGCGATCGCGCAATCCGAGTTCCGGCATCCAGTAATACGACGGGCTGTAGGCCAGGGGGCGACCGCCGACGGGCAGGGTCGGTCCCGGCGGTTGTGGAACCCCGTCTCTCCAATGCGGTTCGGGTGGCATGGCACGCAAAAGCCGCGCGGCGCCACGCGATCACGCGAAGGAGGACGATTCGTCATGACCTACAGGACCTTCGAGACCGGCCCGGACCACCGGCGCGGGCAGCCCGTCAACGGGGCGGCGCTGGCGCTGGGTCTGGGCGTGCTGCTGCTGGGCGGTCTGGCCGCGCAGCAATACGCCACCCGCCAGCAGGAGCACCGCCCCGCCGACAGCGCGCCGGGCCGGACCGCGCGGCAACGCCGCTTCGGCCGCTATGCCGTCACCGGGCGCAGCGTGACGATCAACCGTCCCCGGCGGGAGATCTACGATTTCTGGCGCGATTTCGGCAATCTCGCGCATTTCATGGAGAGCGTGGAAAGCGTGCATTCCTCGGGCGACATCTCGCTGTGGACGATCGCGGCGCCGATGGGCCACGCGGTCGAGGTGAAGACCCGCATCGTGCAGGACCGCCCCGGCGAGGAGATCGCCTGGCGCTCGACCCCGGACAGCCAGATCGACACCGAGGGCAAGGTGATGTTCCGCGACGCGCCGGGCGGGCGCGGCACGGTGGTCGAGGCGGTGGTGGCCTACCGCCCGCCGATGGGCGAGCTGGGCCGGATCGCGGCCAAGCTGTTCCAGACCGAGCCGGCCATCCAGGCGCGCCGCGACCTCAAGCGGCTAAAGATGCTGATGGAGACCGGCGAGATCGCCACCAACCGCAATCGCAATTCCGCCTGAGGAGCATGTCATGCGCGCACTGACCTATCACGGCAAGCACGACGTCCGCGTCGACACCGTGCCCGACCCCGAGATCGTCAATCCCCGCGACGCGATCATCGAGGTGACTTCGACCGCGATCTGCGGCTCGGACCTGCATCTCTATGACGGGGTGATCCCGGGCGTCATGTCGGGCGACATCCTCGGCCATGAATTCATGGGCCGGGTGGTGGAGACCGGCTCGGGCTCCACCCTCAAGAAGGGCCAGCGCGTGGTGGTGCCCTTCACCATCTCCTGCGGCCAGTGCTTCCATTGCCTGCAGCAGCAATTCTCCGCCTGCGACAACTCCAATCCGGCCGAGAAGCAGGACCTGACCGAGCCGCTCTACGGCCACGCGCTGTCGGGGCTGTTCGGCTATTCGCATCTCACCGGCGGCTATCCCGGCGGGCAGGCTGAATATGTCCGGGTGCCGTTCTCGGATGTCGGCCCGATCGTCATTCCCGACGGCATGGAGGATGACGAGGTGCTGTTCCTGTCGGACATCCTGCCGACCGGCTGGATGGCGGCCGAGAACGCCGACATCACAGCGGGCGACACGGTGGCGGTCTGGGGCTGCGGGCCGGTCGGGCTCTTTGCCGTGCAGAGCGCCAAGGTGATGGGCGCGCACAAGGTGATCGCCATCGACCATTATCCCAACCGGCTGAACCTCGCGCGCAAGATGGGCGCCGAGGTGATCGACTACGTCCAGACCGACGTGCTCGAAGCGCTGATGGAGATGACCGGCGGTATCGGGCCGGACGCGGTGATCGACGCGGTCGGCATGGAGAGCCACGGCTTCGCGCCCGACAACGTGTTCGACACGATCAAGCAGAAGGTGGGCATGGGCGCCGATGCGCCGCACGCGCTGCGCATGGCGATCATGGCCTGCCGCAAGGGGGGGCGCATCTCCATGCCCGGTGTCTATGGCGGTTTCGCCGACAAGTTTCCCCTGGGCGCGCTGATGGAGAAGGGGCTGCAGCTGCGGACCGGCCAGACCCATGTGCAGCGCTACACCAAGGACCTGCTGCGCCGGATCCAGGAGGGTGAGCTCGACACCACCTTCATGATCTCGCATCGGCTGCCGCTCGAGGAGGCGCCGCGCGGCTACCACAACTTCGCCAACAACCAGAACGACTGGACCAAGGTGGTGCTGAAGCCCGGTGCCGCGATGGTCTGACGCTGCTCCGGCGTGTTCACCGGTGCTTCGACCGGCCGCCGCATCGCTCCGGTGCGGCGGCCGGTCGGGGCGTCATGCCCCGTCGATCACCAGCCGCCCGCACCGGCGGGGCGCGTGGCAGCGAAGGGGACTTGATGCGCCTCGACGGCGACCGGGATCGGCAGCGCCGCTTCTGCGGGCATGAAGGTCTCCCGCGACCAGAGCCAGCCGAGATAGCGCCGCCGGGTCTGGGGGTCGGGCAGCGCGCGCAACCGCGCCACGCAACGTTCGAGCCGGGGCAGGTCGCGCTCGGCCTCGCCGCGGCTCAGGGCACGGCGCGGGCGGGTGGGGGTGCCGCCGCCCAGGTGCCGCGCCAGCATCGCCGCGAAGGGGGCGAGCGCGGTGTCGAGCCCGGCGTCGCGACCGCTCAGCCGGGCGGCGATCTTGGCGGCCATGCCGTCGGGGGCGCGGCCATCGGCGCGCATCGAGGCCGCGACCACGGCGCCATTCGCGCGCAGCGGCGCGTGACCGGCCGCGAGGAGACGCTCGACGAGGTCGCGATCCTCGCCGCTGGTCAGCGGACGGAAGCCGCCGATGGCGCGGTAGACCTCGCGCCGCAGGCCGAGATTGGCGCCGCCCGCCGTGTTGAGCGCCAGCGCCGTCTCGGCAGCGCCGGTCAGCAGACGCTCGAATTCGAAGGACAGGCGCAGATAGGCATCCTCGATCGCGCCGCGTCCGCGCAACTCGTCGAGCAGGGCGGCGTCGATGTCGGACAGACCCTCGATCCGGCCCAGCACCGCCGGGGCGGTGTCGAGCGCCGCGCGCATCGTGGCGAGCCAGCCGGGCGCGGCCACGGTGTCGGCATCGGTCGAGAGCAGGGCGGTGGCGTGCGGGCTGTGGCGCTGCGCGAAGAGGTGGCCGAGGCGCCTTGCGCGGCCGACGCCGCCGCGCGGCAGGATGGCCTCGATCACCATGAGCGCGAGGCCGCGCGCGCGGGCCTGGCCTGCGGCGAGGCGCGCGGTCGCATCGGTGGAGTTGTTGACGCAGAGATAGATCGCGGTCTCGCCGATCCCCTCCTGCGCGGCCAGCGCCTCGAGGCAGGGGCCGATGCGCTCGGCCTCGTCGCGGGCCGGGATCACGATGGCGGCGCGGGCGCGGGCCAGCCGGTCGGAGCGGAAGGTCTCGCAACGCGGTCCGGTCATGGCCGCCCCCGGGCGAGGTCGATGCGGTAGCGGGTGCTGCCCGGCACGGGGCGAAAGCGGCGGCGACCGGTCTGGGCAAAGCGGCGCAGCGCGGGAGCGCCTTCGATGGCATTGCCGCTCGGCCCGAGCCAGGTGACGCAGAGGATGTCGGCGCGCGGCCAGCGGCGGTCAATCTGGCGCGCCAACGCGTCGAGGCCGGGCCGGTCGAGGAAATAGAGGATCTCGGACAGCAGGATCAGGTCGTGCTCGCCGCGCGGCAGCGGGGCGGGCAGGTGCATCCGGTAGAACCGGCCGCGCGGCACCGCCCGCCGCGCCGCCGCCAGCGCCGTCTCGACCGCGTCGACACCGGCATAGCGCGCGCAGCGCCGCGACACGCGCCGCGCCAGCTCGCCATTGCCGCAGCCGATCTCGAGCGCCGAGCGGTAGCGCCGACGCGGCAGCGCGCGGCAGGTCTTGCGGAACTTGGCCTGCTCGTAGGGGCTGTGGCGAAAGCCCCAGGGGTCGTCGCCATTGCCGTAGATCTCGGCCAGCCGGGCCGGGCTCACCGCTGACATGACCGGTCCTCGAAGTAGATCTCGTCGTCTTGCAGGAAGCGCGCGACGAAGTCCGGCGGCAGCACGAAGCCCTCGGGGTCGTCCGCGATCACCTGGCCCAGCTGGCTGCGATGGGCGGCGATGGCGCGGGCCTTGGCGGCGCGGCCGGGCGCGACGTCGAAGCGGTATTCGGCGGCGTGGGGCAGGCGGGAGCGATAGTCCGGGTCGTGCCATGCGGACCAGACCGGGTAGCTCAGCAGCCGCGCGCCGCAGCGATCGGCGACCGCGCGGGCGATGCGGTCGGTGGCGACATGGTCGCAATGCGGGTCGGTCGGGGCGGTGGCGAGGATCGTCCTCGCGCCGCGCCGGGCCACAAGATCCGCGATCGCGGCGATCGCAGCCTCGGCCTGCGGCCCCTCGGCGGGCATCGCCGCGTCGGGCAGGTCGAACCGGGTCACGTCCGCCGCGGAACCGCCCAGTGCCGCCACCGCCTCTTCGAGTTCGGTGGCGCGCAGCGCTGAGAGCCGGGGGCGGGGCCAGTCGCGCGAATTGGGATGCGAAGCGCCGCCATCGGTCATGCAGACGACATGCGCCCCCGCCCCGGCGAAGGCGGCGGCAAGCAGCGCGCCGCAGCCCAGCGTCTCGTCGTCGGGATGCGGGGCCAGAACCACGATCGGCGCGCCGCCCGACAGCGCGTCATAGCCGATCCGACGCGCGGTCTCAGTCATCGAACCACTCCCCGATCCCGCCGGGCGTGCCGATCACCGCGCGGGCGACGCGCAGCGCGAAGGCGTCGCGAGCGGCCTGCCGCAGGTAGCAGGCGAGGTCGCGGGCGCGGTGGCCGATCGGGTCGTCGCGCTCGAACATGGCGAGGCCGATGGAGCGTTCGACCGCGGCGATGGCATCCTGGCCCAGCTCCTCGCACAAGAGCCGCGCTGCGGCCGAGCGCGCGGCGGCACGCTTCGGCGCGGCGACGCCCTCGGGACCGGAAGCCATGCGCGCCGCCGCGAGGATCGCCGGCCATGCGGCGATGATGCGGCCGATCACCGGCGCGAGACGCAGGAGCTGCGCCTCGGCCTCTTCCTGCCCCCGCGCGCGCAACCGCTCGGCCGTGGCGTCGAGCAGCCCGCCGATGCCGCCCAGCGTCACCGCGGCGATGCGCCAGGTCCCGCCGACGAAATGTGGCTCGGTGGTGTAGATGTCGGGCGGGCCGAGCGGGCGGCCTTCGAGCCCGTCGCAGTCGAAGCCGCCGGAGCGGCTGGCCTGCATGCCGCTCATCTCCCATTCCTCGGGCGCGTGGCGCGCGGGATCGTCGGCGGGGACGACGAAGAGGCGCTGGCCCTCGGCGCTTTTCGCCGCGACCACGGCGAGATCGACGATGCCGAGCCCGGAGGCGTAGCGCTTGCGCCCGCGCAGCAGGTTGCCCTCGGCGGTCACCGGTTCGGCCCCGTCGGCGCCCCAGACGCCGAACAGCGTCCCGGCCGCCATCCGCTCCAGGCATTCGGCGCGCAGGTCGGGCGCGGCATAGGTCTCGATCAGCAGGCGGGCGTTGACATGGCCTTCGAACAGCCGGCCGAGCGAGAGGTCGACCGCGGCGATCCGGCGCAACGCGTGGGCCATGTCGTCGAGCGGCAGCGCCCCGGTCAGGGCGGGGGTGCCGAGCGCCCGGGCCGCCCGCAGCAGATCCGCCTCCGATCCTCCGGCCGCGTGCCGCGACAGGAGGGCGATCTGCGCATCGATCGCGTTTGGCGGGGCATGGGGGGCGGCGTCGGCGGAAATCTTCACGAAAGGCGACCAGAATGAAACCGGGTTGCGGCCCAACCCCGCGCCGGTGGCGCCAGTTCCGGCTTGGCCGCGATCGCAACGCGTTGGTGCGAAAGCGACCTATCCGGTCAGGGGCGCGAGGATGCCGCGCTATGCCGACGATGACGTGAAACCCGCCGGGCGCATGGCGTCCGGCGGGTCCTGTGGTCAAGGCGTCGGCGGTGCCGGCGTCAGACCGTGCTGCCGAGGCTGCTTTCCAGCGTCGCCAGTTCCTGGCCACCGGCCATCATGTCCTGCAGCTCCTCGGGGGTGATCTCGCCGCGCTTGGCGGTGCCGTAGGTGCGGCCCCGGTTGAGAACGGTGAAGCGGTCGCCCACCGCCATGGCATGGCGCACGTTGTGGGTGATGAACACCACGGCCACGCCCTGCTTGCGCACCTTGTCGATGGTGGCGAGCACATTGGCGGTCTGGCGCACGCCCAAGGCCGAAGTCGGCTCGTCGAGGATCAGCACGCGGGCGCCGAAATGCACCGCACGGGCGATGGCGACGGTCTGGCGTTCGCCGCCCGACAGCGTGCCGACCGCCTGGTCGGGGCCGCGCAGCACGATGCCCATCTTCTCCATTTCCTGCATCGTCACGCGGTTGGCGAGGTCGTGGTCGAAGAAGGCGAAGGGGCCGATCTTGCGCACCGGCTCGTTGCCCATGAAGAAGTTGCGGCTGACCGACATCAGCGGGATCATCGCGAGATGCTGGTGCACCGTGGCGATCCCGGCGGCGATGGCGTCGCGCGGATCGGCGAAGTGCATGTCGCGGCCCTCGAACAGGATCTCGCCCTTGGTCGGCTTGTGCACGCCGGACAGCGTCTTGATGAAGGTCGACTTGCCCGCGCCGTTGTCCCCCAGGAGGCAGTGGCATTCGCCGGCATGGATGTCGACCGAGACGCCGGCGAGCGCGATGACGGAGCCGAAATGCTTCTCGATGTTCTTCATCTGGATCAGGGGCTGGGTCATGTCAGCGCTCTCCGGTGATGATGCGGCGGATATAGGTGTTCAGGATCACCGCGAAGAGCAGGATCATGCCGAGGAAGACCCGGAACAGCGAGCTTTCGACGCCGGCGAAGAACAGGCCCTGCTGGACCACGCCGAAGATCAGCGCGCCGAGCGCGGCGCCGATCACCGAGCCGTAGCCGCCCGTCAGCAGCGCGCCGCCGATGACCACGGCGATGATCGCCTCGAACTCCTTCAGAAGGCCCCGGTCGGCCCCGGCGGAGCCGAACTCCATCACCTGGCAGGCGGCGAAGACGGTGGCGCAGAAGGCGGTGAACATGAACATGGTGATCTTGACCCGGTTGACCGGCACGCCCGAGTTGCGCGCGGCCTCGGTGTCGCCGCCGGCGGCGAAGATCCAGTTGCCGAAGCGGGTGCGGGTCAGCAGCACGTGGCCCACCACCACCAGACCCAGCGCCCAGACGATCAGCATCGGGATGCCGTTCACCACCGGCTCTCCGGCGCGGGTCCCGCGCTCGAAGGTGGCGATGATCCCGGCCTCGCCCATCCAGGTGAAAAAGCCCTTGCCGATGGTGCCGCCGAACAGCGCGGCGAGCCAGTCGCCCTCGGCCGCCTCGCGGATGCCGCCGATGATGGTCTTGCGCTCGATCACCTGCGGCAGAAAGATCGTGAAGCCGCGCAGGATGAACAGGAAGGCCAGCGTGACGATGAAGCTGGGCAGCCCGGTGCGCACGACGATGAAGCCGTTGAGCGCGCCGATCGCGATGCACAGCGCGAAGGTGACGAGGATCGCGACCCACATCGGCCAGCCCAGCGTGACGCCGAAGATGGCGATCATCATCCCGGCGAAGCCGATCATCGAGCCGACCGAGAGGTCGAACTCGCCCGCGATCATCAGCAGGCAGGCGCCGACGGCGATGATCATGAACTGCGCCGAGACGACCGACCAGTTCATGATCCCCTGGGAATTGAACATCCCGCTGTCGAAGGCGAAGAGGCCGAAGAAGACGAACACCGCAATGGTGCCCACGATGCCGCCCAGCTCGGGACGGATCATCGCCCGGCGCATCGGCGAGATCTGCTTGACGCGTTCGTCCATCACGATTTGCGGTGTATCTGACATGCCCGCTCACTCCCGGGATCGGTTGAATTGGGTGGGGGCGGCCAATGGGGAGGGGCCGCCCCCGGGCGGTCCGCTCAGCGGTATTCGCCGGCGAACTTCTCGACCATCTCGAGCCCCTCGGCGGTGACGAAGCCGGGGCCGGAGTTGATGTTGTTGCCGGGCAGCACGCCGTAGCGGTGGTAGTTGGTCAGCACCACGACCGGCAGGTAGGCCTGCAGGAAGGGCTGCTGGTCGATGCCCCACTCGATCACGCCGTCCTTGATGCCCTGCACGATCTCGGCGCCGAGGTCGAAGGTGCCGAAGTAGATGTCGCCGGCCATGCCGGTCTCGTCGAGCGCGAGCAGCGTCGGGTCGGCCGAGGTCGGCCCGAGGGTCAGGATCGCGTCGGTGTCGGGGTTGGCCGAGAGATAGGCCTGCACCCGGTTCTTGATCTCGGCCGGGTCCTGGCCGCTGTCGATCATCTGCTCGCCCAGCTCGATGCCCAGACCGTCGGCGAAGCCCTGGCAGCGCTCGGTCGAGGCGGGGGAGCTGATGTAGTGGTTCACGCAGAGGAAGCTGCCGACGCCGTCGGCCTTGGCGCGCTCGCCGGCGGCGAGACCGGCATCGTATTCGGGCTGGCCGACATACATCAGCGCGCCGACCTCGCGGGCCTGCTCGGGCGTGCCCGAGTTCATGATGATCACGTCGACGCCGCTGTCGACGGCGGAGCGGATCGGGCCCGACAGCACGTCGAAGTCGGACAGGGTGGTGATGATGCCGTCGGGGCCGCTGGCGGCGGCCTGCTCGATGATCCGGGCCATGTCGGCGAGATCGCCGGTCGGCGGGTTGCGGTACTCGACCTCCACATCCATCTGCTCGGCCGCCAGCGCGATCGCGTTCTTGATGGTGTTCCACCAGCTGTCGCTGTCGGGGGCATGGCTGACGAGGATGTATTTCTCGCCTTCGGCCTGGACCGCGGTGGCGGCCATCAGCGGCGTGGCGGCGACGGTCGTCGCCAGCAGCAGCTTGTGCATCGGAGTCATCGGACATCCCTCCCTGGTGTCATCGGTTGCGTGGAAGAGCGGCCCTCTACCGGCCCTTCGACTCCGACTACAGCACAAGGCGGCGCGTTTTGCAACCGGTTGCAATCGAGCGCGACGCAACTCATGCTGGACGCGGGCGTTCCATGAGGTAGAGCTATGCGGTCGCGGGAGGGAAGGCGGGGGGTCATGGTGGTCACGCTCAAGGATGTCGCGGAGCGCGCCGGCGTGTCGCGTTCGGCGGTATCGCGCACCTTCACCGACGGCGCCTCGGTCTCGCCCAAGATGCGGCGCAAGGTCGAGAAGGCGGCGCGCGAGCTGGGCTACAGCCCGAACGCGCTGGCCTCCTCGCTCACCACCGGGCGGACCAAGCTGATCGGGCTGGTGTCGAACAACTTTCACAACCCGATCTTCCTCGAGGTGTTCGACCTGTTCACCCGCGGCCTGCAGGAGCGCGGGTTGCGGCCGCTTCTGGTGAACCTCTCCGGCGAGACCGAGCCCGAGCATTCGGTGCGGATGCTGCGGCAATATTCGGTCGACGGCGTGGTGGTCGCCTCCTCGACGCTGCCGCCGAGCTTTGCCATCGCGTTCCGCGAGGCGGGGGTGCCGGTGGTCAACGCCTTCGGCCGCTATGCCTCGGACCCGCGGGTGCACACGGTGGGTATCGACAACGTCGAATGCGGCCGGATCGCCGCGCGAACCCTGATCGCACGCGGCTACCGGCGCCTGGCCTTTCTCGGCGGACCCGAGAAAGCCACCTCGACCCAGGATCGCCAGGCGGGCTTCGTCTCCGAGATCGCGGCCCATCCCGGCGTCGAGGTCAGCGCCTCCTATGCCGAGGCCTATTCCTTCGATGCCGGGCGGCGCGAGATGCAGCGCCTGCTGCGGGACGCACCGGCCGAGGCCTATTTCTGCGGAGACGACGTGCTGTCGATCGGCGCGCTTTCGGCGCTGCGGGATCACGGACTGTCGGTGCCGGGCGATGTCGGCGTGCTCGGGCTCAACGACATGGAGATGGCGGGATGGGAGGGGATCGACCTGACCACGATCCGCCAGCCGATCCGGCAGATCGTCGCCTCCTCGATCGAGTTGATGGGGGCGATGCTCGACGAGCCGGACCGGTACCCCGAGGCGCGGGTGTTCCCCTGCCGGGTCGTCGAGCGCGCCACGCTCAGGCCATTGCCCGAGGCGGGCTGACGGGCCGGGGCGCGCGGCCCCGACCCGGATCTTCTCAGCGGAACATCGGCGGGCGCGCCTCAGTCCAGGCGCCGTCGCGCTTGCCGCTCTCGGCCACGGCGAAGACCGCGGCCATGGAGCGCAGCCCGTCCTCGGCGCGCGGGTAGAGATCGGCGGCCGGGTCCATCGCGCGGCCCGCCTTGCGCGCGGCGATCGCCTCGGCGAGATCGGCATAGATGTTGGCAAAGGCCAGCGGCATTCCCTCGGCATGGCCGATCGTCACCCGGCTGGTCCGGTCGGCCTCGGGGGAGAGACCTGCCTCGCCGCGCTCGATCACCTCGCGCCGGCCGCCCAGCGGCATCCAGTAGAGCTGGTTCGGCTGCTCCTGTGCCCAAGCTAGGCCGCCCTTTTCGCCGAAGACCTGCAGCGTCAGCCCGTGCTGGCGACCGATCGCCACCGAGGAGGTCCAGAGTCGCCCCACCGCGCCGCCGTCGAAGCGCAGGTTGACCATGGCGTCGTCCTCGAGCGTGCGGCTCTCGATGCAGCTCACCGTGTCGGCGGAGAGGCGCGCGACCTCCTGGCCGATCACGAAGCTCGCCATGTGCAGCGCATGGATGCCGCAATCGGCGAATTGCGCCGAGACGCCCGCCTGCGCCGGGTCGTAGCGCCAGCGCACGCGTGGATTGTCGGCATCAGCCGCATCGGCATGGTGGCCATGCGCGAACTCGGCCTTCACCAGCCGGATCTTTCCGAGGTCGCCGCGCGCCACCATGGCCCGCATGTGCCGCACCAGCGAATAGCCCGAATAGCCGTAGTTCACCGCGCAGATTCGGTCGGCCGCGCGCGCGATGCGGACGATCTCCTCGCCCTCCTCGACGGTCATGGTCATCGGCTTTTCGCACAGCACGTGGAATCCGGCTTCGAGGAACGCCTTGGTGATCTCGAAATGCGTGGCGTTGGGGGTGGCTACGGTGACGAGGTCGACCCGGTCGGGGCGGTTCTTCTCGCCTTCCAGCATTTCGCGCCAGTCGCCATAGGCGCGGTCGGGGGCGAGACCGAGGCGCCGGCCGTAGTCGCGCCCGGCCTCGGCGCGGTGGTCGAGCGCGCCGGCGCGGAATTCGAACAGCCCGTCGAGGCCCGCGCCGAGGCGGTGCGCCGGGCCGATCTGGCTGCCTTCGCCGCCACCGATCATGCCCCATCCCAGTTTCGTCATGGCCGGACCTCCTATTTGAAGCCGATGGATTCGAGATATTCGCGGTTCTTGCGGGCGTCGCCCAATGGGTCGGGGTCGAGCGTCGGGTCGCAATCCTGCTCGACCGTGCACCAGCCCTCGAAGCCCGCGTCGAGAAGCGCCTGCCGCACGGCGGGGAAATCGACGTCGCCCTCGCCCAGATTGCAGAAGATGCCTTGGCCGCAGGCGTCGTAGAAACCGGTCCGGTTCTCGATGACGCGCGCCTTCACCTCGGGGTCGATGTCCTTGAAGTGCATGTAGGAAATGCGGTCCTCGTGGCGCTTGATGAAGGCCACGGGATCGAAGCCGGCATAGGAGTGATGGCCGGTGTCGAAGCAGATCTTGAGGATCCGCTCGTCGACCTCGTCCAGAAGCCGCTCCAACTCGGGCTCGAAATCCACGAAGCCCGCGGCATGGGCGTGGATGCCGGTGGTCAGCCCGTATTCCTCGGTGCCGATCCGGGCGATGGTGGCGATACGTTCGCGGAAGGCGGCCCATTCCATCGCGTCCATCTGCTCGGCCTCGTCGGCGCGGCCGGCGGTGGGCGCGCGGCGCGGCGAGATCGAGTCGATCAGCACCAGGTGTTCGGCGCCATGCGCCTTGAGCGCGCGGCAGGTGCGATGCGCGGCGTCGAGCACCTCGTCCCAGGCGTCGGGGTCGTGGAAGGGGCGGAACACCACGCCGCCGATGAGCTGCAGACCGTGCTCGTCGAGCGCCTCGCCGAGCAGCTTGGGATCCTCGGGCATGAAGCCCACCGGCCCCAGCTCGATGCCCTTGTAGCCCGCGGCCGCGCAGTCGCGCAGCACGTCGCGCCAGCCGGGGTTGCGCGGGTCGTTCGCGAATTCCACTCCCCAGGAGCAGGGGGCGTTGCCAATCCTGATCGTCATTTCGTGTCCTCTGCTCTCACTTTGTCTCGACGTCGAGCCACCGGCCCTCGCGCGCCGAGGCACGGGCGGCGGCGATCACGCGGGCCACTTCGAGCCCGTCGCGGAAGCTGGGCCAGACGGCCTCGCCGGTCTCGATGGCGCGCAGGAAATCGCGCGCCTCGATGATGATCTGGTCCTGGTAGCCGGTGCCGTGGCCCGGCCCCTGGCAGAAGGGGAGGTAGTCGGGATGCGCCGGGCCGGTGAGGATGCGGGTGAAGCCGCGCGCGGCCTCGGGGCCTTCGGCGCGATAGAGGTGGATCGCGTTCTGATCCTCCTGATCGAAGCGGATCGCACCCTTGGTGCCGGTGACCTCGTAGGCGTAGCCCATCTTGCGGCCGGTCGCGATCCGGCTGAAATGCATCTGCCCCATCGTGCCACGCTTGAAGCGGCACATCAGCTGGGCCTGGTCGTCATTGTCGACCCGGCCGCCGGGGCGCTCGGTGTGCACCGTCTCCATCGTGGCCGAAAGCGAGACGATGGGGCCGAGCAGTGCCAGCGCGGCGTTGACCATGTGCGGCGCCAGATCGCCCAGCGTGCCGTTCGCCTCGCCCTTGCAGCGCCATGAGAAGGGCGTCTCGGGGTCGGAGAGGAAATCCTCGGTGTGCTCGCCGCGAAACCACGTCACCTCGCCGATCGCGCCCTCGGCGATCAGCTGCCGCGCGAATTGGCTCGCGGGGGTGCGGATGTAGTTGAAGCCGACCATGTTGGCCACGCCGGCGGTTTCGGCTGCGGCGACCATGGCGCGGGCGTCCTCGACCGAGGCCCCCAGGGGTTTTTCGCACATCACCGGCTTGCCGCGCGCAAAGGCGGCCTCGGCGATCTCGCGATGCGTCTCCTGCGGGGCGGCGATCACCACCGCCTCGACACGAGGGTCGTCGACCAGCGCGCGCCAGTCATCCGTGCCGCGGACAAAGCCATAGGCGGCGCGGTAGCGCTCGGCGCTCTCGGGCGAGCTGGCCGCGACCATCTCCAGCCGGGGCCTGAGCCGTGTGTCGAACACCGCGCCGACCGCCGACATGGCGACCGCATGCGCCTTGCCCATGTAGCCGCCGCCGATGATGCCGATCCCGATCTCCCGCATCGTGCGCCTCCTGCTTGTCGATTTCGATTTGCAACCGGTTGCAAAATACGTATCGTGAGAGTCGAAACGCCGCAAGCGGCATTCGCGACTAGTCACGAAATTCTGGAAGGGCTGCCCCGCCATGACCGCATCACAGGGAACCGTTCGCCTCACCACTGCGCAGGCCATCATAAGATGGCTCGCCAACCAGTATATCGAGATCGACGGAGAGGAGCTGCGCGTCTGCGGTGGCGGCTTCGGGATTTTCGGCCATGGCAACGTCACCTGCCTCGGCGAGGCGCTGCATGGCATGCAGGCCGAGCTGCCGCTCTATCGCGGCCAGAACGAGCAGGGCATGGGCTTTGCCGCCGCGGGCTATGCCAAGCAGTGGCTGCGCCAGCGCTTCATGTTCTGCACCGCCAGCGCGGGCCCCGGCACGATGAACCTGCTCACCGCTGCCGGGCTCGCCCATGCCAACCGGCTGCCGATGCTGCTTTTGTGCGGCGACGGCTTCGTCACCCGGCTGCCCGATCCGGTGCTGCAGCAGATGGAGAATTTCGGCGATCCGACCTTCGGTGTGAACGACGCATTCAAGCCGGTGGTGCGCTACTGGGACCGGATCACCCATCCGGCGCAGGTGATCCAGTCGCTGCCCGCCGCGCTCGCGACGCTGCTCGACCCCGCCGATTGCGGCCCGGCCTTCATCGGGCTGCCGCAGGATGTGCAGGGCTGGGCTTGGGATTTCCCCGAGGCGATGTTCGAGAGGAAACTCCACCGCATCCGCCGCATCGCCCCCGATGAGGCCGAGATCGCGGATGCGCGCGCCGCGCTGCTTGGCGCCAAGCGGCCGATGATCATCGCCGGCGGCGGCGTGCAGTATTCGCGCGCGGCGGAGGACCTCGCCGCCTTTGCCGAGGCGCATCGCATCCCGGTGGTCGAGACCATCGCGGGCCGCGCCAACCTTCTGGCCGAGCATCCGCTCAATATCGGGCCGATCGGTGTGACAGGCTCCGACAGCGCCAACGCCATCGCAGAGGAGGCGGATGTGATCCTCGCCGTGGGCACGCGGCTGCAGGATTTCACCACCGGCTCCTGGACCGCCTTCGCTGCCGATGCCCGGATCGTGGCGATCAACGCGGCCCGGCACGACGCGGGCAAGCATCGTGCGATGCCGGTGGTCGGTGACGCCAAGCGGGCGATCGAGGCGCTGGGGCAGGGGCTCGACTACGCGGCCCCGGCCGGCTGGGTCGAGAAGGCGCAGCAGAAGCGCCGCGTTTGGGACGCCTATGTCGCCGAGAACGTCAGGCCCGGCAACCGGCCCAACTCCTACGCGCAGGCGATCGGCGTGGTGAACGATCTGTGCCACCCGCGCGACCGCATCGTCGCAGCGGCAGGCGGTCTTCCGGCCGAGGTGACGGCGAACTGGCGCACGCTGGGGCTCGGCACGGTCGACGTGGAGTTCGGGTTCTCCTGCATGGGCTACGAGATCTCCGGCGCTTGGGGGGCGCGGATCGCGCAGGCGCAGCGCGAGCCCGAGCGCGACACCATCGTCTTCATCGGCGACGGCTCCTACATGATGATGAACAGCGATCTCTACTCCGCGGCGCTCAGCCGCAAGAAGCTGATCGTGCTGGTGCTCGACAATGGCGGCTTCGCGGTCATCAACAAGCTGCAGAACAACACCGGCAACGAGAGCTTCAACAACCTGCTCGCCGATTGCCCGACCATCCCCGAACCTTTCGCCGTCGATTTCGAGGCGCATGCCCGCGCGCAGGGCGTCGAAGCCGTGACCGTCGCCAACCCGGCCGAGCTGGGCGAGGCGTTCGAGCGGGCCAAGGCCTCCGACCGCAGCCAGGTCATCGTCATGAAGGTCGACGCTTACGAGGGCTGGACCACGCAGGGCCACGCCTGGTGGGAGGTCGGCACGCCCGAGGTGACCACGAGCGATCGGGTCCGCGCCGCGCATGAGAACCAGGAATCGGGCCGCGCCCGGCAGCGGCGGGGGGTGTGATGCTGGACCGGTTGAAGGGACGCCGCTTTCTGGTGATCGGCCGCGTCGGCATGGACCTGACGCCGATGCCGCCCGGCACCCGCACCCGCGAGGCCACGGAGATGATGGTGTCGATGGGCGGCAGCTCGGCCAATATCGCGGCCGGGCTGGTGAAGCTCGGCGGCACCGCCTCGCTGGTGACTTGCGTGTCGGACGACGCGGTCGGCTGGTATTGCGAGGACCAGCTCGACGCCTATGACATCGAGCGGGTCCATGTGCGCCGGGTGAAGGGCGAGGCGCGCACCTCGCTGGCGCTGGTCGAGGCCCGTGTCGCGGAGCATCAGAGCGTCATCTACCGCAACAACGCCGCCGATTTCCGCATGAATCTCGAGGATGTCGAGGCGGTGGATTACACCCGCTTCGACGCGGTGATCACCACCGGCACGGTGTTCGCCGCCGAGCCCTCGCGCGCCGCGGCCTTCCGCGCCGTCGAACTGGCGCGCGCGGCCGGGCTGCCGGTGATCTTCGACGTCGATTACCGCCCCTATAGCTGGCCCTCGCCGCAGGTCGCCTCCGAGGTGCTGTCGCGCGCCGGCGCGCTGGCGGACGTGATCGTCGGCAATGACGAGGAGTTCGGCTTCATGGCGGGCGGCATCGAGAAGGGCTTTGCCCATGCCCGCGCGCTCGCCGAAAGCTCCGATCTGGTGGTCTACAAGATGGGCCCCGAGGGCGCCGTGACCTTCGCGGGCGGCGAGGAGCTGCGCACTGGCATCTATCCGGTCGACGCGCTCAAGCCCACCGGCGCGGGCGACAGCTTCATGGCCGGGCTGATCTCGGGCCTCGCCGAAGCGCGGCCCCTGCGCGAGGCGGTGCTGCGCGGCTCGGCCTGCGCCTCGATCGTCGTGGCGCGGCCCGGTTGCGCCCCGGCGATGCCCGATCCGGCCGAATTGCAGGCCTTTCTCGACACCCATCCCGGCCCGACCCAAGGCTGAAAGGACTTCCCATGCACATCGCTCCCCATGACAACCGCAACCGGCCCATCGTCGATGCCGAGCACGACCTGGTGCCGCTCAACTACTTCAACATCGTCAAGCTGCGGCAGGGCGAGAGCTTCGACTATGCCGTGCCGGGCTACGAGACCTGCGTGGTGCCGGCGACCGGCACGGTCGATGTCGATGTCGAGGGGATGGGCTTCGCGAGCCTCGGCGGGCGCGGCGTCGACGTCTGGGACGGCGAGCCCGAGGGCGTTTACGCGCCCGTGGGCGCCGAAGTGCGCATCACCTGCCGCAGCGAGGCGGCGGAAATCTTCGTCGCGGGGGCGAAATACGACCGGGTGCTGGAGCCCTTCGACGTGCGGGCCGATGCGCTCGACGTGGTACAATACGGCTCGGACGACACCAAGACGCACCGCAAGATCAAGCACATCCTCGGCGCCAAGCAGCACGGCAAGGTCGGCCGCCTGCTGGTGAGCGAACTCTACACCGTGGGGCAGGGCGGCTGGTCCGGCTTTCCCTCCCACAAGCACGACACCGACCGGTCCGAGAATGGCGAGATGATCGAGACCCGCCACGACGAGACCTACAACTTTCGCTTCCGGCCCGATTACGGCTCGGGGTTGCAGATGCTCCAGCGCGAGGACAACGCGCCGGGCGACGCCTACCACGTGGTGAACGGCTCGACCGTGCTGATCGACAAGGGCTACCACCCCTGTGCGGTGCTGCCGGGCTACGAGATGTACTACTTCACCATTCTCGGCGGGCTGAGCCAGCGCAGCCTCAAGCAGTATTTCCAGCCGACCCATGCCGCGCAGCTGCACACGATCCCGGGGATCATGGACATGGTGGCCAAGTTCAAATGACGCTCGCGACGCTTTCCGAAGTCCTGCAGCCGGCGCTGCGCGACGGTTACGCGGTGGCGGGCCTCGTGACGCTGGGCTGGGAGGACATGCGCGCCTATGTCGCCGCCGCCGAGGCTGAGGGCGTGCCGGTGATCCTGCAGGCCGGGCCGTCCTGCCGCAAGCACACGCCGCTGCCGGTGCTGGGGGCGATGTTCCGGCATCTGGCCGAGGCGGCCTCGGTGCCGGTGGTGGCGCATCTCGACCACGGCTACACCGAGGCCGAATGCCGCGAAGCCATCGCGGCGGGCTTCACCTCTGTGATGTTCGACGGCTCGCGGCTGCCGCTCGAGGAGAACATCGACCAGACCGCCGCCATCGCCGCAATGGCGCATGCGGCGGGGGTATCCTGCGAGGGCGAGATCGGCTTCGTCGGCTATGCGGGCGGAGAGGGCTCGGCCGGGACCGATCCGGAGGAGGCGGCGCGTTTCGCGCGCGAGACGCGCATCGACGCAATGGCTATCTCGGTCGGCAACACGCATCTGCAGGCAGGCGGCTCGGGCGGCGGGCTCGACGAGGCGCGGATCCGTGCCATCGAGGCCGTGACCGAGGTGCCGTTGGTGATCCATGGCGGCTCGGGCGTGCCGCACGCGCAGCGGCGCGCGCTGGCGCGGGGTTCGCGGATCGCCAAGTTCAACATCGGCACCGAGCTGCGCATGGAGTTCGGGCGGGCACTGCGCGCGGCCGTGGCGCGCGACCCCGACCGCTTCGACCGGGTGGCGATCTTGTCGGAGCTGCACGACCCGCTGGTCGCGGCGACGCGCGAGGTGCTGCGCGGGTTCAAGCGAGACTAGCCAGCCGGGGCGGGCCGTGGCTTGGGGCCAGGAATGTCACGGGGGCAGCGGCGTGCCGCCCCCGTTCGTCTTCAGGCGGGCAGCGGCATGGCCTGCGCCGTCGCCCGGGCCTCGGAGCGGGCGAAGAAGACGTAGTAGAACACTGGCGCCGCGATCAGCGTCAGCACCGAGGCGAAAGCCAGGCCGCCCATGATCGTCACCGCCATCGAGACGAAGAAGGCGTCGCCCAGAAGCGGCAGCATGCCCAGGATCGTCGTCGCCGCCGCCAGAACCACGGGCCGCAGGCGCGACACGCAGGCGGTGACGATCGCCTCGCGCAGCTCGACCCCTTCGGCGCGCACCAGGTCGATCTCCTCGACCAGCACGATGCCGTTCTTGATCAGCATTCCCGACAGCGACAGCAGGCCCAGAAGCGCGGTGAAGGTGAAGGGCAGGCCGGTGCCCAGCAGCCCCAGCGCCACGCCGTTGACCGACATCGGCACCAAGAGCCAGATGATCACCGGCTGCTTGATCGCGTTGAACAGCAGCACCGAGATCAGCACCATCACCAACAGCGACAGCGGCAGCTGGCGGCCGAGGCTCTCCTGCGCGTCGCTGGAGCTTTCGAACTCGCCGCCCCAGTCGAGCGCGTAGCCCGGCGGCACCTCGATCGCCTCCACCGCCGCGCGGACCTGTCCGAAGACCTCGGCCGCGGTGCGCTCGGGCGGGATGTCGGCGCCGACGGTGATGGTCGGCACCCTGTCGCGGCGATGCACCAGCGTGTTCTGCACCTCGTAGTCGAAGCCGTCGATCACCTGCTCGATCGGCAGGAAGTGCTGGCCGGTATCGGACCAGACCGGCTGGTCGCGCAGGTCGGAAGTGGCGTCGCGCGGCAGCCGCACCGTGATCGGGATCAGCCGCTCGCCCTCGCGGTAGACGCCGCTGGAGACGCCCTCGGTGGCGAAGCGCAGCGCGTTGGCCACGTCGTCGCGGCTGATCCCGGCGCTCTGCGCGCGGTCGGTGGCGTAGTCGGGGCGCAGCACCAGTTCGGGCTCGCGCCAGTCGGTGCGCGGGTCGAGGATGTCGGGCGAGGCCGCGCTCAGCACCGCGATCACCTCGTCGCCGACCGCGCGCAGTACGGCCGGATTGGGGCCGGACACCCGGACCTCGATCGGGTCGCCGCCGCCCGGTCCGAAGACCAGCCGCCGCGTGCGGAACTCGCCGGCCGGCAGTGCCTCGCGGCCGAACTGCTCCAGATCCGCCTGCAGCGCCGGGATGGTCGAGATGTCCTCGGTGCGGATGATCATGTGACCATAGCTGGGGTTGGCGTTCTCGGCGGCGTAGGTGAGCATGAAGCGCGTCGCGCCCTGACCGGCAAAGGTGGTGTAGGAGACGACCTCGTCGCGCTCGGCCAGCCAGTCCTCGACCAGCGCCAGATCTGCGGCGGTCTGCTGGATCGTGCTGCCCTGCGGCAGCTTGTAATGCACGAAGAACAGCGGCGTGTTGGAATTCGGGAAGAACTGCTGCCGGATCTGGCCGAAGCCCGCGAAGCAGACCAGCGTGATCGCGACGAGCGCCGGGATCACCAGCCAGCGCGCGGTGATCGCGCCGCGCAGGAGCGCGGCATAGCCACGGAACAGCGCGCCGTCATAAGTGCCTGCGCCGCCGGCGGTGCCGCGCTTGAACAGGTAATGGCCCAGAAGCGGCGTCACCGTGATCGCGAGCACCCAGCTCAGCAGCAGGGAGATGCCGATCACCGCGAAGAGCGAGAACATGAACTCGCCGGTGGCGTCGGGCGACAGCCCGATTCCGGCAAAGGCCATGATGCCGATCACCGTGGCGCCCAGGAGCGGGATCTGGGTCTTGCCCGCCGTCTCGGCCGCCGCCTCACGCGAGGATTTGCCGCCCTGCATGGCGATCTGCATGCCCTCGGCGACGACGATGGCATTGTCGACCAGCATCCCCATGGCAATGATCAGCGCGCCGAGCGAGATCCGTTCCATCTCGATCGCGAAGACCGCCATGAAGAACAGCGTGCCGACCACGGTGAGCAGCAGGGTCGCGCCGACCACCACCGAGGCGCGCCAGCCCATGAACAGCGCCAGCACCGCGACCACGATCGCGACCGACATGGCGAGGTTCACGAGAAAGGCGTTCGACGCCTCCTCGACCACCAGGTGCTGCTGGTAGATCGGGCTGAGTTCGACCCCGGCGGGGATCTCGGCGAAGAGCTCCGCCAGCCGGTCGTCGACGCGGTGGCCCACGGCGACGATGTTCTCGGTCGCGAGGCCTGCCACGCCGAAGGTGAAGGCCTCCGTGCCGTCATGGCGCAGGATCAGCGAAGGCCGTTCGACCCGGCCGCGATGCACATCCGCCACGTCGTAGAGGTTGAGGATCTCGCCGCCGACCCCGACCGAAAGGCCGGAGATCTCGGAGACCGTGTCGGAGCCCTCGGGCGCGGCGATCCGCACCCGCCGCCCGGCGGCGTCGACCGTGCCGGCTGGGACCACGGAATCCGCGCTGGCGAGGGCCCCGACCAGCGCCTCGGCCGGCAGGTTCTGCGCGGCCAGCAGCGCCAGCTCGGGCTCGACGAAGATCGCCTCCTGCGGCAGGCCCGCCAGTTCGACATCGGCCACGCCCTCGACCGCCAGCAGCTCGCGCCGCAGCCACGTGGCGAGGCGGTGGATCTCGGCGTCGGAATAGCCCGGCGCGGTGACGGCGTAGTAGAGGCCGAACACGTCGCCGAAGCTGTCATTGACCAGCGGCTCGCCGACGCCGGAAGGCAGGTCGCGCGCCGCGTCGCGCACCCGCGCGCGCAGCTTGGTCCAGATGCCGGGCAGCTCCTCGCCCCCATAGGTGGATTTCACCTCGACCTCGATCAGCGAGACGCCGGGGCGGTTGGTCGAGGTGATCCGGTCGATCTCGCCCATCTTCTGGATCGCGGATTCGAGCGGCTCGGACACCTCGCGGGCGACCTGCTCGGCCGAGGCGCCGGGATAGGAGGTGACGATCACCGACTGCTTGATGGTGAAGGCGGGGTCCTCGAGTCGGCCCAGCGTGGCGAAGCCCCAGATGCCGCCGAGAAGGCAGCCCAGGATCAAAAGCCAGGTCAGGATCGGCTTCTCGATGGAGGCGCGTGCGATGGTCATGACTTGCGCGCTCCTTACTGCGGGAAGCCGGCGAAGCGGCGCACCGCCTGGCCGTCTTCGAGAGCGGCGGCGCCAGCGGCGACGATCTCGGCGCCGCGCTCGACCCCGCCGGTGACGAGGAAGCCGCCGTCATCGGCGATCTCGATCTCGACCTCGCGGGCCAGCACGCGGCCCCGGTCGGGGCTGTCGCCGGGCTCGAAGACCATCACTTCGACGGTGCCGTCGAGATCGCCGACTAGCGCGGTGGGCGGCACCGGCAGCCCGCCGATCGCGCCGTCGAGCCGGGCGGTCACGGTGACCGAGGAGCCCGGCAGCACGTCGGGCGCGCTCTCGGCCTCGAAGGCCAGAGTCAGGCCGAAGCTCTGGCCCACGGCCGTGGCGTCGGAGGTGAATTCGCGGATCACCAGCGGGAAGCTCTCGGCCAGGCCGGGAAAGCGCGCGGTGATCTCGACATCGGGGTCGCGCCCGGCGCGCTGGAACAGGATCTCGGGCACCTCGACCTCGACGCGCAGCTCGGACATGTCGTGCAGCCTTACGATCGGCGTGCCGGCCCCGACGGTGGTGAAATTTGCGACCAGGCGCTCGGCGACCAGCGCCTCGAAGGGTGCGTCGAGGCGCGCCTTGGACAGCGCGCGCTCGGCGTCGCGCTGCGCCACCCGCGCCAGCTCGGCATTGGTGCGCGCCTCCTCCTGCGAGGCCTCGCTCACGGTGGAGCGGCTGAGCTGGTTCAGCCGGTCGAGGTCGCGCGCTGCCTGGGCCTGACGCAGCTCCGCCTCTTCGAGCGCCAGCTCGAAAGGTTCGGGGTCGAGTCGCGCGACAAGGTCGCCGGCGGGGATGATCTGTCCTTCGAGTACTGGGAACTCGACCAGCTGACCGCCGATCTGGAAGGCGAGGTCGACGGTCTGGCGGGCGGCCACCTGGCCGTAGAATTCGCGGGTGAGCGCCGTGTCTTCGGCGCCCAGCACCATCAGCTTGACCGGGCGGGGCGCCGCGTCGGTGACGGCCTGCTGAGCGGCGCTTTGGCTGGCGAGCAGCGTCAGCGCCGCGAGGAAGGGGAGGAGGCGGGTCAAAACGGCAATCCTTTCGGCAGGCCTTCGGCCTTGATGTGGGCGCGGATGCGGGCCAGCAGGTCGCCCAGAATGTCGAGATCGGCCTCGGGCAGGCCGGTGGCGTCGCGCAGCGCCTGCGACGCCTCCGCGAGCATCTCCTCGCGGCGGGCGCGGCCCGTGTCGGTCAGTTCGATCAGCCAGGCGCGGCGATCCTCGGGGTCGCGGCGGCGCTGGACCAGCCCGCGGGTCTCGAGCCCGTCGACCAGCGCGGTGAGGCTCGAGGGCAGGGCCTGCATGCGGCGGGCGAGATCGCCCATCCGGCTCGGCCGTGACAGCCGCAGCAGCGTCAGCCGTTCCTGCTTGGACAGGTCGGGCTCGGCGCATTCGAGCCGGTCGTGCAGCGCCCAGTAGAGCAGCACGATCCCGAGCAGCATGTCGCCGCGCCCGCCGTCGATCTCGTCAATGTCGGTCATCCGGGTACTCCGCGTGTTGCGAGTCGCCGCGGACATACTTCATGAAATGAAACATTCATATCGAAAAATAACCTGCGGCGCTGCGCCGGCCCCGGCATGCGGCGAGTCCCAGTCCGCTCGGCGGGCCGGGACAGGCTTGTCGCATTGTTCGAAAGTGGCCTCGCCGGGTGAGCGATACCGGTGGTATCGTCTGCTGTTATTTCTTTATGTATACCATTATCAAACTGGACCGATGCTGTATGGCCGAAGATGGATTAGCGGGGTTGGTTTGATCCGCCGAGGCGGGAGTGGAGGCGGACCGATGACCGTGACTTTCAAGGACGTTAAGGCTGATCTGCTCGACCAGATCGCGCGCGGGGCGATGCCGCCCGGCAGCCTCATGCCGAACGAGATCGACCTTGCAGAGAGCTATGGTTGCGCGCGGGCCACGGTGAACCGGGCGATGCGGGAGCTGGCCGACGAAGGCATCGTCGAGCGCAAGCGCAAGGCGGGCACAAGGGTGCGGATGGCGCCGATCCGGCAAGCCCGCTTCTCTATCCCCATCGTACGGGAGGAGATCGAGGCCCAGGGGGCGGAGTATCGCTATGCGCTAGTCGACCGGGCGGTGCAGGAGGTGCCGGACTGGCTGCGGGGCCGGCTGGAGCTGACCGCCGGTCAGCGGGTGCTGCATCTGGTGTGCATGCATTACGCGAGCGGCATGCCCTACCAGCACGAGGATCGCTGGATCAATCCCGAGGTCGTCCCGAGCGTGACGGAGGCGGATTTCTCGACTGCCGGCCCGAACGAGTGGCTGGTGGCCGAGCTTCCGTTCTCGAACGCCGAGATCGCCTTTTCGGCCGTCGAGGCGGACCGGGATCTTGCCGATCATCTCGGGTGTTCGACCGGCGACGCGCTGTTTCGTGCCGAGCGCACGACCTGGCTTCGGGGAAAGGCCATCACGCTTGTGCGGCTGACCTATCGGCGCGGTCACAGGATGACCACGCAGTACTAGGACACGAAGCCCGCCCCGGCGGAGGCGGGCGCGGGCTTCGGCGGGCAGTCAGAGTATGCCGGGCAGGTTCAGCCCGTGCTCGCGCGCGCATGTCCTGGCGATGTCGTAACCCGCATCGGCGTGGCGCATGACCCCGGTCGCCGGGTCGTTCCACAGCACGTTGGCGATGCGACGGTCGGCATCCTCGGTGCCGTCGCAGCAGATCACCATGCCGGAATGCTGGCTGAATCCCATGCCGACACCGCCGCCGTGATGCAGCGACACCCAGGTCGCGCCCGAGGCGGTGTTCAGCAGCGCGTTCAGGAGCGGCCAGTCCGACACCGCGTCCGAGCCGTCCTTCATCGCCTCGGTCTCGCGGTTCGGGGAGGCGACCGAGCCACTGTCGAGGTGATCGCGGCCGATCACCACCGGCGCCTTCAACTCGCCATTGCGGACCATCTCGTTGAAGGCCAGCCCCAGCTTGTGGCGCACGCCCAGCCCCACCCAGCAGATCCGCGCGGGCAGTCCCTGGAAGCTGATCCGCTCGCGCGCCATGTCGAGCCAGTTGTGTAAATGCGGGTCGTCCACCAGTTCCTTAACCTTGGCATCGGTCCTGTAGATGTCCTCCGGATCGCCCGACAGCGCGCACCAGCGGAACGGGCCGATACCCTTGCAGAAAAGCGGGCGGATATAGGCGGGCACGAAGCCGGGAAAGGCGAAGGCGTTCTCCAGACCCTCTTCCAGCGCGACCTGGCGGATGTTGTTGCCGTAGTCGAGCGTCGGCACGCCGGCGTTCCAGAAATCGACCATCGCCGCGACCTGCACCTTCATCGAGGCACGCGCGGCCTTCTCCACCGCCTTGGGATCGCTTTCCTGCCTGTCGCGCCATTCCGCCACGCTCCAGCCCTGCGGCAGGTAGCCATGGATCGGATCATGGGCCGAGGTCTGGTCGGTGACGATATCCGGGCGCACGCCGCGCTTTACCAGTTCGGGGAAGACGTCCGCCGCGTTGCCGATCAGCCCCACGGATTTCGCCTCGCCGGCCTTGGTCCAGCGCTCGATCATCTGCAGCGCCTCATCCAGAGAATGGGTGATCTCGTCGACATAGCGCGTGCGCTTGCGGAATTCGGCGCGGGTCTCGTCGCATTCCACCGCGAGGCAGCAGGCGCCCGCCATGACGGCGGCCAGCGGCTGCGCGCCGCCCATGCCACCCAGTCCCCCGGTCAGGATCCAGCGCCCTGTTAGGTTGCCGTCATAGTGCTGGCGCCCGGCCTCCACGAAGGTCTCGTAGGTGCCCTGCACGATGCCCTGACTGCCGATGTAGATCCAGGACCCGGCGGTCATCTGGCCGTACATGGCCAGGCCCTTCTTGTCCAACTCGTTGAAATGCTCCCAAGTCGCCCAATGCGGCACGAGGTTGGAATTGGCGATCAGCACCCGCGGCGCGTCCTTGTGGGTGCGGAACACGCCCACCGGCTTGCCCGACTGCACCAGCAGGGTCTGGTCGTTCTCCAGTTCCTTCAGGCTGGCGACGATGGTGTCGAAATCCTTCCAGGTGCGCGCCGCGCGCCCTATGCCACCATAGACCACCAGCTCGTGCGGGTTCTCGGCCACATCCGGGTGCAAGTTGTTCATCAGCATCCGCATCGGCGCCTCGGTCAGCCAGCTTTTGGCGGTGATCTCGGGGCCGGTCGGGGGATAGACGTCGCGGATGTTGTGGCGGGGATCGGTCATCATTTGCCTCCAAGAGACGGGGCCAGATCGGCCAGGGATTCGAGAATGCGGGCGAGAAGCCTGCGCAGACCGTCGGCCTTTTCGGCGTCGAAGGCCCAGGGCGGGGCCTCCTCGGTCAGGTAGGTCGATTGCGCCAGCTCCATCTGGATCGCGTGCAGCCCCTCGGCCGGGCGACCGTAATGGCGGGTGGTCCAGCCGCCCTTGAAGCGCCCGTTGACGGTCGTGGTGTAGCCGTTCGCCTGCGCGCAGATCTCGCGCGTCGCGGACTCGATGGCAGGCGCACAGGTCGCGCCCATGTTGGTGCCGATGTTGAAGTCCGGCAGCGTCCCGTCGAAGAGAAACGGGATATGGCTGCGGATCGAATGGCAGTCGTAGAGGATCGCCACGCCATGGCGTTGGCGGACCCGCTCCAGCTCTGCCGCGAGCGCGGCGTGATAGGGCGCGTGACAGGCGAGGCGGCGCGCCTCGATCTCTTCTGCGTCGGGCGCGTCGTCCCAGATCGGCTTGCCGTCGAAATCGGTCAGCGGTACCAGCCCGGTGGTGTTCCGCCCCGGATAGAGGCTCTGGCCCGAGGGGTCGCGGTTGGCGTCGATCACGTAGCGGTGGAAGGTGGCGCGCACGGTGGTCGCGCCGGGCAGCAGACCGTCACAGAGCCTGTGGATGTGCCAGTCGGTATCGCGCAGCTCCCGCCCGCGCGCGTTCAGCCGGGCCCGGACATCCGCGGGCAGCCATGTGCCGGTATGGGGCAGGCCCAGCACGACCGGGCCGCCGCCGCGGGTGACCTCGACCGGGGTCATGCGCCCAGCTCCGGCATCGGGGTGCCGGCCGCCTCTACGACATCCGCGCCGCGCACCAGCGCGGCGGCCGCCTCGAGATCGGGGGCCATGTAGCGGTCTTCGATCAGGGGCGGGACATCCGCACGCAGGCGGTTCAGCACCGCCTGCAGCGGCGCGCTGGTGGAAAGCGGCGCGCGGAACTCGATGCCCTGCGCGGCGCACAGCAATTCCACACCAAGGATGCGCTCGAGGTTCGCCACCATCCGGCCCAGCCGCACCGCGCCATGCGCGGCCATGCTGACGTGGTCCTCCTGGTTGGCCGAAGTCGGCGTCGAGTCGGTCACGCAAGGATTGGCAAGGTGCTTGTTCTCGCTCATCAGCGCCGCTGTCGTCACTTCGGCGATCATCAGCCCCGAGTTCAGACCCGGCGCAGGGGTCAGGAAGGGCGGCAGGTCGAAGCTCAGCGTCGGATCGACGATCAGCGCGATGCGGCGCTGCGCGATGGCGCCGATCTCGGCCACGGCGAGCGCGATCATGTCGGCGGCGAAGCCCACCGGTTCGGCGTGGAAATTGCCGCCCGAGACGATCAACCCCGCCTCGGTCAGCACCAGCGGGTTGTCGGTGGCGGCGTTGGCCTCGATCTCCAGCGTGCGGCCGGCCATGCGCAGCATGTCCATCGCCGCGCCGGTCACCTGCGGCTGGCAGCGGATGCAATAGGGGTCCTGCACCCGGCTGTCGCCCTCGCGGTGGCTTTCGCGGATCTCCGAGCCGTCGAGCAGGGCGCGCATGACCGAGGCGGCCTCGATCTGCCCGGCATGGCCGCGCAGGGCATGGATTTCTGGCTGCAGGGGCGCGGTGGAGCCCATGATCGCATCGGTCGACATGGCCGAGGTCACCAGCGCCGCCTGCATCGCGCGCCAGGCGTCGAACAGCCCCGCCAGCGCGAAGGCGGTGGAGAACTGGGTGCCGTTGATCAGCGCCAGCCCCTCCTTGGCGCCAAGCTCCACCGGCGCGAGCCCGGCGCGCTTCAGCGCCTCGGCACCGGGCAGGGTTTCGCCCTCGAAGACAGCTTCGGCATGGCCCATCATCACTGCCGCCATGTGGGCCAGCGGCGCAAGATCGCCCGAGGCGCCGACCGAGCCCTGCACCGGGATCACCGGCGTCACGCCGCGCGCCAGCATCTCCTCGATCAGGGTGATCAACTCCATCCGCACCCCCGAGGCGCCGCGCCCGAGGCTGAGCAGCTTCAACGCCATCATCAGCCGGGTCTGCGCGCGCGGGATCGCATCGCCCACGCCGCAGCAATGCGACAGGATCAGGTTGCGCTGCAGGGTCGCCGTGTCCTCGGCCGCGATCTTGACCGAGGCGAGCTTGCCGAAGCCGGTGTTCACCCCATAGACCGCCGCTTCGCCATTGGCGGCGGCGGCGATCCGGGCGGCAGCCTTCTCGATGGCTCCATGGCAGGCGGGATCGAGGCGCAGGGCGGTTTCGTCGCGATACAGGCGGGCAAGATCGGCCAGCGTCGCTGCGCCGGGAGTGAGCGTCAGACTGGTCATTGAATGGCTCCGAAAATGCGGGAATGCAGCGGGTTGAACCCGATGCGATAGGATAGCTCGGCGGGCGCCTCGACATCCCAGACCGCCAGTTCGGCCCGCTGGCCGGGGGCGATGGTCCCGACATCGCCCAGCCCGAGGGCGCGGGCGGCGTTCACGGTGACGCCGCGCAGCGCCTCCTCGGGAGTCAGGCGGAACAGGGTGCAGCCCATGTTCATCGCCAGCAGAAGCGAGGTCAGCGGCGACGAGCCCGGATTGGCATCGGTGGCGATCGCGATGGGCACGCCGTGATCGCGCAGCATTCGCACCGGCGGCTCTTGCGTCTCTCGCAGCGTGTAGAAGGCGCCGGGCAACAGGACCGCGACCGTACCGGCCCCGGCCATTGCCTTCACGCCGGCCTCGTCGAGATACTCGACGTGATCGGCCGACAGCGCACCATAGCCCGCCGCCAGCGCCGCGCCGCCGAGGTTCGACAGCTGTTCGGCGTGGAGCTTCACGGGCAGGCCGAGCGCCCGCGCCACGTCGAAGACCCGCGCGATCTGGGCGGGGGAAAAGGCGATGCCCTCGCAAAAGCCGTCGACCGCGTCCACGAGCCCCTCTGCATGGGCCGCCCGGAGCGCCGGGATGCAGACCTCGTCGATATAGGCGTCGGCCCGGTCCCGGTATTCGACCGGCACCGCGTGAGCGCCAAGGAAGCTGGTCTTCACCCGCACCGGTCGGCCCTTCTCGACCGCCCGCGCCACCCGCAGCATGCGCAACTCTGTGTCGAGGTCGAGCCCGTAGCCCGACTTGATCTCCAGCGTGGTGACGCCTTCGGCGATCAGCGCGTCGGCGCGGCGCAGGGCGCCGGCCAGCAGCGCCTCCTGCGTCGCCTGCCGCGTCGCGGTGACGGTCGAGACGATGCCGCCGCCCGCGCGCGCCACCTCCTCGTAGCTGGCCCCGTTCAGCCGCATCTCGAATTCGGCGGCGCGGTCGCCGCCATGCACCAGATGGGTGTGACAGTCGATCAGCCCCGGCGTCACCAGCCGCCCGCCCAGATCGATCCGCTCGGCCTTGGCGAGCTCGGACGGCAGATCGGCGCGCGCGCCGATCCAGCGGACACGTCCCCTCTCGATGGCGATGGCCCCATCCGAAACCAGCCCGTAGGGCGCGTCCCCGGTCAGGGTGGCGGCGGTCAGGTTGGTCAGCAACCGGGGCGCTTCAGGCATCAGGCATGTCTCCAGATTCCGCTTTCCTCTTATCGGCGGCTTGTTTATATGTCTATACATAATAGCTTTAAGGTCGCAAGATATGGCCGTGATATACGCGAAGCAGGCCTTGCTGGACGAAGGCTGGGAGACGAATGTCCGGCTGGACCTGCGCGATGGCAGGATCGTCTCGATCGACCCCGGCACCGGACCCGAAGCCAATGATACCCGCGTGGACACGCTGCTGCCGGCGCTTGGCAACCTGCACAGCCACGCCTTCCAACGCGCGATGGCGGGCATGACCGAATTCCGACGGGCCGGGCGGGACAGCTTCTGGACCTGGCGCGAGTTGATGTACCGTTTCATGGAGCGCCTGACCCCGGAGCAGATCGAGGCGATCGCGGCGCAGGTCTATGTCGAGATGCTGGAGGCGGGCTATGCCAGCGTCGGTGAGTTTCACTACGCCCATCACCAGCCCGGCGGCGCGCCCTATGACAACATCGCGGAGCTGTCGGAGCGGATCTTCGCGGCGGCGGCGCGGACCGGCATCGGGCTGACGCATCTGCCGGTGCTCTACAGCTATGGCGGCGCGGGACAGGCCGAACTGAGTGCGGGCCAACGGCGCTTCGGCAATAGCGTGGACGATTTCGAGCGCCTGTTCGACGCGGCCTCGGCCGCGCTGCGGCACCTGCCGGGGGATGCGCGGATCGGCATCGCGCCCCATTCCCTGCGCGCCACCTCGCCCGGAGAGCTGTCGCGGCTGGTGGCGCGACACGGGCAGGGGCCGATCCATATCCATATCGCCGAGCAGCCGCGGGAGGTGCGCGAGATCGAAGACTGGCTGGGCGCGCGGCCGGTCGAATGGCTGCTCGGCAATCAGCCGGTGGACGACCGCTGGTGCCTGATCCACGCGACCCACATGACGGTTACAGAGACACGCGATATGGCCGCGAGCGGCGCCGTGGCGGGGCTGTGTCCGATCACCGAGGCCAATCTCGGCGACGGAGCGTTCAACGGTCCGGGCTATGTCGAGGCCGGTGGAGGCTTCGGGATCGGGTCGGATTCCAACGTCAGCATCTCGCTGACCGAAGAGCTCCGGATGCTGGAATATTCGCAGCGCCTCCGCGACACGAGCCGCAACGTGCTGGTCCCGGGCGAGGGGTCGGTCGGCCGGTTTCTCTACACCTCGGCCGCGCGGGGGGGTGCGCAGGCCCTTGCCCGTGCCTCAGGCTCGATCGCCACTGGCAATCTGGCCGATCTCGTCGCGATCGACAGCCGATCCGCCGCGCTCTGCGCGCTGTCGCGCGACAGCTTGCTCGATGGCCTCGTCTTCGCCGCGACGGACCGCATCGTCACAGATGTCTGGAGCGCCGGGCGGCATGTGGTGCGGGGCGGGCATCACGTAGAACGGGACGCCGTCTTCGCAGACTATCGCACGGCAATCGCGAGACTGGTCGCAAGCTGATCCTGCCCGTTCGAAGGCCCGACGTTTCATGAGGTGAAGGACACCAACGCCACTGCCCTCCCGGTGCGCTCGGCTGCAGCATCCGCAGCATCATTTCGCACCGCTCGACCGGGATCACCTCGGCGCGGGGGCAACTGTGTCGTTTCTTAGAGGCGAATGGGCTGTTTGTTTCGGATCATGGCGTTGAGGATGACGAGGAGCTGACGGGCAACGGCAATGAGAACTGTTTTGGGGGCTTTGCCGGCAGCCTTCATT
>Ga0208794_1000248_pt1 | contig 42065 bp, 39 predicted proteins | sample 32_taG_FD_184106 | JGI IMG/M metagenome (GOLD analysis project Ga0208794, IMG submission 184106) | Marine viral communities from the Gulf of Mexico - 32_GoM_OMZ_CsCl metaG (SPAdes) (version 2) | ecosystem: Environmental > Aquatic > Marine > Oceanic | place: Atlantic Ocean: Gulf of Mexico... | reverse complement strand
GGATTGACCCCGCTCAGGTACCAAGACACATGCGCTGGCCCTGGGTAGTGTTCTGGCTGCTGACGGTTGTGGCTGTCATCAGCACCCTCGCCGCCGTGCTGGCGTTGCCGCAGGTGCTGGACACCCCTTGGTTCGACCGTTTCGTCTCGCCCGATGCCTGGCGCGGCCATGTCATTAGCATCACGGCTTTGGCCCTTATCCTGCTTCCCAAATTCTTCAGCCCGCTCTCCTTCATCAAGCGGCTGCCACGACAAATGCTGGTGTTCGTCGTCGCCATCGGCATTCTCGACAGCTTTGGATGGAACGGCCATGTCGCCAATCTGATGCTCCTGGGCACCTTGGCTTACCTCGCCGCGACCCTGCTCTTGCCCTATTTCGGCGATGCCGCGAGTTATCTTTCAGCCCAGACTGAAACCGTGCAGAGCCGGCAAGGTGTTCGCAATCGCGGCCTCGCCCTGCTCAAGGCCCTGCATGAGGACCCCGAATATGACCGCATCGTCGTGGTCGCGCACTCTTTGGGGTCGGTCCTGGCCTATGATCTGCTCCATATCCTCTGGCGCGAGGTGGGTCCGACCAAGGATAACCCGCCGGGTCCTGACGCCCTGGCCGCCTTTTCAGCATTGGATGACTTCGTGTCCAACGCCCCCCCGCAGGCCTGGAACAGCGAGCAGATTGCCCAATATCAGGCCTTGCAATGGAAGATTTACGAGGCCCTGCGCCTCCAGAAGGGGCAGGCTGGCTCCGACACGCAATCGGGATGGAAGATTTCCGACCTCGTGACCCTTGGCTCGCCCCTCTCCAGTGCTGAATTCCTGGTGACGGATGGTAGTGCGGACTTTGCCCGCATGAAAACCGAGCGCGTCCTGCCCACGGCGCCCCCACAGGCCTATGACGCAACGCGCGGCACCATCTATCCAGACCCGCAAAAGGGCCCTGTCGCCCACCATGCCGCCGTGTTCTCGGTGGTGCGCTGGACCAATCTGTTCGACCGGATCGAGAGTCCGCTGTTTCTGCTGGGCGATGCCATTTCGGGGCCTTTGTCCGGCGCGGATCGGTTCGGGCCCGGCGTCAGTGACCGAAAAGTCGAAATCACCTGGGGGCGGCTGGGTTGGCGGCTGTTCACCCACAATTTTTACTGGACGGACACCTCACCGGCCGACGAACCGCCGGCCGATCACATCACCGCGTTTCGCGACGCAGTGGGGCTGGAACGGTCCGCGCCCTGATTTTCCGTTCGTTCCGCGAATACGGGCGAGCGGGAACCATCAATAATGCGGCGGCGGCCGTTCCGTCGCTGGGTCGGCAATGTAGCTGCCGGAACGCATTTGTTCTTCGAGCATGGCCAGTTTCTTGGTCAAGAGATCGATGCTTTGCCATTGTGCCGTCAGCGCCGCATTTAGCTCCTCGATAGTCTGGTCCTGATAGGCGACGCGTGTTTCCAACGCGTCGATCCGCTCATTGTGTTCGGCGCTGCTCATGGGCCTTCTCCATTCCTGGAACGCCCGGAATACGGGGGTTTCGCGCCATCTTCAAGGGGCCAGACCCTCACCAGCGAATTGACGCAAGCGGAACCCTTCATCAGCGCCAGCCATTGATGGAGCACGATCCGCCAACGGGGAGCCGCAAAATGGCCACCACAGCAATGCTCGATCAGGCCGTTCACGGCCACCTCGATACCATGACCGCATCGCAATCTGCGGCGCGGCTGGTCGTCTGTGTGAGCCTGCCCCTTGGCGCCTTTGGCTTGATCCATCTTGCCGCTGGTGCCTTCGGCGTGTTCCCGATCTTTTTTGCTCCATTCGGCCTTCCTCACTGGGGCGGCGCCGCCCTGCATCTGGCCCAGCTCGCCCTTCTGGGTGCCGCCTTTTGGGCGCTTACAGAGCAGGTGATCCGCGGAACCTCGCGTCAATGGCTGATCGGCCTGACCATTCTCTACAGCCTGCTGCCTTTCTTCACACCGCTGCTCGATTCCCTGCAACTGGGCCTGGTCTGCACGGCTATGTTTCTGAGTACCCTGGCAGCTATTCAGCGCGTCGGCTCTGCCGCGCCGCTGGCTGGTTGGTTGATGGCGCCGATGCTTGCCGTTACCGGCACCGGCGCGGCTCTGGGTTTGACCATCGCCGCTGCCTACAGCCCGCCCTTTGCTCTCATGCAGTCGGGCCACACCCAGCCTGCTGCCTAGCAGTTACCTCAAAGTTCCCTCTTTTCAGCTCCCGCCCCAACCGCCATCTGGGCGGGAGATTTGTATCCGGAGGCCGTAATGACCAAGTTGCTCAAGATCGACGTGTTCACCGATGTGGTCTGCCCCTGGTGCCTTGTTGGCTCGGCAAGACTTGATCAGGCGATTTCCCGGCTTCCCGACGATGTCGACATCGAACTTGAGCACCATCCCTACTTTCTCGATCCCAATACGCCGCCCGAGGGCGTCAATGTCCACGAAATGCTCCGCGAGAAATATGGCCGCGCGCCAGAGGAAATGTACGCCCGTGTCGAAGGCGAGGCGGCCAAGCTCGGCATCTCACTTGATCTGAGCAAGCAGGATCGCCGCTATAGCACCAACAAGGCGCACACGCTGATCCGCCTCTCCAAACCCAATGGCAATCAACACGAGCTCGCCAGGGCCATCACCGATGCGCATTTCCTGGAGTACAAGTCCATCAATGACGACCAGGTGCTCTGCGATATTGCGGTCGAGCATGGCTGGGATCGTGGCGACGCGCTTGATGCCTTCAATGACGAGCATGAACTCGAGGTGACCGCCCAGCTGGCCGCGAGTGCCGCCGAACAGGGAATACGGGGCGTGCCGTTTTTTGTCTTCGGCCAGAAATATGCATTGTCCGGCGCGCAACCCGACGAGGTTTTTGCCCAGGCGCTCGACAAGATCATTTCGGAACTCTGACAACGTGTTACGCCCTGCTATAGTCAGGGCAAATCGTCTGATCCGGGACTGGACATTTGAAACTGCTGCTGCGCTTTCTGCTCGCCCTGCTCGTCCTCATCGTGGCGTGCTACATCGGCGTGGTGGGCTACATGTATTTCAATCAGCGTGCGCTACAATATAGCGCGCGAGGCGAAGTGGTCGCCCTCGGCGATACCGGGCTGAACAATGCCGACGATATCACCATCCAGAGCGGTGATGCCGCGATCAACGGATGGTATCAGGCACCACGGCCCGGCATGCCGGTCATTCTCTATCTCAAGGGCAATTCCAAGAGTTTCTCGGAAGAACACGAGCGCTTTGAGCGCTTCGCCGCCGATGGCTACGGTTTTTTGGCCTTTGACTATCGAGGCTTCCCCGCCTCGCCCGGCGAAATTTCAGAAACCAATATTCTGGACGATGCCATCGCCGCTTATGACTGGCTGGATGCCCAAACGGAGGCGCCAATCCTGATCTGGGGCCGTTCGCTTGGGTCGGGGCCGGCAACTTATGTAGCAAGCGAACGGGATGCGGTCGCTTTGCTGCTCGAAACCCCGTTCCTCTCGGCCGTGAATGTCGCGGCGGAACGCTATCCGATCCTGCCGGTGGCGCTGGTCATGCAGGACCAGTTCCGCAACGATCTGTGGATTGGCGACGTCGCTGAACCAGTTCTGGTTGCACATGGTACCGCCGACCGCACCATCGACCTCTCCAATGGAGAACGGCTTTACGCCCAGGCCCCCAATCCGGATGAGCTCTGGATCGTCGAGGGCGCCGACCATTCTGACCTCTGGGATGCCGGCATCTGGGATCGTGCCAAGCCCTTCTTTGACCGCGCGATGAACCGGTGAAACCGCCGCGCCCACTGGGCATGTCAGCCAGGCGGACCGCTATCATCGGCGGGCTGATGGTGACAACGGGCCCGCTCAGCCTGACGCTATACGGCCCCGCACTGCCTGCAATCGTCACGGATCTGGGCACCACTGATGCGGGCGGCAAGCTGACCATGACGGTCTATTTCGCCGCCTTCGCCATTTCGCAATTGCTATGCGGTCCGCTTTCCGACCGGTTCGGCCGCCTCTGGGTCGGGGCGGCATTTTTCGCCATTTATGTGCTCGGCTCGCTGGTCTGCGTCCTGGCCCCGAGCCTGGAAATGCTGCTGCTGGGCAGGGTGATGCAGGGTTTCGGCGTGTCCGCGGGCGGCGCCATCTCCCGCGCCATGGTGCGCGACCAGTTCACGGGTATGGAGGCGGTACGCATCCTTACCCTGGTCAATCTCATTCTCACGGTGACGCCTGCCATCGCCCCGACCCTGGGAAGCCTCATCATGCTGGCAGGAAGCTGGCACGTCATGTTTGCCATCATGGCCGCGTTTGGCGTCGCAATCATCACCCTTTTGGGTCTTGGCGCGCGCGAGACCTTGCCAGAAACGGCGCGCGTGCCGCTCGCCCCTCGCCGGACCCTCCGCAATTATGCGGACCTGTTGCGGGCGCCAGATTTTGTGTTGCCCGCCCTGATGCTGGCGCTGGCATTTGGCGGCTTTTACGGATTTGCCGCGCTGCTGCCCTTCGTCCTCATAGAGGATATCGGCCTCACGCCTTTCCAGTTCGCCATGGCCTTGCTGATCCAGACCGGGTCCTTCATCGTCGGCAATTTGGTCGCCGGCCGTCTGTCACATCGGCTGGACGGGCCGCAACTGGTCGTTGTCGGGCTGGTGCTGCTTGGCCTTGGCGGGCTCGGCTTTGCGGTGGCCCCGCGGCTCTTTCCCGAGTCGGTCCTGGCCGTCATGGCGCCGGTGAGCCTGTGGATGCTTGCCCTGACGGCCATCGGCCCGAGCGCCACGGTCGCAGCCATGGCACGCTATGGTCACATGGCCGGTGCGGCCAGCGCCATGGCCGGCTTTTTCCAGATGGGCGGGGGCTTTGTCGCCTCGCTATTGGCCGTCACGCTGTTTGCCGATGCCCGGGCGGCGCTGACCGTCGTTCTGCCATTGCTGGCGGTGCTGACCATAGCCACCGCCATGCTGCACCGTCGCCTGGTTCCCGGGCAATAAAAAACGCCGCCCCGCAAGGGACGGCGTTCGATCATGAGCTTCTGCAGCGCTTAACCGCGACCAGTGGCCACGATACCGCCTTCGCGCTGAGCACGCTTGCGGGCCAGCTTGCGGGCGCGGCGGACGGCCTCGGCCTTCTGGCGAGCCTTCTTTTCAGAGGGCTTTTCATAATAGTTGCGCAGCTTCATTTCGCGGAAGACACCTTCACGCTGCAGCTTCTTCTTCAGTGCGCGCAGCGCCTGGTCAACATTGTTATCGCGAACGACTACTTGCAAAGGTCAACCGCCCTTTCAGAGCTATGCAAACTTTTTGGAGACATACGGCATGGCCATGCAGACCACCCCGCCGACCAGCCGAGCCGGTCACCGTGGCGCGCTCTATAGCCCAACATTGGCGGCCTGTCCACACTCAATACCGGGAAAAATGTGCGCGTCTTGTGGGTTTTGCTGTCTCAGACTACCCCTTTGGCTTCGAAGTGCTGGAGGCCAATATGTTTCAACCCCTCGTCATGGTGCCCGGATTAAGGTGCGACGGCTTTCTTTACCACCCGGTCATCTTGCGCCTGGATAGCCATATCGCCCCGGCTGTTGCTGATGTCTCGCTCGACGACACCATTGCCGGCATGGCGGGCCGCATCCTCGCGGCGGCGCCGCCCCGCTTCGCCCTCGCCGGTCTGTCGATGGGGGGCTATGTCGTGCTCGAAATCATGCGTCAGGCGCCCGAGCGGGTGACCCATCTGGCCTTGCTCGACACCAATGCCCGCCCCGACACTGACGAACGCAAACAGGCCCGCCTGGCGGAGATGGAACTGGTGCGGCAGGGCAAGTCGGCCCTCGTGTCGCGAATGGCCCTGCCCGGCCTGCTGGCGCCGACACATCTGAAAGGCCCGGTGGCAGATCAGGTGCATGACATGGCCATGCGAGTCGGAACGGACACCTATTTGCGTCAGCAGGCGGCCATCATGGCGCGCATTGATTCCCGACCTTTTCTCAAAGACATCGGGGTTCCCACGCTGGTCGGTGTGGGCGCGGAGGACAAGCTCATCCCTCTGCCGCTTTCAGAAGAAATGGCCGGCCTCATACCCAGCGCCGAGCTGACAATCTTCCCCAACGCTGGTCATGTCCCGACGCTGGAAAATCCAGAAGCGGTAGCCGAAGCGATGAACGCCTGGCTGCGGCGATAAGGCTTCAGCCGCGCACGATTGTGTTGATGTGCCCCATCTTGCGGCCGGGCCGCGCTTCAGCCTTGCCGTAAAGATGCGGCTGCGTATCGCCATCGATCCCGTGGGGCACCTGATCGACCTCGTCCCCGATCAGGTTCTGCATCACCACATCGGCCATGCGTTGCGGATCACCCAGCGGCCATCCGGCAATGGCGCGAATATGCTGCTCGAACTGATCGGTCAGGCATACAGCCTCGGTCCAGTGCCCTGAATTATGCACGCGCGGGGCGATCTCATTGACCAGCAGAGCTGGACGCTCCCCGCCAACAACAAAAAACTCGACCCCCAGCACCCCCACATAATCAAGCGCCACCACGATCACCTTGGCCAGCATGGCAGCATGTTTGGCAACGCCCGGCGCGATGTCGCCCGGCACGGTCGAAGTGAACAGAATATGATCCCGATGCACATTCTCCGCAGCATCGAAAGCCCGCACAGTGCCATCCAGCCCGCGCGCCACCACCACCGAAATTTCCTTCTCGAAGGGCACAAATCCCTCGAGCACCAGCGGGTGCGGCTTCAGTTCATTGAAAGCCGCCTCGGCATCCTCGGGCACACGCAGTACCCTTTGCCCCTTGCCGTCATAGCCCAGCCGCGTCGTCTTGAGCACCGCCGGCAGCCCCAGTTCGCCGACAGCAGCCTTTAGATCGTCAAGGCTGTGCACTGCCCGATAGGGCGCCACGGGAATGTTCTTGGAGGCGAGAAAGCCCTTTTCCGCCAGCCGGTCCTGCGAAATGGCCAGTGCATTGGCGCCGGGTCGCAGCGGCTTCAACCCTGCCAGCACTTCGGCAGTGGCCGCCGGCACATTCTCGAATTCATAGGTCACGACGTCGACCTGGGCCGCGAAGGCCTTGAGCGCTTCGATATCGTCATAGGCCCCAATTGTCCTGAGCGGCGTCACATCAAAGGCCGGGCTCTGCGGATCAGGGCAATAGATGTGGCTCTTTAGGCCAAGCCTGGCGGCCGCCAGCGCCAGCATGCGTCCAAGCTGTCCCCCACCCAGAATACCGATGGTGGAGCCGGGGGTGAGAACGGTCGATTTGTCGGTCAAGGCACTACTCTAGATCGGACGGAAACTGGGGTACGGCTTGGGTCTGGCGGGCACGATGCGCGTCGAGTCGGTCGGCCAGTTCGTCATCGCTGAGCGCCAGCACGGAAGCTGCCAGAAGCGCTGCATTGATGGCGCCTGGTTCGCCGATGGCCAGCGTGCCAACCGGTACGCCGCCAGGCATCTGTACGATGGAATAGAGACTATCCATGCCACTGAGCGCCTTGGACCGCACCGGGACACCAAACACCGGCAAAGGCGTCATGGCCGCAATCATGCCCGGCAGGTGCGCAGCGCCGCCAGCGCCGGCTATGATGACCCTGATACCCTCTTCGCGCGCATTGGTCGCAAAATCCACCATCCGCTCAGGCGTTCGGTGGGCCGAAACGATACGTGCCTCGTATTCGACTTCTAGAGTTTCGAGGGTTTCGGCGGCCAGCCGCATGGTGGGCCAGTCGGATTGGCTGCCCATGACAATGGCGACCGGTGGCTTGAGCATGGCGATTCCCCCGTGCCGCTCCGCAAAGCGCGCACCCAAGCATCGGACCGAAAAGTGTTATGCGGTTTTCGGGCGACTCCGATGCGAATCCAAAACTAGAGCGCACGATCCGATTTCGCCGGATCGTCAGGCGCTCTAGCCCAATTCCTGCCACAACTCAAGGCGCCGGAGCACTCAGGCAATGATGTCGGGCAGCAGAATATTCTCGAGTTGGACAATCCGGTCCTTGAGCGAAAGCTTGCGCTTCTTGAGGCGCTGAATGAGCATTCGATCAGCCAATTGCGACTGGCTCAAGGTGTGGATCGCCGCGTCGAGATCTGCGTGTTCCTGGCGTTTTGTGGCCAGTTCGATCCCCAATTGGGTTTCCTGTTCCTTGGTCAGCGAGAGCATTGTTTACCGGAATTTCAGGCGCCAAATCTTAGCCTTGGTTAACCGATCACAACAAGTTTTGCACCTGATTTCCGGGAGCGCCAGAAACGGCGTCGACAAAGGATGAAATATTTGTGACGATGGCTTTGTCCAACACGCTGAAAGGAGTTGTTATGACGACTGAAGGCCACATCGCTGCGCTTGAACGCCGCCATCAGGAACTGGATCAGATGATCCAGACTGAATCCCAGAACCGGCTTGCCGACGACCTAACGGTTTCGGCCCTAAAGCGCAAAAAACTCGAAGTGAAGGACGAACTTTTCAAGCTCCAGAGCGCTACGCGGCAATAAGGCAGCACCATTCATACATCATCAATTGCTCTGGAGGGTCACGGCATCACGCCGCGGCCCTTTTTCTTTCCTGGCTCGCAGTCAATTTGCTAGGATTAACATCCTCTTAAGATGCGGGCGGCATCGTCATTCCCAAAACGGCACAACACGATTCGTGCCGCACAAGATTGCTTTTGGGGTGAATATGACGCGTGTTCTGGTGGTGGATGATGATCCGGTACAATTGCGCTTGACCTCGGAAGTGGCCAACCGCGCCGGGTTCAAGCCGATCACCGCAACCGGCGGCGAACAGGCCCTTTCAATCCTGCGCGAAGACCCCCAGCTTGGCGCCATGATCCTTGATCTCGTCATGCCCGATCTCGACGGCATGGGCGTAATGGAAGCCATGCGCAAGGAAGGGATCACCACCCCCGTCATCATCCAGACGGCGAACGCCTCGCTGGAAACAGTCATCTCCGCCATGCGCCAGGGCGCGGCAGACTATTTCGTCAAGCCCGTTGCCCCCGAGCGCCTCGTCATCTCGCTGCGCAATGCCATGAAGCTGGATGCGCTCGAAGCCGCCATTCGCGCCGAGCACGCCCGCAAGTCGGGCACCTTCAGCAAAAAAGACATGATTGCCGCGGCGCCGGCCATGGCACGGGTAATAACGCTGAGCGCCAAGGTCGCGAAAAGCAATATACCGGTGCTCATCGAAGGGGAGTCCGGCACCGGCAAGGAGTTGGTAGCCCGCATCATCCAGGGCACGGGTGACCGCGCCGGCAGGCCCTTCGTCACGGTCAACTGCGGCGCCATCCCCCCCAATCTGGTGGAATCGGTACTCTTCGGACACAAGAAGGGTGCTTTTACCGGCGCCCATGCCGATCAGCCGGGCAAATTTGCCGAAGCCCATGGCGGCACGCTTCTTCTCGATGAAGTCGGCGAACTGCCGCTTGAAACGCAGGTGAAATTGCTCCGCGCCCTGCAGGAGGGCGAGATCGAACCAGTCGGGGCCAGCCGGCCCGAAAAGGTCAATGTGCGGTTGATTTCGGCCACCAATCGACGCCTGCTCAACCTGGCCAAATCCGGCGAGTTCCGCGAGGATCTGTTTTACCGGCTCAATGTCTTCCCGATCTACGTTCCGCCGCTACGCGAGCGACTGGAGGATCTGCCGGCACTGATCAACCATTTCATCGCCCGTTTCTCGGCGGAGGCTGGCAAGCGGGTGCTGGGCGTGTCCCCGGCGGTGACCGAACTGCTGGGCAAGTATGACTGGCCGGGCAATGTGCGCCAGCTCGAAAATGCCGTTTATCGGGCCATCGTGCTCAGCGACAGTGCCTTTCTCGAAACGCAGGACTTTCCGCAGGTGCTGGCACAGGCCGCCGGGCGCGAGGAGGCGCTGCGCTCTGTCGAGAAAGTGGTCGAACTCACCGAGCCGGTGCATATCGACGCTGTGGTCGCCCGCTCGCCCATCGCGCCCGAACCGCCAGCAGCACGCGACCGTTTCCTGTCCGACAGCGGTGAACTCCAGCAGCTCTCGGACATTGAACGGCAGGCCATTGCCTTTGCCATCGAGCACCACGGCGGGCGCATGTCGCGCGTCGCTCGGGCGCTGGGTATCGGCCGCTCCACGCTCTACCGCAAACTCCACGAATACGGCTTGGCAGAAGGCCTGATCAACGACGCCGCCTGAGGCGCTGACAATTTGACTGGAAAGCAGTCGCGTTAACCCTGTTGCTTACCGGGCTCTTAAGAAATTGGCGCGAAATGTCGCCAGTGTCTTAACCCCGCGCGAGGTCAACATGCGACATCCAGTCATTGCCGTTCTTGCCCTTCTCTCGGCCGGGGCGTCAGCTCAGGCTGCAGATCTCAACTGGAACAGCAACGCCACCTCGCCAATCTATGGCAACGCCAGTGCGGCCCAGTGGACTGGCTTTTATGCCGGTGTCAGCGGCGGCTATGGCTGGGGCACAACCACCAACGCTCCGCCTCTGGCCGGTGGCCAGGCCAATAACAACAGTGCTGGCTGGCACCTTGGCGCCCAGGCTGGCTACAATATCGATATGGGCGGCTTTTTGATCGGCGGTGAAGCCGATCTGCAATGGGCCAATATCGGTTACAACGAACCTATCGCCGGCGGCACCTTTGAGGCCAAGACGGATTTCTTCGGCACTGTACGCGGCCGCGCCGGCGTCCCGGTGGGTCAGGTCATGCCCTATGCCACTGGCGGTCTCGCTTTCGGCCGCGGCGTGGCGCAGGAAAGCACTGGCGTCGTCACCTCCCAGACCGCCAACCACTTTGGCTGGACCGCAGGTCTAGGCCTTGAAGCACAGGCCACCAGCAATATTTCGCTCAAGGCGGAGTATCTCTATGTTGACTTGGGTGAACAGGCTTATGCGGGCCTTCCCACCGGCAACCGCGACATCACTCAGCGTTTTTCGATCATACGTGCTGGCATCAACTACAAGTTTTGAGGTCGGTGCCGGCGACGCTGGCACGCACTCAATGAAGGGCTCGTAAGCTAGACCATCATCCAGGTCGAAGAAGTGCTCTAAGATGGAGCCTCATGCCTTCGATCCCGCCTGACCAAGTCCGTCGTGCCATGCGGCGGCTCTTCGGTCTCTTGTGGCCGGCCTGCACCGTTGCAACCCGGCCACAGCCGCGTTTCACGAAACTGCGAGCAATTGCTCCTGTTAAGAAATGCGCGCTATTGACGTCTTGATATGCGCGGCCTTTCCAGATTCGCGATGGGACCGGGCGCGGTCGTTCGTTGTCGGGAGCAAACATGAACAAGGTTCTGGTCAGTCTTCTTGCCCTGGTTGCCGCCACAGCCGCGATTCCACCGGCCCTGGCTCAGCAGGTCGCGAGCCTTGAGACGCACCGCGTCGTCATTGCCCCGCCGCAAAGCGCCCTGGCCCGCACCATAAAGAACGGCCTCTCTGCCGCATATTACGGCGCCCGCCCCGATACGCGTGCGCATGAGGAAGCCCAGAGGCTCTACTTCCTTTATGGCGAGCGCCATTTCGAGCCGATCTGGCTGACCCAGAGGGCCGATGGCGCCGTCACGTTCTCGCCCGCCGCTGCCAAGATCATAGCCCTGTTCCAGGACGCAGCCACACAAGGCCTGGACCCCGCCGACTATCTGACCCCATCCATCGACGCCGCACGGCTCTCTGGCGGCGGTGTCGAACTGGCAACGCTCGAAACGGCGTTCTCGGCCGCCACCATGCGCTATGCCGATCACCTGCATAATGGACGCATCGATCCGCAATCTGTGAGCGTTTTGCTTGATGTCAAGCGCAAGCCCATCGACGAAGCTGCTCTGCTCGAGCGCTTGGCCAAGAGCAAAGATCCGGCCGCCATCCTGATGGAATTGGAACCACAACACCGTGAATTCCAGGCCCTCAAATCAGCTCTCGCCAACTTCGCAAAAACCGACGCGGCTCGACCCCTTCCCATCGGGGACGGTCCGGTGCTGCGCCCGGGCAATTCCGATTCACGCCTTCCCGCCATTCGCGCCCGGCTAAAGCTGACCGCCTCCACCTCCCAGCTCTATGACGAGCTGACCGTGGATGCGATCAAGGCCTTTCAGGAGGGTCAGGGCCTGGAGGTCGATGGCATTATCGGGCCGGCCACGATCGCCGCGCTCAATGGCGGTGCCGCGACCCGGCGCGAGGACATCATTGCCAATATGGAACGCTGGCGCTGGATGCCTTCGGACCTCGGTGACTTTACCGTTTTCGTGAACATCCCCGAGTTCCGCCTCTCCATTCTCCGGAACGGCCAGGAAGAATACACGACCCGTGTAGTGGTCGGCACGACCAAGAACCAGACGCCGGTTTTTTCGGACAATATCCGGCATGTGGTGGTGAACCCCTATTGGAACGTCCCTTCCTCGATCATCCGCGGCGAGATCGCCCCGGCAGTGCTGCGCAATCCGGGCTATACCGACAGCAACAATATGGATCTGCTCTATAACGGCTCCCCGGTCAGTCCCTGGCAGGTGGATTGGAGCCAGGTATCGGCCTCCAATTTCCCCTTCCGTGTGCGTCAGCGCCCCGGCGCGGGCAATGCTCTGGGACAGATTAAGTTCCTCTTCCCCAACAAGCACGACGTCTATCTGCACGATACCCCGTCCAAATCGCTGTTCTCGCGCTCCTATCGCGCCTTTAGCCATGGCTGTGTACGGGTGCAGAACCCAATGGAATTCGCCGACGCGCTGATGGCCAATGAGCCCAACATTTCGCGCGCTTCGCTTGAATCCATGTTCGGCCCTTCCGAGCGCTGGGTGAACCCGCAAAAGCAGATCCCTGTGCACATTGCCTATTTCACGCTGCGCGTGGACGAAGATGGCACCATTCGCTCTTTTGGTGATGTCTACGGCCACAACGAAAATCTGATTGCCGCTATGGGTCTTGATGCCGCCGAACCGCCGTCCATTGTCGCCGCCGCGGAGACGGTGCCGGACGAGCTCTCGCCCTAAGCCTGCGACATCGGGAGGCGTTCTGCCTTCCATCCGTTAATGTCCTGGTTACAATTTCGCCTTGGTTGTGCCTGCTTTTGCCCGTAATAACGGATGCGTGAGGGGATCTTGGGTCAGTTCACAACTGGTTAGCGTTAATCAATTCGTGCGAATTGGCAGCTAACGTCACTCTACTACTGACAAGAGAGCCGGGCAGAGTTTGGCGTGACGGTTTTGGGGTTGATCAATTGGAAGCGAGCTGCGCGAGTGTTTGCCGCCGCAGCCTTGAGCATTTCGGCCCTGCTGCCGGCCGCGCCGGTGCAGGCGGCGACCGAGCGCGCGCTCTATCTCTACTACACCCATACCAAGGAAACCGCGCGCATCGTCTTTAAGCGCAATGGGCAATATGTCCAATCGGGACTCAACGAACTCAACCAGTTCCTGCGCGACTGGCGCCGCAACGAGCCCACCAAGATGGACCCGCGCCTGTTCGATTTGGTCTGGGAAGTCTATCAGGAAGTCGGAGGCACTCAGCCGATCAACATCGTTTCGGCCTATCGCTCGCCGGCGACCAACGCCGCCCTGGCTGCCAAATCCTCCGGCGTGGCCGACAATTCCCAGCATACCCGTGGCACCGCCATGGACTTCTTCATTCCTGGCGTGCCGCTGGCAAAGCTGCGTGCTGCGGCAATGAAGAAGCAGGTGGGTGGCGTGGGCTATTATCCCACCTCGGGCAGCCCGTTTGTGCATCTCGATACCGGTTCGGTGCGCGCCTGGCCGCGCATGACCCGCGCCCAGCTCAAGGAACTGTTTCCCGACGGCAAGACCATGCACCTGCCTACCGATGGCAAGGTTCTGTCCCAGCAAGGCTACAATGTCGCCTTGGCCGAATGGAAACGTTGCCACGCTTACCCATGCAATGGCTCTTCTTCGAGCACCCAGGTCGCCAGTTCGGGCGGCAGCGGGCGCACGCTGATGGATGTGTTGTTTAGCGGCAGTGACAAGCCCGCGGCTGCGACAGCACCGCAGGTCCAAACAGCTTCGCTGACGCCCCAGCAGTTCGCGCAGGTTGCTCCTGTCATGCCGGTCATGCGCCCTGCGGACCTGGGCGGCAGCGATACGCAGGTGGCTTCGCTGACCGACACCACACTGCCCTTTTCCACCACCGGCAGTGCTCCCCTGACCGATGGTGAATTGCCCACGGCCACGCAGGTAGCCGTTGCCATGCCGGTGACCATGCCTTCCGATCTGCGCGAGAATGCGGCGGTGACGGCATTGGCTGCACTCACCGAGCCTACCATGCCGACACCGCGCCTCATCATGTCGGATCCACCCTCCGATATCCTGACCGCCTATGCTGCTGCTACCCCGGCGGCCGAGCCGGGTGCGCAGCGCGCCCTTGAGATGATCATCGAAGGCTCAACCACCGGGGCGGTCGCGCCGGCTCAGGCCAACCGCCTGCCGGCCCTGCCCCCCTTGCGTCCGGCAGTTCAGACCGCTTCGCTCGGGGGTAATCTCGGAGATCTGTTCGGCGGCACTTTTGCGACATCCGATGCCGACGCCCCTTCCCCCCTGGCGGAGGCCCTGGCGCAACACGTTGCCAACAGGGTTGATCCCAATGCCATGCGCCGCCCCGATCTGGTCGCGCCTGATCTCGAACATGTGGCGGACATCTTCACCGATCCTGCTGCCGTGTCCTCGGACCGCTACGCCGTGATCTTCGATCGCGACGAGGCCGATTTCGATCCGGTTCCGGAGATGGGCCGTCATGTCCTGGTCAAGGGCATTGGCGACAGCGAACCAGTGCCAGTCCATACCCGCTTCACGCGGGCCGCCCCGCTGGTCCTGGCCAGCAACTGACAACGCAAGCCAGCGCTTTTTGCCCCGCAAAAGCCTGAATGCTCTCCGACAACCGGAGAACACTTCACCGCAATGTCATCGCTGGCATTGCCAAGGCCTGACCCTGCGCCTAAACAGGGTTAAACCATAATTTGACGGGGATACGCTTGGCCCACAAGCCCGAAACGCCGCTGCTTGATACCGTCCGGACACCTGCCGATCTGCGCAACATGCCGCGCCAGGACCTGCGCCAGCTTGCCGGCGAGTTGCGGGCGGAAATGATTGACGCCGTCTCTGTTACAGGCGGCCATCTGGGCGCGGGGTTGGGCGTGGTCGAGCTGACAGTGGCCCTGCACGCGGTCTTCGACACCCCACATGACCGCATTATCTGGGACGTCGGGCATCAGGCCTATCCCCATAAGATCCTGACCGGCCGCCGCGACCGCATGCGCACCCTGCGTCAGAAGGATGGGCTATCTGGTTTCACCCGCCGCGCCGAGAGCGAATATGACCCGTTCGGCGCCGGGCACTCATCGACCTCGATTTCGGCCGGCCTCGGCATGGCGGAAGCCAGCAAGCATCTCGAAACGCCGCGCAACGTCATCGCCGTCATCGGCGACGGCGCCATGTCGGCCGGCATGGCCTATGAGGCGATGAATAATGCCGGCGCCATGGACGCCCGGCTGATCGTCATTCTCAATGATAATGACATGTCCATCGCCCCGCCCACGGGGGCCCTGCGGACCTATCTCGCCCGGCTGGTGTCCGGTCCGGTCTATCGCGGCACGCGCGAGGCAGCCAAGGCGGTGGTCTCCAAGCTTCCGCCCTTCCTGCATGAGCCGGCCCGTCGCACCGAAGAATTTGCTCGCTCCTTCTTTACCGGCGGCACCATGTTCGAGGAGCTGGGCTTCTACTATGTCGGACCGATCGACGGGCACAATCTCGATGACCTCTTGGCCATTCTCGACAACGTCAAGGAATTTGGCAAAGGGCCGATCCTGATCCATGCCGTGACCAAAAAGGGCAAGGGATACGCCCCGGCCGAAAACTCGGCTGACAAATATCATGGCGTATCCAAGTTCAACGTCATCACCGGTGCCCAGGCCAAGGCCCCTTCCAACGCACCATCCTATACTTCGGTCTTCTCCTCATCACTGATCCAGGAAGCCCAGGCCGACCCGCGCGTCGTGGCCGTCACCGCCGCCATGCCCTCGGGCACGGGCCTGGACAAGTTCGCCGAGATATTCCCCAGCCGCATCTACGATGTCGGCATTGCCGAGCAGCACGCCGTCACATTCGCCGCCGGAATGGCTTCCGAAGGCATGAAGCCTTTTGCCGCCATCTATTCGACCTTCCTGCAACGTGCCTATGACCAGGTGATCCACGACGTGGCAATCCAGTCCCTGCCGGTGCGCTTCGCCATAGACCGGGCCGGCTATGTGGGTGCGGACGGCCCCACCCATGCCGGCAATTACGACAATGCCTATCTCGGGGCCATCCCGGGCATCGTGCAGATGGCTGCCGCAGACGAAGCCGAACTGCGCCACATGGTGGCAACCGCCGCTGCCTACGACAAGGGGCCGATCGCCTTCCGGTACCCGCGCGGGGAGGGCTTGGGCGTGGACATGCCTGAACGCGGCTCTATCCTGCCCATCGGCAAAGGCCGCATCCTGCGCCAGGGTGGCACCATTGCCCTGCTCTCCTATGGGACGCGCATGGGCGAAGTGCTGGCCGCGGCCGACAAGCTGGCCGCGCTAGGCCTCAACCCCACCATTGCCGATGCCCGCTTCCTCAAGCCTCTCGACGAGGAGCTGATCGCCTCACTCGCACAATCGCACGACGTGCTGATCTCGACCGAAGAAGGCGGCCTCGGTGGCTTTGGCAGTCATGTTGCCACATTCCTCGCATCCAACGGATTGCTCGACGGCAAGCTGCGGTTCCGGCCGCTGATGATCCCCGACACATTCGTGGAACATGCGACCCAAGCCGACATGTATGCCGCCGCCGGCCTTGACCGCACCGGCATTGTGGCGGCTGCCCTGACGGCGCTGGGTTATGACCAGGCAGCCATGCAGGCGGCCCTTTCGAAGGTCTGAACGGCCTGCGCCCGAGCTTGCCCGGCCGTCCGGCCCCGCTGCTACTAGATCTCACGCATAGTTCGTGGGCAGTCCCTGGACTGCCTTGACCGTTTCCATCGATATGTAGGCAGACATGTCGAACAGCTCGATACGGCTCACCAATTGCTTGTAGACCACATCATAGTGCTCGACATCGGGCAGGACGATCTTGAGGATGTAGTCGAAATTGCCGGTCAATCTGTGTACCTCGACAATTTCAGGAATGGCTCCCACCGCTGCATGAAATTGCTCCAGCCAGTCGGCAGCATGACTACCGGTCCGCACGATGACGAAGACAGTGGTCGGCAGGCCGATCTTATGCCGATCAAGCTCCACTAACGTCCGGGCAATATAGCCGTCTTCCTTGAGACGAGCGATGCGCCGTGAACAGGCCGAAGCCGATAGCGCCACAGTCTCGGCAATCTGCGCGACGGGCACTTCAGCGTCCGCCTGCAAAAGGCTCAATATCTTCCGATCGCGATCATCTAGCATCGTCAAACCCTGCACCATTGCACTTCTATAGCGTCTTATTGAAGAAACTTGCAATTGCACGGCGCCCCGTCGCTATCGAGTGAGCATCTATGCAACCATAACGCTTCCGAAACGCGTCACACTGGAACCAACCTGGAGGACGCGGGCATGAAGACCATTGGACTGATCGGCGGCATGAGTTGGGAATCCACTGCCGTCTATTATCGGCATATCAATGAGGAGGTCCGGCGCCGGCGCGGCGGCCTTGCCTCGGCCGAGATCGCCCTGCGCTCGCTCGATTTCACCGAAGTGGTTGCCCTGCAAAGGGCCGGGCGCTGGGATCTGGCAGCCGCCATGCTCGGCAAGGCAGGTGCCGGCCTCGTCAAGGCGGGCGCAGATTGCGTTCTCATCTGTACCAATACCATGCACCTGGTCGCAGAGCCGGTTGCAGCAATGGCCGGCGTACCGCTGATTGACATTATCAGCGAGACGGCAGCTACGCTCAAAACCGATGGCCGCAAGCGTCCGTTGCTACTGGCCACCCGCTACACCATGGAACACGGCTTTTACACCGACCGCATGAAGGCTCTTGGCCTCGATGTGATGCTCCCCGACGTCACCGGACGGCAGGTCGTCCACGACGTCATCTTCAACGAACTCTGCCAGGGCCAAGTCCGCCAGGCCTCCCGCGAGGCCTATCTCGAAATCATCAATCAGGCCCGCGCGTCCGGCGCCGACAGCGTTATCCTGGGCTGTACCGAAATCGGCATGCTGCTCGATCCCGATACGCTCCCCCTGCCCGGCTATGACTCCACGATCCTGCATGCCGATGCCGCAGTGCGCTTCGCGCTGGACGATGCTGCGGCGCAGGCGGCCTGAATCTGATCCGTGTTGTTCCGATCAGCCTAACGGATTCTTGAGAAATTTGGCGCTTTGCTGGCACGGCAACCAGCCAGGCTCGCCATGACCATTTCCAGCCTCTCGACCGCCGCCGCCGGCATGCACCGGGCCAGTTCCCAGCTTGAGCAGAGCGCCAGCCGCATCGCCCGCATCGGTGTTGAAGGCAATGACGTGGATGTGTCGGCCGAAATGCTCAACGTCATTCAGGCCAAACACGATTTCAAGGCTTCGGCCAAGGTGGCAGGCGTGGCCAGCGACATGACCAGGGCGCTGCTCGATATTCTGGTCTAAGCCGACGAGGCGCCGGCCCGTTCAGCGCTCCGGCGGCGCTTCGACCATGCCCAGGGCCGACATATAGAGCTCGAGCAGCGCTTCCTGCTCCATACGCTCATTGGCATCCTGTTTGCGGATGGTCACGATCTTGCGCAAAATCTTGGTATCGAAGCCATTACCCTTGGCTTCGGCATAGATTTCCTTGATGTCGGCAGCAATGGCTGCCTTTTCTTCTTCCATGCGCTCGATACGCTCGATGAATGCACGCAACTGATCCTGTGCGACGCTGTCTTCAACGGCCATGGCCAACCTCTTCTGGAGCGTTTCCCCAAAAAGCGGTCGCCACTTTTCGGTTCGGAAGCGCGGTAAAAGCAAAAAATACTCCGGTCCTCCGCCGCATCTTCACACGGGTGAGCGGATATGGGGATAAACCGGAATTGTCCGCGCTCCATCAACCTCATGCTTGCCCCCCGTTCAACCCCCTTTACCCACCAATCCACACCCGCTCCCCCACTTGTCCTCAGCTGCGAATCCGGATCACGCCGCTTTTGTGACCAGTGCTGCATTCTTGCCCGTAATTCCGTCAAATCACCCCTTTAGCCATTGACCTCGTCTCCGCCATACGATCAAAGAAGGGCACGTTTTCCGGTGATTTCCAGCGCAATGGTGACCCCCATCCGCTTCGGCTCGACCCTGCTGCTTGCCTGTCTTGCCGGCCTTTTGGCCATGGCCACGCCTGCACGGGCCGAGTTGCGCATCTGCAATGAAACCGCCAACCTGATTTCGGTTGCCCTCGGCTATCGCGCCGAGCGCGGCTGGATGAGCGAAGGCTGGTGGCAAGCCCCTCCGGGCGATTGCCGCACGATCTATCAGGGCGACCTGGCCCGCCGCTTCTACTATCTCTACGCAGTGGACGATATCGGAGGCGGGTCCTGGGATGGGCAGGTCTTCATGTGCACTCGTGACGAAACCTTCACAATATTCGGGGTTGAGGATTGCCTCGCCCGGGGCTATGAGCGCACCGGGTTCTTTGAAATCGATACACAGAACCGTACCGACTGGACGCTGCAGCTCACCGAGAGTGCTGGCGCACCAAGCATTGTCGGACCGGACCTGGGCGAAGATCTCGAAGATCCGGCCTTCCTCGTCGACCCCGACGAGCCCCTAACGCCAGACAATACGGACACGCAATGAGACGGATCAGACGCGCAAAGATCCTTGCCACCCTCGGGCCAGCGAGCCACGAGGAGACCATGATCGAGGAACTGGCCAAGGCCGGGGCCGACGTCTTCCGCATCAATATGAGTCATGCCAGCCATGAGGTGCTGCACCAGACCGTCAAGCGCATCCGCGCGGTCGAGGCGCGCCTCAAGCACCCGATCGGCATTCTGGCCGATCTGCAGGGCCCCAAGCTGCGCGTCTGGAAATTCGCTGGCGGCTCGGTCAATCTGGTGGCCGGTCAGACCTTCACCCTCGACAGCGAGCAGAATGACCAAGGCAATGCCCAGCGCGTTTACCTGCCGCACCCCGAAATCATCGAAAGCGTCTCGGTCGGCGACCGCCTGCTGCTCGACGATGGCAAGCTGCAGTTGAAGGCCACCAAGGTCGGCAATGGCGCTATCGAAACTGAAGTCATCTATGGCGGCAAGCTCTCGGACAAGAAGGGCGTCTCCCTGCCCGATACGCTGCTGCCCACCGGCGCCCTGACCGAGAAGGACCACGCGGACCTGCTCGAGGCGCTCAAGGCTGAAGTTGACTGGATCGCCCTCAGCTTCGTGCAGCGCCCTGAGGACATCATCGACGTCCGCAAGATCGTCCAGGGCCGCGCCGGCGTGATGGCAAAAATCGAAAAGCCGCAGGCCATCGAGCGGCTCGAAGAGATCGTCAAGCTCTCCGACGCCATCATGGTCGCCCGCGGCGACCTGGGTGTCGAGCTACCGCTCGAGCAGGTGCCCGGTCTGCAAAAGCGCATGATCCGCATGTGCCGCCGCTTCGGCAAGCCCGTGGTGGTCGCCACCCAGATGCTTGAGAGCATGATCACGGCACCCGTGCCGACCCGCGCCGAAGTGTCGGACGTTTCGATCGCCGTGTTCGAAGGCGCCGACGCCGTCATGCTGTCGGCCGAGAGCGCCTCGGGGCAGTATCCGGTCGAAGCGGTCGCGACCATGAACAAGGTGGCCGTGGCCGTCGAAAGCGATTCCAACTATCGCAACATCATCCGCGCCGCCCAGACCGAGCCTGAAGCCACGGCCGCCGACGCCATTTCGGCCGCCACGCGCCAGGTTGCTGAAACGCTCGACCTGGCCGCCATCGTCACCTACACCGCCTCGGGCTCGACCGGCATCCGCGCTGCCCGCGAACGGCCCAGCAAGCCCATTATCGCCCTCTCGCCCAACCTCAGGACCATCCGCCGTCTCTCGGTGGTCTGGGGCATTCACTGCGTGCAGACCGAGGATGCGGTGAACCTGGAAGACATGGTCGATCGCGCCTGCGTCATCGCCTATCAGGAAGGCTTTGCCCGGCCCGGCGACCGCATTGCCATCACCGCCGGCGTGCCGCTGGGCACACCGGGTGCAACCAACATGCTGCGCATCGCCTTTGTCCGGCAGGATGGCGCAGGGTCCAGCTGACGCAGATCTGCACCCTGACCAATGATCAGACTTTGAACAGCCGGGACTGCGCACAACGACTATTCGCAAGATCGCTGGGGCCCCGAAGCAGTTCGGGGCCTTCATCGTCTAGTCCCCGCGCCACTATCGGGCCTGACACAGTTAAGCGTTCTGGTTCCGACCCGATCGCTGAAGCCAATAGGCAGGTTAATATCTCTCGATGCTTTCGGACCCTGTGGCGTTCTCGGCCGCCTGAGCGTACCAATGTCTGCCGCGCATCCCCGCCTCGGCGAGGGCCAATCGCCTGCTGCACACAAGCGTACACATTTTCTTGTGGCGAGTGGTCCAGATCATGCCGCGGCGCGTTGTCTCAACAAGCTGTCTAGAACAGGAAACTCGTCACTAAGTGCTTGCAAAACTCGTTGTGAATTCGACCCGGATCGCGATTACGTTCACCATCGTCAGCGTGATTTTCTTCGCGCTCCTGATCGGGATACTGATTCATCAATGGTTCAGAGACACCGAAGACCGCGCGGCTGCATCAGCGATCGCCGCCGCCCATGCCGTCAAGATCAATACCGGGTGGATCGTTGAAGTCGCTGAACAAGCGCTTCATCGCATGGATCTTGCTCTGGGCCCCGATCTGGCGCCGAATCGGAACGACACCTTGGAGCGCATTGAAGATGCACTTGCAGGACTGCCACCGGGCGCGAAGGCTTACATCATCTCCCCGGAAGGTCGAACTCTTTATACGACAGACCCCAACATAGCCGACACCGACATCCGTGACCGCGAGTACTTCACAGCGCCTATGGCGGGCGCAGACTTCTTCGCCTCCCACTTGATGATCAGTCGATTGGATGGCAGCCAGATATTCGCGTTCAGCCAGCCATTGCTGCGACAGAACCGCGTTGCGGGCGTGGCAGTCATCTCCTTCAAGGCTGACCTTCTGGGCGACCTGCTTGCCTCCCTGGCGCTTTATCCCGGGTCCACAATCAGCATCGTGCGCACAGACGGCATGCTTGTGGCGCGGTTCCCTCCGCCCGACGGCCCGGTCGACCTGAAGGATCACGTGCTGTTCACCGAGCACCTGCCGCGCGCCGAAAGCGGCACGTACACAACCATCTCACCGGTGGACGGGATTGAACGGACCGTCGGCTATGTACGCGTCCCGGACACCGATTTCATTGCTGTAGCATCCGTTAGTATGGCTGAGACGATGAGCCAGTTCTGGGGCGATGTCCGGTCGGTTCTCCTCATCGTCATGCCCATCGCCCTAGCGCTGACGATTGCCGCCGTGGGCATCGTCCGGCTGTTGCAAAAGGACGGTCGACGTCAATTCGAGCTCGAGAAGGCGCTTGAGACCAATACGATGATGTTCAAGGAAATCCATCATCGTGTGAAGAACAATCTTCAGTCCATGCAGTCGCTCATCCGCATGCAGGCCCTGCCCGAGACGGTCAAGAAGGACATCGAATCCAGGTTTGCCGCGATGTCGGCTGTGCACGAGCACATGTATCGCCACGATGCATATGCAGCACTGGATGCGCGCAGCTTTATCGCATCCATCGTTGAGCCTCTCGTCGAGGCATATGGCTCGCCGGTGGCCCTCGAAATGGACGTCGCCGAGATGACACTCCACCATGAGCGCGCTACCCCTATTGCGCTTCTCTTGACCGAGGTGGTGACCAATGCCCTGAAGTATGCCTTTCTGGACAGGACAGACGGCAAGGTGGCCGTTAGCCTCCAGCCTCTGCATGCCGACAAAGCTATGCTCATTGTCTCCGATAACGGTTCCGGCTTCCGGCAGGATCAGACAGCACAGGGCATGGGCAGCAGAATCATCCAGGCCATGGTGATGCAGCTTGAGGGCAAGTCCTCCTATACCGTTCGGGACGGCGTGGTCTTCTCTGCCGAGATTATGGTCCGCTAAGCAGGGGCGCGCCCTCAGCGCGGAGCCTTATCCAGCCGGCTGGACGCGATAGTGCTGTTCCCGTCATCGCCAGCAACGCAAGTTGGGCCATGAGCAGACGGGCATTGGCTGCGGAGGTGCACAGCAAAAGACCCGCTTCTTTCGAGGCGGGCCTTTTGAAACATCGAAGCAGGAAACGCTTAGCCCTGGCGGGCCTTGAAGCGCTTGTCCACCTTGTTGATGATGTAAACGCGGCCGCGACGGCGGACGAGCTTGTTCGCGCGGTGGCGAGTCATCAACGCCTTCAGCGAATTGCGGATCTTCATCTTACTAATCCTCGGTCAAACAAAAGGGGCGCCAAGGCGCCCGAAAACTGGCCTCTACATAAGGAAACGCTGGCCACCTGTCAACGCGCAATCGCGCCCCTTTCCCCCATTCCGGGAGCATTAACGTGCGAGTTATGTGCGCGGTTTACCCTGATTGGGAACCGGAACCGGAACTGAACTCCATGACCAGCGAAAAGATCACCAAATCCGGCATTCTGATCATCGACCCGCAGCCCAATATGGCCGCGCTGGTGGCCGGCATGCTGCGCACGCTCGGGCGCCGTGACGTGCGTGAAGTCAACGACGCCAGCCAGGCACAGATGGAATTGCGCCGCAGGCCATTTGAACTGGTGATTATTGATGACGACCTGACCAAGCCCGACGCTGTGGCAATCGTCAGGCAATTGCGCGCCGACGCCGAGAGCATTAACCGCCTTGCTCCCATCATCATGATGTCCGCGGCTCCCGATGCTGCGCGCATCGCGGCAGCGCGCGACGCCGGCGTTACCGAATTTCTGCGCAAACCCTTTGCGGCCAATCATCTCAAGACGCGGCTGGACAGCATCGCCGTCAATCCGCGGCCCTTCGTCGAGGCGGGCGGCTATGCCGGTCCCGATCGCCGGCGGCAGGCCAAGGATGTCGGCGCGGCCGAGCGACGCAGCAGCCAGGAACCGGACGAAGCCTGATCGAGGCGATACCGCCCAACAAAAATCCCCCGGCCGGAAGCCGAGGGATGTAGAAAGCGGACCTGCATCGAGCTTATCAGGCCGCTGCGGCCGCAGCTTCCCGACGCAGGCGGCGGCGCTCTTCGCGGCGCTTCATCTCCTCCTTGGGATCAGGCACCGGCACCGAGGCAATAAGCTTCTTGGTGTAGTCGTGGCGTGGTTCCATCACCACCTGCTCACTCTCGCCGATCTCCACCACTTCCCCGAAATAGAGCACCATGATGCGCTGGGCGATATGGCGCACAACCGCGATGTCGTGGGCGATGAACAGCAGGGAAACGCCGAATTCCTTTTGCAAGTCCATCAAGAGGTTGATCACCTGCGCCTGCACCGACACGTCCAGCGCCGACACGGCCTCATCGCACACGATCAGCTTGGGCCTGGTGATCAGCGCCCGGGCAATGCCGATGCGCTGGCACTGCCCGCCGGAGAACTCGTGCGGGTATTTGTTGATCATGTTTGCGGTCAGGCCGACCTTTTCCATCATCTCGGCCACCCGCACGGTCCGCTCTGCCTTGGTGACTTCGGGATAATGAATCTTCAACGGCTCGGCGATGATCGCCCCGGCGGTCATGCGCGGATTGAGCGAGGCCAGCGGATCCTGAAAGATCATCTGGATATCCTTGCGCAGCCCGATGAGCTCCTTGGGACTCATCTTGAGGATGTCCTTGCCCATCCACAAGGACTCGCCTTCGGTAGCATGGATCAGCCGGATGATGGCGCGCGACAGGGTCGACTTGCCACAGCCGCTTTCCCCAACAATGCCCAGCGTCTCGCCGGCATGCAGGTCAAACGACACATCCTTGACCGCCTTGAGCACCTTGTGCCCGCCAAACAGCCCGCCAGTGGGAATATCGAAATGCACCGACAGGTTTCGCACCTCGAGAATGACGTCTTTCTCGCTCATGCCTTGTGTGCTCCGGCCATGAATTCATAGGAAACTGTGGAGAGGCGTTCGACTTTCTTGTCGAGCCGCGGCACCGCCGACAACAGCCCCTGGGTATAGGGATGGTTAGGATTGGCGAAGAGCTCGTCGGTCTTGCGGTATTCCATGACCTCGCCATTGAACATCACAAGCGTGTCCTCGCAGGTACCCGCGACGATCCCCAGATCGTGGGTGATCAGGATGATCGAGGCACCGAAATCTTCCTGCAGGTCCACCAGGAGGTCGATGATCTCGGCCTGCACCGTCACGTCCAGCGCGGTGGTCGGCTCGTCCGCAATCAGCAGTTCGGGCCCGCATAGCAGGGACATGGCGATCATCACGCGCTGCCGCATGCCGCCGGAGAACTCGTGCGGATACATATGCACCCGGTTCTTGGCGTCCGGAATGCGCACTGCATCAAGGAACCGCACGCTTTCGGCCAGGGCCTGGCTGTGGTTCATGCCCTTGTGCCGCTCGAGCACCTCGGTCATCTGCCGCGAAATGCGCAGATAGGGATTGAGCGAGGTCATCGGGTCCTGGAAGATGATCCCGATCCGGGCGGCGCGGTACTCATTGATCTGCCGGAGCGGCAGGTTGAGGATTTCCTTGCCATCGAACCGGACCGAGCCGGTGGCGCGGCCATTCTTGGGCAACAGGCCCATAAGCGCAAAGGCCCCCTGGGTCTTACCCGAGCCGCTTTCGCCTACAATAGCTAGGGTCTTGCCCTTTTCGAGCGTATAGCTGAGGTCGCGAACGGCGTGGACGACACCATCATTGGTCTCGAAATCGACCTTGAGGTTTTTTACTTCTAGCAAAGCCATGAATTCGGGTCCTATCGATCCTTGGGATCCAGCGCGTCACGCAGGCCGTCGCCGACATAGGTCAGGCAGAACAGCATGGTCACGAGCACGGCGGCCGGCGCCAGCAGCAGCCAGGGCATCACTTCGGCCACCGGCGCACCGGCGGAAATCAGCGTACCCAGCGAGGTCTGCGGCTCCTGCACACCCAGGCCCAGATAGGAGAGGAAGCTCTCCGCAATAATGATCTCGGGAATCGTCAGCGTGGCGTAGATCACCACGGGACCGGTGAGATTTGGCACGATGTGCCGCAAGATGATGGTGAAGGGCTTGGCGCCGCTGGCCCGCGCCGCCTCGACAAACTCCCGCTCCTTGAGCGTCAGCGTCTGCCCGCGCACGATACGCGCCATGGTCAGCCATTCAATCGCCCCGATGCCCACGAACAGCAGCACCGGATTGCGCCCGAACATCACCACCAGGATGATGACAAACAGGATATAGGGCAGCGCATACATGACATCGACAATGCGCATCATGATGGCATCCACCCGGCCGCCGAAATAACCCGCGACCGCGCCATAGATGACGCCGATGAACACCGACACCAGCGTAGCCACCGCGGCCACGATCAGGCTCATCTGCGTGCCCTGCAGCACGCGGGCCAGCATGTCGCGGCCATTCTGGTCGGTGCCCAGATAGTGCTGGGCCTCGAAATTGGGCGGCTTGCGGATATTGCTCCAGTCGACCTCCGAATAGCCCCAGGGGACGAAATAGGGGCCGATAAAGGCCACAAGCACGATCAGCACCAGCATGCCGATGGACAGAACGGCCGCCTTGTTGCGGGTCAGGCGACGCAGCGCGTCCTGAGTGAGCGAGCGGCCCTTGGGTGCGTCGAGCACCGAGAGCTTGTCGGCATAGGTGGAGAGCACCTGGTCTTTTCCAGTAATCCCGGGCATCAGCGATACCTCACCTTGGGATCGAGCCAGGCATAGACGAGGTCAACGATCAGATTGAGTGCAAGAATGATGAACATGTAGAGGATGGTTGTCCCCAGCACGATGCCGTAGTCGCGGTTGAGCGCGGCGGTGACGAAATACTTGCCGATACCGGGCAGGCCGAACACCTGTTCCACGGCCAGCGAACCGGTCAGCAGATAGGAGAGGCCCGGTCCGAGATAGGACACGACCGGAATAAGCGCGGGCTTGATGGCGTGACGCGCCATGACGATCCGCTCGCCCAGGCCCTTGGCGCGCGCGGTGCGCACATAGTTGGAACCCAGCACTTCGATCATCGAGCCGCGCATCAGCCGGCTGATACGACCGGCATGTGGCCAGGCCAGCACAGTAACCGGCAAGACCAGATGCATCCAGCTTCCGGTCACCCAGCCGCCGGCCGGGAACCAGCCCAGATAAACGCCGAACCACAATTGCAGCAATGCCGCCATGAGGAAGTTCGGAATGATGACCCCGACCATGACCAGCAGCACCAGCACATAGTCCGGCCACTTGTTCTGGTTGACTGCGGCGAACATGCCCGCCAGCACGCCGATGGCCGTGGCAATCACGAAGGCGGTCAGGGCCAGTGTCAGGGTAAAGGGAAAACCGATGGCGATGAGCCGGCTGACCGAGAAGCCCTCGATCACCATGGACGGGCCGAGATCGCCATGCAGCAGGCGCCAGACATAAATGAAATACTGATTGATCAGCGGCTGATCGAGATTGTAGTGCGCGCGCAGATTGGCCAGCACATTGGGGGGCAGCGCGCGCTCGCCGTCAAACGGCCCGCCGGGCGCCAGGCGCAGAATGAAGAAACAGACTGTAACGGCGATCAGTGCAATCGGAATCGCCGAAAGCACGCGCCGAAAAGCGTATGAGAGCATTTGAGTTTGGCCTTCGCTATCCGGGGCGCGATGTCCACTGCGCGCCGCACCGGAGAAAAGATCGTGGGGCCGGAAGGCCCCACGATTTCGTTCGGGATTACTCTTCCGTCTTGGAGAGCCACCGGGTGCGGTGCACGTCCTTGGCATTGTCTTCGAAGCCGGAGATGTAGGGCTTCACAACATTCTTGGAGACGTACCAGTAGATCGGGATCGCACCGAACTCGTCCATCGCAATGGCTTCGGCATCCGCGAGTATCTGGCCACGCGCTTCGAGATCCAGTTCAGTGGCAGCGTCGGCCATCAGCGCATCGAACTCTTCGTTCGAATAGCGGCCATAGTTGTTGCCCCAGTTCATGGTCCCTTCCTGCTCGATACCTGTCTTGAGCAGATCGAGCGTGTTGGACGGATCGTTGTAGTCGAGCAGCCAGCCGGCACGACCGACCTGGAAGTCACCGGCGCGCAGGGCGTCGTAGTGGACCGCCACTTCGGAGTTGAACAGCTCGACATTGACGCCAATGGGCTCCCACATCGCGGCAATTGCCACGGCGATGCGCTGGTGGTTGTCATTGGTGTTGTAGCGCAGGGTCAGATCCAGCGGATTGTCTGGGCCATAGCCAGCTTCGGTCATCAGCTCGGTGGCACGAGCCACACGCTCTTCGTAGGGCATGTTTGCCCATTCGGGCATATAGGCTTCCTCGACATAATTGCCGGTGCCGGGCGGCACCCAGCCATAGGCCGGGATTTCGCCCGTGCCCAGAATGTCGGGACCGATCACTTCACGCAGGATCGAGATCGACAGCGCTTCGCGGACGCGCACGTCATCGAAGGGCTCAACTTCCTGGTTGATCACATAGTAGTAGACGCCCAGGAATGGCTCGACATGGGTTTCGCCCGGGATGTTTTCCTGCATCCAGGCATACTGGTCGGACGGGAAGTCGGTCAGAATGTCGAACTCGCCGGCACGATAGCGGTTGAGCGCGGCAGCCTGGTCTTCAAGCACGTGGTAGTAGACCTCGTCGATCTGCACGTTCTCGGCATCGTAATAGTCTTCGTTCTTTTCCGAACGAACATAGGAGCCCGGCAGCCATTCCACGATCTTGTAGGGACCATTGGCTGCGATGTTCTCCATCTCGATCCAGGCATCACCATGCTCTTCCACCAGATGCTTGGGCACGGGGAAGGCGGTGTAGTGGGTCAGCGCATCAAGGAAGAACGGGGTTGCCGCTTCCAGCGTGATTTCGACGGTCTTGTCGTCAAGCGCCTTGACGCCCAGCTGGTCGAAATCGGTGATTTCGCCCGAGTTGATGGCGGCGGAATTTTTGATCGGATACTGAAGATAGGCGTAGTCCGAGGCCGTGGCCGGGTCGAACAGGCGCTGGAAGGCGAATACGAAGTCATGAGCGGTAACCGGCGTGCCGTCGCTCCACATGGCTTCGTCGCGCAGTTTGAACGTGTAGACGGTGCCGTCCTCGGAGATTTCCCAGCTCTCGGCCTGGCCCGCGATCGGATTGCCTCCGGCATCTTCGGTCACCAGACCTTCGATATAGTCCCCGACGACACGGTTTTCCCAGTCACCGCTGACCTTGTGCGGGTCGAGCGAACCGGGATCACCGCCATTGTGCATTTGTAACGTGACCGCGGAGGCCGCAGTGCTCATCATCAGCGCAAACGCGCCTGCGGTTGTCACCGCCTTGAGGGCTGTGGTGATCTTCATTCTCGTCCCATCTCCTTGTGGAATTCTTGACGTTTCTCTGACTGGCCGCCTTCAAAAGCTGGGCAGCTCGTATTTCTTCGCCGTCAGTTTTTACCTGCCGGTCAAGATTGCTGGACGGTATTACGCAAATCCGTCCACTGACAAGCAAAAGATTGACCTAAGCGTCACCGGCGGGTCAATTGTGAATATCTCGTATCCATACTGTTGGGAGCCATGAATTTTTACCCAACACGACAATCGGGGATTCAGATGCTATGGCACGGCGATCGGTACTCGGTCCGCGCAAGCGGGTGCTAATACACCCCGCTGCACCGGTCAGGTAGGCTGGCTCCCGCCCTGCACAAAAAAGATCACCAGCGCGATCACAATTAGAACGGCGAAGGGCACCCAGCCTGGCAGGGGACCGCGCGGTTTCTTGACCGGCGGCTCGGACTTCTTTTCGGGCCGCCGAAACTTGATGACGTTTTCGCTCATAAAGCACTCTCTACCAAGGCAGCCACGCCCATGCCACCGGCTGTGCACACAGAGATCAAGGCCTTCTTGTTGGTTTCGGTCGCCAGCAGCTTGGCCGTCAGTCCCAGAATGCGCGCGCCGGTCGCAGCGAAGGGATGGCCATAGGCCAGGCTCGAGCCCTTCACATTGATCTTTGCTGGATCGATCTCGCCCAGCACGTCGTCGCGCCCCAGCACATCCTTGCAATAGGCCGGGTCCTTCCAGGCCTTGAGCGTGCACAGCACTTGGGCGGCGAAGGCTTCGTGCAATTCGAAGTAGTCGATATCGCCAAAGCCCAGACCGGCTCTTTCCAGCATTTCGGAGACCGCGATGGTCGGGGCCATCAACAGGCCTTCGCCATGGGCGAAGTCATTGCCGGCCACGCGGCCCGTCGTCAAATAGGCCAGGATCGGCAAGCCGCGAGCCTTGGCCCACTCCTCACTGGCCAGCAGCACCGCCGAGGCGCCATCGGTCAGCGGCGTCGAGTTTCCGGCCGTCAACGTCCCCTTGCCGCTCGACTTGTCAAAGGCCGGCTTGAGCGTACTCATCTTGTCCAGATTGGTGTCGGGCCGGATATTATTGTCCTTGACCAGGCCCGCGCAGGGCACGACCAGATCATCATGGAAGCCTTCATCATAGGCAGCGGCAGCATTGCGGTGGCTGGCCACTGCCAGCGCATCCTGATCCCTGCGGCCGATGCCCCACTCCTTGGCCATCAGCTCGCAATGCTGACCCATGCTTAGCCCCGTGCGCGGTTCATTGACCGATGGGGCCACCGGCGTCAGTTCGCCAAAAGAAAAGCCCTTGAAGGCGCCCAGCTTCTGGCCCGTCGTCTTGGCCGCATTGGCGTCGAGCAGGCGACGCTGGAACTTGGAGCCAAAGACAATCGGGCTGTCCGACACAGAGTCGGCCCCTGCCGCAATGCCGCTTTCGATCTGTCCCGTTGCGATCTTGGCCGCAAGGACCAGGGCCGCCTGCAGGCTGGTGCCACAGGCGATCTGCATGGTGGTGCCGGGGGTGCGAGGGCTGAGGCCCGCATCGAGCAGGGCTTCGCGGGCGAGATTGAAGTCGCGGGAATGATTGATCACGGCGCCCGCGATCACCTCGTCGATCTTCTCACCCTTGAGGCCGAACTTGTCGGCCACCCCGCCCAGCACGGTACCAAGCATGGAGAGGTTGGTTTCGTCCGCATAGGCGGTACCGCCGCGGGCAAAGGGAATGCGAGCCGAGCCGACAATGGCAACGCGCTTGAGTTCAGTCATCGGTGTTCTCCTCTTACGCGCGGCCATCGGCACGAGCCTTCATCGGCCCGCCCAGGAATGGCGCAAAGCCCGTGCCCATGATAACGCCGATATCGGCCAGTTCGGGGGAGGCAACGACGCCCTCGGCGACCACCACTTCGGTCATGTCGACCAGAGGCTTGACCAATTCCTTGCCCAGCCCCGCCAGATCGGGATGGGTAGGCGTCTCGCCCTTTTGGGCCTTGCCCTTCTCCCATTTGTAGAAGCCTTCGCCGGTCTTGCGGCCGAGCTTTCCTTCGGAAATCAGTTTGGCAAACTTGCTGTCTGCGGGCACGTCATGGCCCAGCTCGGTTGCTACCGACTTGCCGACATCGAGCCCCACCGTGTCCATCAACTCGATCGGGCCCATCGGCATGCCGAAGGCAACGGCGGCCGCATCGAGCAATTCCTTGCTTTCGCCCTTCTCAACCCGCTCCACGGCGCCCAGCATATAGGGCATCAGCACGCGATTGACGAGGAAGCCCGGCGCGGACTTCACCACCACCGGAGACTTGCCGATGGCCTGTGCAAAACTGGCACCCTTGCCGATCTCTTCCTCGGAATTGAACTTGGAGCGGATCACCTCCACCAACGGCAACTGCGCCACCGGGTTGAAGAAATGCAGGCCGATCAGCCGTGCGGGATCCTTCAGAGCCTCGGCGATGCGTTCCAGTTCGATCGAGGAGGTGTTGGTGGCCAGGATCGCCCCGGGCTTGAGCTGGTCTTCCAGCCCCGCGAAGATCTTCTGCTTGATCTCGAGCTTTTCCACCACCGCCTCGATGATCACATCGGCGCGCGACACACCGGTACCCTTGGGGTCGGCGGTGAGGCGCAGCATGGCTGCATCGACCTCGCGCTTCTTCTTGTAGCGCTTGCTGAACAGCTTTTTAGCACGGTCGAGCGCCGGCTTGATGCGCTCCATATCGAGATCCTGCAGGGTCACGCTCATGCCACGATAGGCGCACCAGGCCGCGATATCGCCGCCCATGACTCCAGCGCCGATGACATGCACGCGGGAAAATTTCGTGCCTTTCAGGCCCTGCTTCTTCAGGCCTTCAGAGAGGAAGAACACACGCCTGAGATTGCTGGCCGTGGGCGAGCCCATCAGCGGCACGAAGGCATCGACCTCGCCGCGGATCATGGCGCGCCAATCGTTGCCATGCTTTTCGAACAGGTCGATCAGCGCATAGGGGGCCGGGTAGTGCTCCTTGCGCGCTTTCTTGCCGGCCTGCTTGCGCATCTGGTTGGCAATGGCCTCGCGGACGAGTGGCAGGGCAGCCGCCTTTTTGACCGCCGGCGCCTCGCTCGATTTCTTCCGCGTCAGCACGGCCTTGCGGCCCTCCCAGCGCAGCTGGTCGCGATGGCGCACCAGCTTGTCGACGAGGTTGAGGCCGCGCGCGGCACCTGCCCGCAGCATCTTGCCGGTGAGCATGATGCCCATGGCATCGACCGGCCCCGCCTGGCGGATCGAGCGGCCGGTGCCGCCGAAGCCGGGAAAAATGCCCAGGTTCACCTCGGGAAAGCCGATGCGGGTCTTGTCGTCATTGACGGCAATCCGATAGTGGCAGGCCAAGGCCAGCTCGAGACCACCGCCGAGGCAGAATCCATGAATGCCCGCCACGAACGGTACGGACAGCGCTTCGATGCGGGCAAACAATGCATGGGTGCGCCGGAGGGCTTCCGGCAGCACCGAAAAATCGCTCATCGCGTCGAACTCGGAAACATCCGCCCCGGCGATAAAGCCGCTATCCTTGCCCGATAGCAGCACCACCCCAGCCAGTTCGCCCGAACCGGCCAGATCCTCGAAGCGCGCGACCAGCGTTTCGAGCTCCATGATGGCTTCGCGGCTCAGCGTATTGACCGAGGCTCCCGGTGTGTTGATGGTCAGCCAGCCGATCTTTTCGAGATCGGTGTGGAAGCTCCAGTGTTTGGTCTCGGTTGCCTGTGGGGCGATCATGGTTTTCCGTCCTCCGTGGCCGCGCCCTCGCAACTCGAGGGTCGCTTTGCTCCCGCCTCACCATGAGGATTTTGGGAGCACCGGGTTATCCTGTGTCCCCATGCTGAGGCGCTTTGCAATGCAAAGCCTCGAAGCACGAGGGCGGTTCCCTGCTATTCCGCCGCCTGACGCGGCGCGGTTTCCTTGAGCACATCCATTTCGAAATCGTCGACATGGACCGCCCTGTTGGTGGCTTCGTCGGCCGCGCGCATGATGCCCGCTTCGTTGTCATTGAGGACGCCCGCCGCCACCGCATCGGCGATGGCATCGCGATCCAGTCGCCGCTCGATGACGCCTCGGCGCGAGGCCTTGATGAACTTGGCTTCGATTTCCTCGGCTTCGGTCACCTTCACGAACGCGTCTTCCAGAACGCCCGTCACATCATTGGGGTCCATCGAAACATAGACCCCCGTGGTCAACCGGTCGCGGAAGGCACCGGGCCGCAGCACCGAGCGCACGACGCGGTAATTAACGCGGTCCGAAGCCGGCTTGGCATGCCGCCCCAACGGGAAGCAGAGAATGCGCATGGCCCAGGCAAACACCGGATTGGGGAAGTTGGCGAAGACTTCGGCAAAGGTCGCTTCAAGCGCAGCGATCCGGTCTTCCATGATGGCTTCGACCAGTTCCTTATCCTCAGCGATTGCGCCTTCTTCCTCGAAGCGCTTAAGCGTCGCGGACATCAGGTAGAGGTCGCCCAGAATATCGGCCATGCGGCCCGATATCTTCTGCTTGCGCTTGAGCGCACCGCCCAGCACCACCGTGGTCCAGTCGGCCACCAGGGCAAAGTCCTGACTATAGCGATGCAGGCGGCGGTACCACTTGGCCATCGATCCTTCGTTGGGCGAGGAGGCGAAGGCGCCATTGGTCAGGCCGTGCAGGAAGCTCGCCACGATATTGCGCAGCATGAAGCCGGTATGGCCACCAAAGGCCGCATCGAACGCCTCGAGCCCGGCTTTTTTGTCCTTGTTCTGCGCGGCCTGAATCTCCTTGAGCAGGTACGGATGGGCGCGCAGCACACCTTGCGCAAAGGTCATCAGCGTGCGGGTGAGGATGTTCGCCCCTTCCACAGTGATGGCCACCGGCAGCGCCTGATAGGCGCCAAACAGGTAATTGCCCGGCCCGTCCTGGATGGCGCGGCCACCCTGGATGTCGAAGGCGTTGTCCATGCTGTCGCGCATGGCTTCGGTGGTGGTGTATTTGAGCAGGCCCGCGATCACCGCCGGGCGCTGGCCTTCATCTACCATGGAGGCGGTGAGCCGGCGCGTGGCTTCAAACATATAGGCGCGCTTGACCATTTCGCCGAGCGGTTCGGCGACGCCCTCCATGGTCCCCACCGGGATACCAAACTGGCGGCGCACCCGCGCATAGGCCGAGGTGGCGCGCAGCGTCTGCTTGATCGAAGTCGTGCCGATGGCGGGGAGCGAAATCGCGCGCCCGGTCGAGAGACACTCCATCAGCATGCGCCAGCCCTGCCCGGCATAGTCGGTGCCGCCGATCAGGAAGTCCATGGGGATGAACATGTCCTTGCCGCGCACAGGACCATTCATGAAAGCCTGCCGCGCCGGATAGTGGCGACGGCCGATATCCAGGCCCGGATGATCATGCGGGATCAGTGCCAGGGTAATGCCGATCTCCTGGCCACGGCCCAACAGATTGTCTGGATCCTTGAGAATGAAGGCGAGCCCCACCAGCGTCGCGACGGGCGCCAGAGTGATGTAGCGCTTGTCGAAGCTCAAACGCACGCCGAGCACTTCCTGCCCGTTGTGCATGCCCTTGGTCACCACGCCAATATCGCGCATGCCACCGGCATCGGAACCAGAATGCACACCCGTCAGAGCAAAGCAGGGCACTTCCCGGCCATCGGCCAGGCGATGGAGATATTGCTCCTTCTGCTCAGGCGTGCCGTATTTTTCGAGCAGCTCGCCGGGCCCGAGCGAGTTGGGCACCATGACCGTGATGCCCGCGGCCACCGAGCGGCTGGCAATCTTGGAGACGATCATCGACTGAGCCTGAGCCGAAAAGCCCAAGCCCCCATGCTCCTTGGCAATCAACATGCCCAGGAACCCCTTGGATTTCAGAAACTCCCAGAGTTCGGGCGACAGGTCCGCGCGATTGTGCCGGATGTCCCAATCGTCAATCATCTTGCAGGCGGTTTCGGTGGGCCCATCGAGAAAAGCCTGTTCCTCATCGCTCAGGGTGAGCGGCCGAATGCCGGTCAGCTTGTTCCAGTCCGGGCGCCCGGAGAACAGTTCGGCGTCCCAGCCCACGGTGCCGGCATCGAGCGCTTCCTGCTCGGTACGGCTGACCTTTGGCAGAATGGATTTGACGGCGCCGTAAATCGGTCTGGTGAGCACAGCCATGCGGATCGGCTTGACCGAGAGCGCCAGCAAGACGGCACCAAAGACGATCAGCACCCAGGAAAACCAGCCCAAACCATAGATTGCACCGGTCTGCGTGAAATCGAGCCCGGAGGCCAGGCCAATGAGAACAAAGGCCGCTCCCCACTGCCAGAGCGGGCTTTCCCGCATGGCCAGAGCACCAAACGCAACCAGACTGATTGCCAACAGCAACAAGGTCATCGCCCACATCCTCCTCACGCGACGCTGGCCGGCGCTCCCGAACACGTCGCTGTCAACCAAATGCCGGACCGCCACGAACGTTTCGATCCGTCCCCTCGCCTGCACGCGCAGCTTAGCGCCGCAGAGGGGAATTGTTGAAGCCAGTTTATCCGGATTGACGCATACGTCAACTAGATGCCGGATAGGTTTGCTGCCGGTCGAGCAAAGACGATTTCGTTCACTTGGTTCTTCACATACTCGGGCACTCAATTGACGCTAACGTAAACAAGTGGAATAGTTTCCGCAGGATGACGAAAGCGGCGCCGAAAAAGCGCCGGGGCGCCAAGAGCTCAATGCATCCGAAATGTGGGAAGCCCGCTTGCCGCTTAGGCATTGGGAGGAGACAGATATGGACACACCAGCCGCGAGCAATGAGGGCCTTCGCCCCTGGATCGCCAGCTACCCCGAAGGCATCGTCTGGGACGACGCAATCGACACCACGCCGGTGCATGAACAGGTCCTGGCCGCCTGCGCCAGGAACCCGGACAGTGTCGCTCTGGATTTTTTGGGGGGCACCACGCGGTTCGGTGAACTCGCCGAGAAGATCATTGCCTTTGCCGGAGCGCTGCAGAGCCAGTTTGGCGTCACCAAGGGCACCCGGGTGGCCCTTATGCTGCCCAATACGCCCTTCTATCCCATTGCCTATTATGGCGTTTTGCGCGCTGGGGGCACCGTAGTCAACTGCAACCCGCTCTACACGGTCGATGAGTTGGGGCACATCACCGCCAATGCCGGCGCCGACATCATGGTCACGCTGGACCTGCAGCAGATCTTCGAAAAGGCCGAAGCGCTTGTTGCCGCTGGTCATGTCAGGAAACTGATTGTGGCGCACTTCCCCGATGCCCTGCCGCTGGTCAAGAAAATCCTGTTCTCCGTGGTCAAGCGCAAGGATCTGGCCAGGCTTGATCACTCGCCACAGGCGAATGCCGTCACCGGCTTCCAGGCCATGCTGGCACGCAAGGACAGTCCATCGCCGGTCACCATCGATCCGGCCAAGGACGTTGCCGTGCAGCAATATACCGGCGGCACAACCGGCATTCCCAAGGGCGCACTGCTGTCCCATGCCAATATTGCCGCCAATATGAGTCAGATCGACAAATGGGGATGCGGCCTGTTCTACCCGCCCTCCAAGGTCATCGCCGTTCTGCCATTTTTTCACATCTTCGCCATGACGGTCTGCATGAACGTGCCGCTGTGCAATGGCACGCCGGTGATCATGCTGCCGCGGTTCGAACTCAAGGCCCTGCTTGGTATCTTCGCCCGGACCAAGGCCAATGTGCTGCCCGCAGTACCGACCTTGCTCAGTGCGCTGGCGCGCGCGGAAAAGGTCAGTCAGGCAGATATCGAATCCCTGGAGGTTGCCATCTCCGGCGGTGCCGCCCTGCCCGACGAGGTGCGGCACGCCTTTTCCAGGAAGTCCAAGGCGTTGCTGGCCGAAGGCTATGGCCTGACCGAAGCCTCGCCGGTTGTCTGCTGCGCCGCGCTCCGCGTACCGTCCAAGCCCATGTCGATCGGCCTGCCCCTGCCCGGCACCGATATCCGCTTTGTCGATGTGGACACGGGCAAGGTCGCCCGCATCGGCGAAAACGGTGAACTGCAGGTCAAGGGCCCGCAGGTTATGGCCGGCTACTATGAAAACCCGGAGGCCAGCAAGGATGCCTTTATGGATGGCTGGCTGCGCACCGGCGATGTCGGTCACATGGATGAAGACGGGTACGTGTTCCTCGTCGACCGCATCAAGGACCTGATCATTTGCTCGGGCTTCAACGTCTATCCGCGCACTATCGAGGAGGCGGCGATGACCCATGAGGCCGTCGAAGAGGTCAACGTCATCGGCGTCCCGGACGAATATCGCGGCGAAGCGCCTATAGCTTTTGTCAAACTGAAGAACGGTCACTCGGTCACTGAAACGGAATTGAAGTCCTTCCTGTCCGGCAAACTCAACAAGATTGAAATGCCCCGGCAAATCATCTTCAAGGATGCCCTGCCCAAGACCCTGATCGGCAAGCTTTCCAAGAAAGAGCTGCGGGAGGAATATGCCCAGATGAAAGCCGGAAACTCGTGACCAGCACGCCCCTTGAAGGTCAGGAGCTATTTGCCATTGCAGAACTCGCCCGCGAGTTCGGCATCTCGACCCGGGCCATCCGGTTCTATGAATCCAAGGGCTTGCTCTCGCCCGAACGTGTCGGAGCCACCCGCATCTTCAGGAAACGCGACCGCGCCCGGCTCATTCTCATCCTGCGCGGCAAGCGCCTGGGCTTCACCCTGAGGGATATATCCGACTATCTCAGCCTCTATGATGCCGATCGCACTCAGCAGGTGAGCCTGCTTGCTGAAAAGGTCGATGAGCGCCTCGCCCTGCTTGAGCGCCAGCGCGACGATCTCGAAACCACGATCCGCGAACTGCGCGAAATCAAGCAACTCACTCAGGAGCGACTGCAAAGAGCGGGCTAGGGCTCGCCACGGCCCTTGTGATTCTTTGTCATCAGGTTCGGCTTTTTCGGCTTGGTCCAGCCCTTGGGCGGCTGCCTGAGCGGCGCATTGGATCCCAGTCCAATCTGTCCCGGTGGCGCCTGTCCGACGATCACGCTGACCGCCTCGCCGCTCTCATCGACCACTGTGGTCGCCGCACCATGTTCGCCCTTGAGCCGCGCGATATCGTCGCGCAGTGCCGCAGCTGTTTCGAAATCGAAGTCAGCGGCTGCCTGCTTCATCTGCTTTTCCAGCGCCATCAGGCGCTGATGATTGGTCCGCGATGACATTGCTCACCCCACAAACACGTCCATGTCTTCAAGCCGTGCCGCCTCATTGGCGGGCTTGTCCCAACGTATCCGATTGATGCGCGGAAATCTCAGGGCGACACCCGATTTATGGCGCGTGCTCTTCTGCGCGCTGTCGAAGGCCACCTCGAACACCAACTCCTTTTTCACCTCGCGCACCGGTCCGAACGACCCCACACTATTGGCACGGATCCAGCGGTCGAGCTGCTTTAATTCTTCATCAGTGAAGCCGAAATAGGCTTTGCCGATGGGCACGATCTCGTTCCCCTTCCAGACCCCGAATGTGTAATCGGAATAGAACGAGCTGCGCTTGCCGTGCCCGCGCTGAGCATACATCAGCACGGCATCGACCACATTGGGATCGCGCTTCCACTTGAACCAGAACCCCTTGGGCCGCCCCGGCACGTAGGGCGCCGTGCGCAGCTTGAGCATCACCCCTTCATGGCCGTGCTCATCTGCGCCTTGCCGGCGCAGCCTGGCGACGTCTTCCCACGCGCTGAACTCCAGCACCTCAGACAAATCCAGCCGGGTCTGCGGGTTCCGGTCGAACCAGGCCTCAAGCCGTTGCCGCCGCGCCTCCCAACCCAGCGCCCTGATGTCTTCGTCGCCATCGAACAGCATGTCATAGACCCGCACGAAGCCGGGCAGCTCGGCCATCTGCTTGCCCTGGGCCACCTTCCGGTTGAGCCTTTGCTGCAGGTCATTGAAACTCGCTGGCTGGAACTCATGCCCGACCAGCAATTCGCCATCCAGTACGGCATGGCCCATGGCCGCCTCGACGACATCGGGAAAGCTCCGCGCGATATCATCGCCCGTGCGCGAAAATAGCGATGCGCCGTCCCGGCCCAACACCAATTGCACGCGGATACCGTCCCATTTCCATTCAGCAGCGAAATCGCGCGGGTCGAGCTTGTCGAAATCGCTCTCCTCGATCGGGGTCGAGAGCATGAGCGGATGAAACCGCGCCGTATGATCCACCTCCGGCCGCCCGGCCCTGCCCTCCAGCCAGGCGAACAGTTCGGCATAAGGAGGCTTGAGCCCATGCCAGACCTCCTCTATCGCCTGCAACTCCACCCCGCTCATCTCCGCCAGCGCTGTCTTGGCGAGCCGGGCCGAAACGCCAATGCGCAGCGCACCCGTCGCCAGTTTGATCAGCGCCCAGCGCTCATGGATCGCTGCCTGCGACAAAAGCCCACCGATCACCCTTGGCAGGTCCGCCTTGCTGGTGGTGTTGAGCAGCTCTACCAGCACGTTCAGACGCGGCAGTTCCCCCTCGCCGTGATGCGGCCAGATCAGCGCAATGGTTTCGCCCAGATCCCCCACATAGTCATAGGAGAGCGCAAACAGCGTCTCGTCGACTTCGGCCAGAACGGTCTGCTTGAGCAGGGCCGGCTTGACATTGGCAATGTCGAGTTCCCCGGTCAGCACGGCCAGCGCCAGACCACGATCGGGGTCCGGCACCTCGGCAAAATACTGCCCCAGTGCCGCGATTTTCCGCGTGCGCGAGGGGGTGAGCGCCAGGAGTTCGAGCAATTCCGCAAAACGCTTCATGCGCCGCCCTCCCCGCCATCATCGTCCAGCCCGGGCAGGGCCAGGGGATCGGCATGGAGCCCCTGCTGGCGGCACCAATAGACCAGCGCATCCTCGCGGCCATGCGTCACCCAGACCGTTTCCGCGCCGCTCTCAAGAATGGACGTATTGAGTTCGCCCCAGTCGCAATGATCCGAGATCACCAGCGGCAGTTCGACCAGCGCCTGCCGGGCGCGCTGCTTGATGCTCATCCAGCCCGAGGCCTGGCACACCACCGGATCGGGGAAACGCCGGCTCCAGCGATCGCGAATGGCCGAGGGCGGCGCGATGACGATCTGCCCGGCCATGGCGGCTTTGGGCATGCCGGTCGCTGGCAACAACTCACCCAGGGGCACGCCCAGCTCCTCATAGAGCGCGCACAGCTCGATCATCGCACCGTGGAGATAGATCGGGCGGTTCCAGCCCGCATCGCGCAACAGCGCAATCACCCGCTGCGCTTTGCCCAACGCATAGCACCCCACCAGATGACAACGCTCGGGCTGATCGGCCACCGATTTCAGCAGCCGCGCGATTTCGTCCATAGGGTGCGGATGCTGAAACACCGGCAATCCAAATGTTGCCTCGGTCACCAGCAGGTCGCAGGCGACCGGTTCATAGGGCTCGGCTGTTCTGTCCGGCAGGCGCTTATAGTCGCCCGTCACCAGCGCCCGCTGGCCTTCGGCCTCGATTCTCACCTGCGCCGAACCCAATATATGCCCCGCCGGATGCAGGCTCACCTTGGCTCCGTCGATGCTCAACACCTCACCAAAGCGCAGCGGCTCGAACCGCGCGGCACAGTCTGCGCCATAGCGCACCTGCATGATGGCAATGGTTTCCGGCGTAGCCAGCACCGCTCCATGTCCGGACCGGGCGTGATCGGCGTGCCCATGGGTGATGATGGCGCGCGGCTTCGGCGCGACCGGATCAATCCAGGCGTCGATGGCCGGGCAATAAAGGTCGCGATTGAGGATCGGCTTGTTCATGCTGCGCACAACGGCTAGCGGGCAATTCCGGTTCATTGGCACTCTGGTTTGGCGCAGCGACAGCTTTTGTCAGCTGCCGCCGTGCCGGCTCCTTCACTATCCCCCTCTGTTGAAGGGAGGCGCAGAAGCGAACACCGTGCTAGGAAAACACAAAAAGGAGCCAGACATGCGCAAAACCACCCACGCCCCCGGCACCATCTATCGCCTGACCGTCGAGAGCAAGGCTCTGGCCAATAACCGGCTCGGCGATGACACGACACGCATCGTCGATGTCTATGTGCCCGCCGGTCATGACGGCGAGGGCCTGCCCCTGCTGGTGGATCTGGTCGGTTACACCGCAGGCGGTCCGGCCCATACCGCCTGGAAGGCCTTTACCGAAAACGTCCCCGAACGCCTCGACCGGCTGATCGGCGAGGGCAAGATGGCGCCGGTGGTGGTTGCCTTCCCCGATTGCTTCACGCGCCTGGGCGGCAATCAATATGTAAACAGCCCCGTCATGGGAAACTATGAGGACTTCCTGATCGAGGAAATGCTGCCAGCCGTCGAGAAAAAATTCTCCTGCGGCGGCACCGGACGGCGCGGCGTGTTCGGAAAATCATCGGGGGGCTTCGGGAGCCTCGTGCACGCCATGCGCCATCCCGATGTCTGGGCCGCCGCGGCCAGCCATTCCGGCGATGCCGGCTTTGAGCACCTCTACCTCGCCGGTTTCCCCGATGTCCTCATGGCCCTGGCCAAGAAGGACAATTCGATCGAAGAGTGGATGAAGGCGTTTGAGGCCAAGCCCAAGCTCGATGGCAAGGACACCATGACCCTGATGTTCCTCTGCCAGGCTGCCAGCTTCGATCCCGATCCCGACGCCTATCTGGGCCTGAGGCTGCCGGTGACGCTCGACACCTGCGAGATCATTCCCGAACGCTGGGAAAACTGGCTCGCCTGGGACCCGGCACTCATGGTCAAGTCCCAT
>Ga0208794_1000240_pt1 | contig 42480 bp, 45 predicted proteins | sample 32_taG_FD_184106 | JGI IMG/M metagenome (GOLD analysis project Ga0208794, IMG submission 184106) | Marine viral communities from the Gulf of Mexico - 32_GoM_OMZ_CsCl metaG (SPAdes) (version 2) | ecosystem: Environmental > Aquatic > Marine > Oceanic | place: Atlantic Ocean: Gulf of Mexico... | reverse complement strand
GGTCTTGCCCGAACCATTGGGGCCGGTCAGCACGACATGGCGCGCGTCGAGGTCGAGCGCGGCAGTGGCATAATTGCGAAAGGCGGTGAGCCTGAGGCGGGAGATGTGGCGGATCATGCTGCTACGTCCCCCTCATCCGCCCTTCGGGCACCTTCTCCCACAAGGGGAGAAGGGAGCCACGAGCAATTGGTGACCACCGGCTCACCCCTCTCCCCTTGTGGGAGGGGGTGGATCGGCTGCAGGCCGAGACGGGTGAGGGGTATCGATGTCAATGCAAGCGCGGAGTGCCCGCCTCACACCCGCATCGGCATCAGCACATAGAGCGCGCTGGATTCGCCCTCTTCCTTGACCAGGGTCGGAGAGTTGGCGTCGTTGAACAGAAAGACCGCGCTTTCGGAGCGGATCTGGGTGATGATGTCGAGGAGGTAGCGGGCATTAAAGCCGATCTCGAAGCCATCGGTCTCGAAATCGACCGCGACTTCCTCGCTGGCGGTGCCATGATCGGGATTGGTGACCGAGAGCTCGAGCAGACCTTCGCGGGCCGAGAGCTTGACGGCCTTGCCGCCGCGGTCCGAAGCAATGGTCGAGACGCGGTCGACAGCTATGGCAAAGCCGGATTTGTCAACGATCATCTGCTTGTCGTTGTTCTTGGGCGTCACCCGGTCATAGTCGGGGAAGGTCCCCTCGATCAGCTTGGACAGCAGAACCACGGGACCGACGGTGAAGCGGATCTTGGTGTCGGACACCTCGACCTTGACGTCGCCATCGACTCCATCGAGCAATTTCTGCACTTCACCCACGGTCTTCTTCGGCACGATGATGCCGCTCATGCCGCTCGCGCCTTCCGGCGCAGGCATTTCAGCGCGGGCCATGCGATGCCCGTCAGTGGCCACGGCGCGGAACAGCGCGCCGGCGGCAGAACTCTCGACGGCGTGGAAGTAGATGCCGTTGAGGTAGTAACGCGTCTCTTCGTTGGAGATGGCGAATTGGGTGCGCTCGATCAGCTCGCGCAGGGAGGCAGCGGCAATGTCGAATTCATGCGCGAAAGCGCCTGATTTGAGATCGGGGAAGCTGTCGGGCGAGAGGCAGGCGAGGTTAAAGCGCGAGCGGCCGGAGGTGAGAACCATGTTCTCGCCGCCATCGGTCTCAAGCCGCACCTCGGCGCCGTCAGCCAGCTTGCGGACGATTTCATAGAGCGTATGCGCCGGCACCGTCGTCGAGCCAGGGGTCGAGACCATGGCCGGCACGCTCTCAGTCACCTCGATATCGAGGTCAGTGGCGCGCAGTTCGACCCGGTCATCGCTGGCCTTGAACAAGACGTTGGCAAGGATGGGATAGGTATTGCGGCGTTCCACTACCCGATGCACATGGCTCAGCGACTTGAGCAGATGATTGCGTTCGAGCGTGACTTTCATGGAGTTCTTCTTCCCGGGCAATAGCGGCAGTGAAACCCGGCGCGAGCCGGGGTTGGGACGTTTACAGTTTCATAGGAAATTGGCAAGGCCGAGGGGGCTTTTGGCCGCATGCAAGCTGTGGACTTCAGGAGCTGAAGTGCACGGTGATGTCGAACCTCTCGCCGGCCTGGGCGCCCAGCGCCTCGAGCCCCTGGAACGGCAGGCAGCCGTCGATGGCAGCGGCTATCGAGCCAATCAGCTCGGGGTATTTGCCGGCCGTGCGCAGGCTTTCGGGGACGATATAGGGATCGCCGTCGAGCGAGCCATCGCCCAGAAAGGCCAGACGCACTGAAATGGAGCGGTTCTCATAGCCGGGCGGCAGCACCCAGCAGGCAAGAAGCTGATCCTGGACCGAGGTGGCAATGGCCAGATTCTGGGCCGCCCGCTCTTCGGGGGTCAGGACCGGCAATTCATCCTGGGCCAGGACCGGGGATAGGGCGAGGATGGCTAGAGCAAACAGGCGGGCAAGGATTTGAAACATGTCCGATCCTTGCCCGGCCAATCCGGCGGGATAAAGGCTATTCCTCAAGCATGCGCTTGAGCAGTTCAATTTCCTGACCGAGCTCAAGATCGTCCTTGATCATCTGCTCGACCTTGCGAACCGAATGCAGCACCGTGGTGTGGTCACGGCCACCGAAACGGCGCCCGATTTCGGGCAGGGAGCGGCTAGTGAGGGCTTTGGCCAGATACATGGCGATCTGGCGCGGGCGCACCACGTCACGCGAACGGCGGGCCGAGAGCAGTTCGTTGCGTGGCACCTTGTAGTGGCGCGAGACGATCTTGAGGATGTCCTCGATGCGGACGCGCTTGGCGTCCCGGGTACGGATAAGGTCGGCCAGGGTCTTTTCGGCCAGCGGCACGGTGATGAGTTCGCCGGTCAGCTGGTTGGCGGCAACCAGCCGGTTAACAGCGCCGTCCAGATCGCGGCCGTGGCTGACCACGGCGCGGGCGATATAGTCGATCACAGCCGTGGGGAATTGCATGCCGAAACGGGCATTGACCTGGTCGGCACGGCGCTGGACGATGTCGCGGCGCAATTCATGATCGAAGGTCGAGATCGGCACGACCAGCCCGCCGGAGAGGCGCGATCGGACGCGCTCATCGAGCATTTCGAGATCGCGCGGCGGGGCGTCGGCGGCCACGACAACCTGCTTGGCGCCGGTCAAGAGCGCACCCAGAGTATGGCCGAATTCGGTCGCGGACTTGCCCTGCAGGAACTGCATGTCGTCGATCAGCAGCAGGTCGACGCGGCGCAACCATTCCTTGAAGCCGAGCGCGGACTGGCGCTGCACGGCGGTGATGAAATGGTACATGAAATGGTCGGCCGTCAGGTAGACGATGTTCTTGGACGGGTCGGCTTCGGCCACGGCATGGGCGATAGCATTGAGCAGGTGCGACTTGCCCAGGCCCACGGTGGAATGGATATAGACCGGGTTGAAGGTCACGGCATTGTTGATGGCGGCATTGGCGAGCTGACGCGCGACGCCCAGCGCCATTTCGTTTGCCGAACCGGCAACGAAGGTTTCGAACGTCATGCGCGGGTCGATGGCGCTGCCCGAAAGGGCGTCGCCCGACTTGGCGTTGTCGCGCACCAGGCGCGGGATCGCCGGTGCTGCGGGGGCTGGCGTTGCTTGCGGGGCCGCGGGTGTTTCCGAGACCGCTTCTGCAACGGGGGCCAGGCGCGGGCGGGCCTGGCCATTGACCCGCATCGTCACCTGCAGACGCGCCGCCTCGGGCACATCATTGCGGAAGGTCTCTACGATGCGGTCAGCATAATTGGACTGTACCCAGGAGCACAGGAAGCGCGTCGGGGCACTCAAGTGCACCAGATCGTCGACGATCTCTTCGAGCTCCAGGCGGGCAAACCAGGAAGTGAAGACGTCTTCACCCACCGCAGCCTTCAGCCTGGCCCGCACGCGGGTCCAGAGTTCGCGCTGATCAGAGGAAGAAACGTCTGGAATGGCCATGACAGGAGTGCCGCCTTTGCTGGAAGTGGAAGGGGAAGAGGAATTGGCCGCAGCCCAGTGATCTCTTCCCGCAGTCGCCTGTCGCATCATCGTTTCGTGCCCCATTCTGTTTGCCGCCTCTCCGGTCCGCAAAGCTCCGGAAAGACCCCTGATCTTAAAATGTGTCCGCCAGTGCGAATGGCCTGGATAAGACACGGCTTCGCCCCTGCACCTGCCACGAGCAGGCACAACTTTATTGTTCGGCGGCTCGCGACCGCCGTTTCCCGCTTGACCTTTCACTTGAACCCGGCCTGCCCGGCCTATGGGTCGAATGAACGCTGCCAACTCAAAACATACTGGCCACTACAAAAGTGACCGGCACAAAAATCACTGGCTGAAATGACCGGCATCGCTGCCGGCACTGCCCCAAACCCAACCCCCTGGCGGGAGCTGACCGGTGGTTCATGAGGGTCGTTCCACCCCTCTTTTTCCCCGTCGGCAAGGACACATTAGAGGCACGAAATTGGAGCCGCAACACGTGAATCATTGAAAAAGGGGCTTGACTCTCAGGCTGTATTTTTGGCGCCCACCGGGGTCAAAAAGTGACCTCCGGCAAGGGCCTGTGACTCAAGGCAGATTCGAACACTTAGCGGCTTTCGACATGGTAAAATAATTTTTCACCACACCGACTTTCTGTCCTCGGCAGCAACGCCAACCATGACCTGAAAGATGAGCGAACCCACTGACAACGCTAGGAAAAAACACCCCTTCACGCTTCGTTCTACCGCAAGAGAGAGTGTCACCATTTAGTCATATGACAGAACAATGGCGAAAAAACCTGCCTGGCTACCATACAACAAAAAGGGCTCCTTGCGGAGCCCGGATTGTAGCGCATCGGTCGCTTGCCAAGAAGCGCCTTGACCGACCGCGAATTAGGCGGAGAGGGCCTTAACGCGGCTATTGAGGCGGGAGACCTTGCGGGCCGCCAGATTGGCATGGACAATGCCCTTGCCGGCAGCGCGGTGGATCTCGGGCTCGGCAGCCTTGAGGGCGGCGAAGGCCGTTGCATGATCGCCAGCGGTGATCGCTTCCTCGACCTTGCGAATGAACGTACGCACGCGGCTCCGACGCGACTTGTTGATCGCGGTGCGGGCAGCAATCTTGCGGGTCGCCTTCTTGGCTGACGGCGTATTGGCCATGGTGGTCCTCTTGGATCGTCCAACCGGCAGACCGGGCGCCAATTTGGCGCCTCAACCTTCCGGGATGAAATGAAAGCGGCGGCACGCTGCCGCCAAGTCGGGGGGTCTATAGGACATAGGCCGGAGGGCGTCAACTGGAATCCCGCCAAGCCTCTGGCCCTTTTCCCCTGCCAGAGCCGTCGAGCGGGCTCAGGGCGCCCTCTGGCACTTTGGGCAATAAAAGGTTGAGCGACCCGATTGGACAATCTTCTTCACCACGCCGGTGCAGAGCGGGGTCGGGCAGGGATCGCCTTCCCGGTCATAGACGGCAAAATTGTGCTGGAAGTAGCCCGCCCCTTCCACGCTTCGGAAATCGCGAATGGTGGAACCGCCCACCTCAATGGCGGCAGTGAGCACTTCTCGCACGGCAAAGGCCAGGTCTTCCAACGCTTTTTTGGGCCTGCCTGTCTTGGTCACCAAGGTCCCGGCGAGGACTGTCGGCAGGATATGGGCCCGGTGGAGGGCCTCGGCCACATAGATATTGCCCAGCCCCGCGACCACGCGCTGATCGAGCAGCGCGGCCTTTATCGGCGTCCTCTTGCCAGAAAAGGCAGCAGCGAGCTGGGATGCTGAAAATTCATTGCCGAGCGGTTCAGGCCCCAGCCCCTGCAGATAGGGACTGGCTGCGAGGTCCTCATAGAGATCGACAAAGCCAAAACGCCGCGGGTCAGCATAGATCAGGTGGCTCGAACCATGCGTGGGATGGCTGAGCGCCCAGACCATATGATCATGCCTGGGCTCGGTACCGGGCTCATAATAGCGCGGCGGCTTGTCAATCGGGTGTTCGGCAAAACGCCAGGATCCGGTCATGCCCAGATGGCTGAGCAGGGTCGCCCCGCCCGAGAGGCCTATTAGGAGGTACTTAGCCCGCCGCCCCACATGAACCACCTCCTGGCCTTCCAATGCGCCTTTCAATCCTTGCGGAAACGGAAAGCGCAGGTCGGGCCGGTTGAGCCTGACACTCTGGATGGTCGCCCCTTCGAGCCAAGGCGCCAGGCCCCGGCGCACGGTTTCGACCTCGGGCAGTTCGGGCATTGGGACAACTCCTTCACCCTGCGCGGCTTTGTGGCATGGGCAATTGGCAATGGCTTCTATATAGGGCGATAGACAATGTATTGAGTGCAATACAGATCGTATCGAGGCGCCGCCATGACCGAGACCCGCGAAACCACCCATTTCGGCGAGCAGACAGTCGCCCTGGAGGACAAGCAGGGACTGGTGGACAAGGTGTTCCATGATGTCGCCGACCGCTACGACCTGATGAACGATCTGATGAGTGTAGGCGTGCATCGGCTCTGGAAAGACGCCATGGTCGCCGAGCTGGCGCCGCCCAAAGCCGGATCGCGCCCCTACCACGTGCTCGACATGGCCGGCGGCACCGGCGATATCGGCGAGCGCATCGTCAATGCCTCGCTTGGCTATGCAGACGTTATTGTTTCCGACATCAACACAGACATGCTGCGCGTCGGCGCCGAGCGGGCCAAAAGCTGGCGCTATCCGGGGCAGGTCCGGTTCCAGGAAGCCAATGCCGAAGAGCTGCCTTTCGAGAGCAACAGCTTTGACGCCTATACGATCGCGTTCGGCATTCGCAATGTGCCGCGCATCCAGAAGGCGCTCGACGAAGCCCATCGCGTGCTCAAGCGCGGCGGCCGCATTCTGGTGCTCGAATTCTCGCAGGCCGACGTGCCGGGCTTTGATGCGGTCTACAAATTCTATTCAGACCAGTTCATCCCGCCCATGGGCAAGGTCGTGACTGGCGATGCGCAGCCCTATCAGTACTTCATTGAATCGATCCGCAAGTTTCCTAAGCCAACCGAGTTCTCGGCCATGATAGCCCAGGCCGGGTTCAAGCGAGTGAAGCATCAGAGCTTTACCGGCAATATTGCGACCCTGTTTTCTGGCTGGAAGCTCTAGTCCATGGCGCTTGGGTCGTATTTCCGCCTGTTCCACGCCGGCTGGGTGCTGGCGCGAGAGGGCGCTTTTTCCGTACTGCCCGCTGAGTCCCTGCCGCCCATGATGAAGGCCGGCATATCCATGGCGCGGCTTGTCGAACGCCGGGCCGTGCGCAAGACCGGCAGCATAGAGCGGCTCAATGCTGCCCTCCATAAGCTGGGGCCTTCTTACGTCAAGTTCGGCCAGACGCTCGCCACACGCCCGGACATCGTTGGCATCCAGGCGGCCGCCGATTTGTCCGGCCTGCAGGACAAGATGCCACCGTTCGACCCGAAGCTGGTGCCTGGTATCCTGGAAACGGCGCTCGGCGCCAAGGCTGCGCAACTGACGGAAATCAGCCAGCCCATCGCTGCCGCCTCCATTGCCCAGGTGCACAAGGCGCGGCTGCGCGTGCCGGGCGAAGTACCCAAGCTGGTGGCGGTGAAAATGCTGCGCCCGGGCATTGCCGAGCGCTTTCATGCCGATACCGACAGCCTCTATGCCGGTGCCAGACTGGCCGAGACCCTGTCACCGGCCAGCCGACGTCTCAGGCCCACCGAGGTTGTGCGCACGCTCGACCATTCCATGCGGCTCGAACTGGATCTGCGGCTCGAGGCCGCCGCCATTTCGGAAATGGCCGAAAACATCAAGAATGACGAGGGCTTCGTCATTCCAAAAGTGCATTGGGACCAGGTCGCACAAAATGTGCTGACCACCAGCTGGATGCACGGCATTCCCATTCGCGACCATGCCGCGATCGACGCGGCCGGCATTGACCGCAAGGCCCTGGCGGCCAAGCTGCTGCAGAGCTTTCTGCGCCACGCCATCCGCGACGGCTATTTTCATGCCGACATGCATCCGGGCAATCTTTTTGCCGACCCCGAGACAGGCGATGTGATCGCGGTCGATTTCGGCATAATGGGACGCATCGGCAAGCCGGAACGCCGTTTCCTGGCCGACATTCTTTATGGCTTCATCACCCGCAACTACCGGCTGGTGGCGCAGCGCCATTTCGATGTCGGCTATGTGCCGCCCTCGCAATCGGTGGACGATTTCACCCTCGCCATCCGCTCGATCGGAGAGCCGCTGCATGGCCGGACGGCCGCCGATATATCCATGGCCAAGGTGCTGGGACAGCTCTTCAGCATCACCGATCTGTTCGACATGCAGACCCGGCCAGAACTGGTGCTGCTGCAAAAGTCCATGGTGCTGGTGGAAGGGGTGGCGCGAAACCTGGATCCGCATCTCGACATCTGGACCATCGCCGAGCCTGTCGTTGGCGAGTGGCTGCGGCGCGAGGAAGGGCCTGCCGGCCGGATCGAAGACCTTGTGGGTCACCTGAGCCGGATCGGGGAGGCGGCAGGACGCGTACCGGCGCTGATCGCCCAGGCCGAACTGGCCCTGGCCGAGCATCGCGCCGCCATGAACCGCCCACGTGACAGGCTGATGCGCAACACGGCCCTCGCCGTCCTGTTTGCCGCCTTGGCCCTGATCCTGGCGCTGATCTGGCGGCTTGTTGTTGTGAGCTGAGCGCGATATCGCCAGACGGCCTGTTCACGGCGGTCCTGGGCAAATAGATTGCGCTGACGACCGGCAGCCTCCGGCAAGCAAGGGAGAAGCACTATGAGCGTCAAACTTTTGAGCAAGCTGGCTGCGGCCAGTTTGCTGGCGGCGGGTCTGGCCGGTTGCATCGACGTCACCATCGATGTGGCCATTACCAGCCCAACGACGGCCCGGGCCACCATGACCCAGGTCATGGGCGCCGATGTCTATTCCATGGTCAAGATGAGCGCGGAGAGCGGCGAAACGCAGGACGACAGCTTCTGCGCCGAAGGCAAGCTCACCGAAAATGGTGATGGCAGCGCCACCTGCGTCATTGTCGAGGAAGGCGATTTCGCCGCACTGGATCTCGGGCAGGATGAAGGCGGCATGAGCTTTACCGAAGCCGGCCCAGGCCTGGTGCGCGTCGCCCTGCCGACCGCTGACATGCAGGCCGAACTGGGTGCCGAGGACAATATGGACGAGCAGACCCGCCAGATGGTCGAGGCCTTCTTTGAGGGCCGCACCATGACCATCGGCATTTCGGGCGCCGAGATCGTTGAGTCCAACATGACGGTCTCGGCCGACAGAACACGGGCCGAACAGGTGATCGACATGCTCGCCCTGATCAATGGTGATGCCACCCTGCCCGATGAACTCTATGCCACGGTGCGCGCGCCGTGAGATCGGTCTGGCGAATGCGTTCTTGCGCCCGTTTGCTCAAAGGCTCTTGAGCCAAGGGCGTCGGCACATGGTGTGTACCTGTGATAGCGGGATATTTCGACGTTGCACGAACACTTGGCATTGGTTAGGTTCCGTCGCGTCGGAAGCCGTAGGCCGACTATGCACCCGTAGCTCAGCTGGATAGAGCGCTGCCCTCCGAAGGCAGAGGCCACAGGTTCGAATCCTGTCGGGTGCACCAATACTTTCAATGGGTTAGGTGATTTTTCTAGCTCGTCGTATTCCCACAGGAAGCACGGCGAAGGCTGCGCCTTCGAACGGGGAAGAGCAAAATCCCGGTGCCACAAGCCAAAAGCGGTGGATACGACCTGGTGCAACTTGCGCAGGCGCTCGCAGCGGCCCAAGTTCTCCGGAATGTAGCTATCGCACGGCTCAAAAAGCTTTGCTGGCTCAAGATCATCCTCCAGAACCTCCTCAGAGTGCAAAATGACTGGCTTTCCTGAACCCTTTAGACTTGAGATAAAGGTGCTCGATCGCCGCCTTGCTGACTGGGGACTGCCAAAACATCAGTCGGATCTCGCTGCGGCAGTCGACATCTTCGCATGCATTGATGCGCCGCTGTTGCTGGTGCCTCAGGCAGCTGCCGTTCTCATTCCCTCCGGCTTTGCAATGCACATCGCTGATCCGCACATCGCCGCCTTATTGCTCCCGCGATCAGGATCCGCACACAAACGCGGCTTGGTGCTCGGAAATAGCGTCGGTCTAATAGACGCAGACTATACAGCCCAGATTTTCGTTAGCGCCTGGAATAGAAACCCACCTGACGGTGACCCAATCGAGATTCAGCCGGGCGAGCGCATCGCCCAGATGCTTTTTGTTCCGGTGCTGCGCCCTGCTTACGAGATCGTCGAAGAGTTTTCCCGCTCCAGTCAGCGCGGATCCGGGGGGTTCGGTTCAACCGGAACTAGCGCCTAGTCTGGCGACGCTTCGCCTACGTTTGGGAGAACCTATCGGGCGCCAGCCGCGCCTCTAGGCTGCTACATCTTCTGAATGAATGCCGACTATCATGGCGAAGTCAAAATACTGCTCATTAAATATGGTAGAGAACCATTCAGCCTGCGCCGTGGTGAGCGCGTGGCGCGAATGATCGTGGCGCCAGTGAGCGTCGTAGAACTGGTGGAAGCGCATGAACTGGATGCAACCGGAAGCGGGACTGGCGGCCGCGGCTCGACTGGCCGCCAGCGGCCTGGCCCTTTTGGGGCTCGCCTTGCCGGCCGCGGCCGGCGATCGGGCGCTGATCGATTACGTCGGTTTCTCGTCCGATTTCCGCTATTTCGCCTTTGAGGAATTTGGCATTCAGGACGGGTCGGGCTTTCCCTATTCCAACCTCTATGTCGTCGACCTCGCATCCGACAGCTGGGTCGTTGGAACGCCGGTGCGACGGCAGGCGGAGAGCGAAGAGACCAGCCTTGAGGAAATCCGGGCCGCGGTGGCGGAAAAGGCGGCCGGCCATATCGAGGGCTTCAATATCCAAGTGCCGGTCGAAATTGCCGCGCTGATCGGCGATGGTGTGCCGGACACCGACGCCCGAAGTCTCGATTTCGGTGCGCCGGGCTATCAACCAGGCGCGGTATCGGGTGACTATACCCTCGAACTGGAGACGTTTGAAACCACGGCGACCAGCCCCTGTGCCGAGTGGTTTGGCGTTGAGCCCTTGGGCTATGAACTTTTGTTGTCCGATAGCGGCACGACGCGGCTGATCCATCGCGACGGCAGCCTGCCCCGCTCGCGCGGCTGCCCGACCGGCTATCGCATCCATTCGGTGGTGATGCCGTTCCAGGGCACGACGCTCTCCAACGCCGTGGCCATCATCTCGGTCTATCCGGGCGGCTTTGAAGGGCCGGACCGGCGCTTCCTGGCAGTTCCCCTTGGCCTTTGACACCCCGCTCACCTCCGAGGAGACGCGGCGCTATGCGCGCCATCTGGTGCTCAAGGGGTTTGGTGGGGCGGCCCAGCAGAAACTCAAAGCCGCGCGCGTGCTGGTGGTGGGCGCCGGCGGGCTGGGCAGTCCGGCCATCGCCTATCTGGCAGCGGCCGGTGTCGGTCACTTGTCCATCGTCGACCCGGACGTGGTCTCGCTCTCCAATCTGCAACGGCAGGTGGTCCACACAACTGCCGCTATCGGCACCGGCAAGGCAGCAAGCGCTGGGGCCTTTGCAGGCGCGCTCAATCCGCATGTCGGGCTGGACCTCCACGCCGAGGCTGTGACGGACGCCAATGCCGACCAACTGGCCGGTGCGGCCGACATCGTGCTCGACGGCACCGACAATCTCGTCACCCGCCGGATCGTCGCGGCGGCGTGCGAAAGGCGCGAAAAACCGCTGGTCTCGGGCGCCGTCTCGATGTTTTCCGGCCAGTTGACCGTGTTCGCCCCGCATCTGGGCGGGCCAGCCCATGCCGCGCTTTACCCGGACGCCGCCAGTGACGACGCCCTGCCCTCCTGCGAGGCCAATGGCATTCTCGGGCCCGTCACCGGGGTCATCGGCACGCTGATGGCCATGGAGGCGATCAAGCTGATCACCGGGGTCGGAACACCGCTGATCGGCCGGCTGCTGGTTTATGATGCGCGGGAGGCCAGCTTTTCGGAGTTGGGATACTAGCCGGCGCACTGCGGCCTGTTCCTCTCCCCCTCGGGGAGAGGTGGCTCGGCGGAGCCGAGTCGGTGAGGGGGATGTATCCACATCTTGGGGGGCGTTGGAAGACCCCCCTCATCCGGCGCTACGCGCCACCTTCTCCCCGAGGGGGAGAAGAAGGCTACCGCCATTCGAGCGTAGCTCTCATGGCCTTATTGGCTAGAAAGGCTCCACTGGAGCCTTTCTTCCGCTATGCGGATCGCCTGCTAAGCATCCGGGTGCTTGAACACCAGTGCCGCATTCGTCCCGCCAAAGCCGAACGAATTGGACAGCACATAGCCCAGATCGACGTCGTCGCGACGCGCCCGCAGGATGGGCATGTCCTCAAAGGCCGGATCGAGTGTCTCGATATTGGCGCTTTCGGCGATGAAGCGGTGCTTCATCATCAAAATCGAATAGATCGATTCATGCACGCCCGTCGCGCCCTGGCTGTGCCCGGTCAGCGACTTGGTGGCCGAGATCGGAGGGCATTTGTCCTCATTGCCGAAAACGGCGCGCAGGGCCTCGATTTCTTTCAGATCGCCCACCGGGGTCGAGGTGGCGTGCGGATTGATATAGTCAATCGGCGCCTTGATGTTCTGCAGGGCCATGCGCATGCAGCGCTCGGCGCCTTCGCCCGACGGAGCCACCATGTCGAGGCCGTCAGAAGTAGCGCCATAGCCGACCAGCTCGGCCCATATCTTGGCGCCGCGGGCCTTGGCGTGCTCCAGCTCCTCAAGCACCAGCACGCCGGCGCCTCCTGAAATAACGAAGCCGTCGCGGGCTGCATCATAACAGCGGCTGGCCTTGGCCGGGTTATCGTTGAAGTCGCTGCTCATGGCGCCCATGGCGTCGAACAGGTCCGAAAGGGTCCAGTCGAGGTCCTCATGGCCGCCGGCAAAGACGATGTCCTGCTTGCCCAGCATGATCTGCTCCATGGCATTGCCGATGCAATGCTTGGACGTCGCGCAGGCTGCGGTGATGGTGTAGTTGATGCCCTTGATGCCAAAGGGGGTTGCCAACGTCGCAGAGGCGGTTGAGCCCATTGCCTTGGGCACCGCGAGTGGCCCGATGCGCTTGGGCGAGTTGTTCTTGCGGGTGATATCCGCCGCTTCCACAATCGTGCGGGTCGAAGCGCCGCCAGAGCCCATGACGATTCCGGTCATGGGATTGGAGATGTCACTCTCTTCCAGGCCCGCATCGGCGATGGCCTGTTGCATGGCCAAATAGTTCCAGGCTGCGCCCTTGCCCATGAACCGGGTGACGCGGCGATCAAGCTGCTCGAAGGGGTCAAGGCGCGGATCGCCCTTGACCTGGCTACGGAAGCCGAGCTCGGCATAATCCTCGGCAAAGACGATGCCCGGCTTTGCGGTGCGTAGGCTTTCCGTCACCTCGTCGAGCGAGTTGCCGATCGATGAAATGATACCCATGCCGGTTACGACAACTCGTCTCATTTCGTCCTCGATTCAGTCGTTTCGTGCGTTCGCATAGGGGTTGGCGTCGCAGTTATATAGGGTCGTTGGGGCCTGCATTAAGGCCGGTCAGGCAGTCTGCTGTTCATGCAGCTGGGCTTCGGTAAAAAGCCCAACGCGCAGATCCTTGGCCTCGTAAATCACTTTTCCGTCAGCTTTCACCCAGCCATCAGCGATTCCCAGCGTCAGGCGCGAGCGCATCACGCGCTTGAGATCAATGCCATATTCAACCAGCTTGACGTCGTTGGTCACCTGGCCAGTGAACTTGATTTCGCCACCCAGAGCGCGGCCCTTGCCGGGCTGTCCGATCCAGGACAGGAAGAAGCCGGTCATTTGCCAGACCGCATCGAGCCCCAGGCAACCGGGCATGACCGGGTCGCCGATAAAATGGCATTTGAAGAACCACAGGTCAGGATTGACGTCGAGTTCGGCGCGCACCTGGCCCTTGCCATAGGTACCGCCATCCTCGGTGATCGAAGTGATCCGATCGAACATCAGCATGGGCGGAGCCGGCAGTCGGGCATCGCCCTGTCCCGGCAATTCGCCGCGGCCATGGGCCAACAATTCTTCGTAATTGAATGCGTGCTGCCGCTCAGACATCAAAGCTCCTCGCTCTCGCTCAAGTCCCGTCTCGTATAGGGGTGCTTGTTAGGGGTCAAGCCAGCCCGGGGTACCCGCCCCGGCGCCATGCTTGTATGAACGGCCCGTGACCATTATAAGAAACCCGAAATTGCCGACCTAAACAACGAGACTTAAAGGCCCTATGCCCGATAGCATCACTGCCGCCCGGCCCGTTCCATCCCGCAAGCCGTGCCTGACGGCGGTGCTGCGCATGGCCGGCCTCCGGCCGACCCGGCAGCGCGTTGCCCTGGCCGAACTGCTCTTTGGCGGCCAGCACCGGCATGTCAGTGCCGAGCAATTGCATGGTGAGGCCGGCGCGGCAAATGTGAATGTGTCGCTCGCCACCATCTACAACACGCTGCACCAGTTTCACGAAGCCGGTCTCTTGCGCGAAGTCGCAATCGACGCATCGCGCTCCTATTTCGACACCGATACCTCGGACCATCACCATTTCTATGTCGAGGACGAGCAGCGCATGATCGACATCCCGGCTGAATCGGTTGAGTTCAAGGCCCTGCCCAAGGCTCCCGAGGGCATGGAAGTGTCCCATGTCGATGTGGTGATCCGCGTACGCAAGGCGCCGGCCTGAGCACGGCCGTGTTGTGCCCTGGTGCCTGTCAACCCGTGACAAAGGCAATCAGGGTGACCATATTGCGCCTCGATTGTAACAGCGGCACGGGTGGCTAATGGCTGAAAAGGTCAATCTCAAAGGCTATTTCGAGCGAATCGGGTTTGCGGGTTCGATCGCGCCGACCCTGACGACGCTGGACCTGCTGCACGCGTTGCATCCTGCCGCTATTCCCTTCGAGAACCTCAATCCGCTGCTCGGCGAACCGGTGCGGCTGGACCAGCCGAGCCTTGAAAAGAAGCTCCTGACCGACAGGCGCGGCGGCTATTGCTTTGAGCACAATCTGTTGTTCATGCGCATGCTCCAGGACCTCGACTTTACCGTCCGGCCCCTGCTGGCGCGCGTGGTGTGGACCAATCCAGGTGCCGCAAGCCTTCCTCCCAGCCATATGCTGCTGCTGGTGGAGGTCAATGGCCAGAACCACATTGCCGATGTCGGATTTGGTGGTCTGACACTCACCACGCCGCTGCGCCTCAGGGCCGAAAGCGCGCAATCCACGCCGCATGAAACCTTCCGGCTCACCGGCGGCGAACCGGACTGGACGCTCGAAGTCAAGCTCGCCCAAGACTGGCGGCCGGTCTATATCTTTACGCTCGAACAGGTGAGCGAGGACGCCATCGCCGCGCTCAACCAGCAGATCGCTACCGATCCGGCTTCTCCCTTCACCCATGAATTGCGGGTCGCCCTGGCCCCCACCGGCAGGCGCCTCAAGCTGCAAAATTCCAAGTTCACCCGCCAGCCCACAGATGGCGAAGCGGAGTATCGCGAGTTGGCCTCAGTCGAGGACATCAAACAGGTGCTGACCGAAACGTTTGGCATTGCCCTGCCCCAGCATGACCGGCTCAATGCGGCCCTGGCGGGGCTTGTTGCGCCCAAACCGGCCCCAGCCGCCTGACGCCATGGCGCCGGTCACCGTTCCGACGGACAAGCTGTTCGAGTTCGTCGACTTTGACGCTTTTTATGTCTGGCTGGCTGACAATCACGATCAGGCCGATGAGGTCTGGATTCGTATTTTCAAAAAGGCCTCGGGGAGGCCGACAATCTCGGCAACAGAGGCCATTGATGCGGTGCTGTGCTGGGGCTGGATCGATGCCATCAAGAAAAGCTGGGACGCGGACAGTTTCGTCCAGCGCTACTGCCCGCGCCGCCCCAAGTCGGTGTGGAGCCAGACCAATCGCGACAATGTCGCGCGGCTGGTCGAACAGGGCCTGATGACCGAGCACGGCCTCAAACATGTCGCGGCTGCCAAGGCAGATGGACGCTGGGAGGCCGCATATAGGACCACCGATGCGCCGCCGGCCGACCTGCTGGCAGCCATAGGAGCGAACCCGGCGGCGCAGAAGACCTTTGAGGGGCTGACCGCCCAGAACCGGTTTGCCTTGGTCTACCGTACCAATAGCCTCAAGACGGAGGCAGGCCGGAAGAAGCGCATTGCCGAAATCGTCGCCATGCTGGCGCGGGGCGAGACGGTCTATCCGCAAAAGACCAAGGGCGAAGGCCGATGAGCCATGGACAGGGGCAAGTGTGGGGCGCCTTCCTGCGCGGCATCAATCTGGGCAATCGGCGCATGAAAATGGCCGACTTGAAGGATTGTCTCGAGGGGGCGGGCTTTACCGACGTCAAAACTATTGCGGCCAGTGGCAATGCCCGGCTCTGCGCCAGCGGCCAGGATGAAACCATCAAGCCCAGGCTGGAAAAGGCCATCGAAGCCCGGTTCGGTTTTCCGGTTGGCGTGGTGCTGCGCGCCCGCGACGAACTCGAAGCCATGCTCGATGATCACCCTTTCGGGATTGTGGATCGCAAGGCCGATTTCACCCGGCATGTGCTGATGTTCGATCAACCCTTGCCCGAGGGCATCGTGCTCGACAGTTTGCCCGGAAACACCGAGATTCTGCGCATCGATCCGCGCGAAATCTATATCGCCGCTTACCGTCAGCCCAATGGACGCTATACCGAGCATGTCGAGGAGGTTCTCAAGCCGCTTTACGTGAAGCTGGGCAAGGGCACGCTCGACACCATGCGCAACTGGAACACGATAGAGAAGATCCTCTGAATGATCACCGTATTCGGCTCCACCAATCTCGATCAGATCGGCACTGTCACCCGCCTGCCCAAGCCAGGCGAGACCGTGGCTGGCGGCACTTTCTCCATGGCGCCGGGCGGCAAGGGCGCCAATCAGGCGCTGGCGGCGCGGCGCGCAGGCGCGGAAGTGCTGCATGTCTCGGCAGTGGGCGATGACGCCTTCGCCGATCTGGCGACCGAGCTACTGCGGGACGGCGGCGTCGACCTCAGCCAATTGCGCCGGGCGGAGGCCGCGACCGGCATTGCCATGATTTTTGTCGATGCGGCGGGCGAGAACGTCATCGCCATCCTGCCCGGCGCCAATGGCACGGTGAGCGCGGAGGACGCCGAAACAGGGCTCGCGGACCTATCCGCCACGGACACGCTCCTGGTGCAGCAGGAAGTGCCGCAGGCCGCCACGCGCAAGGCGCTTGAAATCGCCCGCGAGAAAGGCGCCTGCTCGATCCTCAACACGGCGCCCTTCCTGCCCGATACCGCGAAGCTGGCGCCCCTGGCCGATATCGTGGTGGCCAATGAAACCGAGTTTTCGCTGCTCACCGGCCGGCCGATCGAGGAACTGGACATGGCCATGCAGGACTGGGTCAACCGCACAGGCCGCACCATTGTGGTCACCCTGGGCCCCGAGGGCGCCCGCGCCCGCACGCCGGATGGCCCGGTTTCGGTGCCGGCGCACAAGGTCAAGCCCGTCGACACAGTCGGCGCCGGCGACACATTCTGCGGCTATCTCGCGGCCGGGCTAGACGCCGGCCACTCGCTCCAAGCCGCCTTGCGCCGCGCAGCCGTGGCCGGGAGCCTGGCCTGCCTGAAACCCGGCGCGCAGCCGGCCATTCCGACGAAATCGGATGTCGATGGGGTCGTAGGCGCCTGAACTGACGCGCTCCGCACCGTGCAGCAAAAAGGGCGCCCTGCGGCGCCCTTCTCAGTTTTCGGATCGAACCGCCTCAGGCGCTTTTATCGATACCTTCGGCGTCACCATTGGCCTCTGGTGCCGGCTGGGCAGCCGCACCACCTTTGGCTACGCCAACCATGGCGGGCCTGAGGACACGATCGCCAATGGCGAAGCCTTCCTGGACCACCTGCACAACCGTGCCCTCGGGCACTTCGGCATTGGGCACTTCGAACATGGCCTGATGCTTGTGCGGATCGAATTTCTGGCCCGCGGCTTCGATCGGCTTGACCCCATGCTTGGCCAGGAGGCGCTGCATTTCCCGGTCGGCCAGCTCAATACCGTCGATCAGGCTCTTGAGCGCTCCGTCGGCGGTTTCGCGCGTTTCGGCGGGGATGACCATCAGGGCGCGCGAAAGGGCGTCGGTGGCGGTCAGCATGTCGCGGGCAAAGCCGGCAATGGCATAGCTGCGCGTATCGGCCACATCACGCTCGGTGCGCTTCCTGAGATTTTCCATCTCGGCATGGCTGCGCAGCACGCGATCCTTGAGCTCGGCGTTTTCAGCCATCAAGGCCTCGACGGGATCAACCTCGGCAGCCTCGGTTTCCGGGTTTTCGGTTTCCGGCGTTTCGCCCTGGGCGGCGTTTTCGTCGCTCATTCGGTCTTCTTCCGTATGCATTGAAAAACTCTTGCCCGCCATATCGGCCAAGCGGGTCACTAATTCAAGTCTTACCGCGCTTCCTTGCCATCAGCGAGGAGATGACATTGGCGGTATAATCGACCACTGGCACAATGCGCGCATAGTTCAGTCGCGTGGGCCCGATGACGCCGAGCACGCCCACAATCCGGTCATTGGCGTCCTTATAGGGGCTGAGGATCACCGAGGAGCCCGAGAGGGAAAACAGCTTGTTTTCCGAGCCGATAAAGATACGCACGCCCTGGGCGCGTTCGGCATCGCCCAAGAGATCGAGCAACCCGTCCTTGCTTTCCAGCTCGTCGAACAGCTGGCGCATGCGCATCAACTCGTCGCTGGCCATGGTGTCGTTGATGAGGTTGGCGCGGCCGCGCACGATCACCGTGGGTGCGTTGTTGCCGCCCGGCTCGGCGAGCGTGGCAATGCCGGCATCCACCAGCTTCTGCGTCAGCTCGTCCAGTTCCGCCCGCTGCTCGGCCCGGCGCTCATTGAGCACTTTTCGGGCCTCGGCCAGCGTGCGTCCCACCACATAATTGGCGAGGTAATTGCCGGCCTGCTGCAGCGTGCTGGCGGTATAGCCGGGCGGCAGGTCGAGAATGCGGTTTTCCACCTGGCCATCATCGCCCACCAGAATCGCCATGGCGCGTGTCGGGTCGAGCCGCACGAATTCGATATGCTTCAGGACCATGTCGGCCTTGGCCGCAATAACGACCCCGGCGCCCTGGCTGAGGCCCGAGAGTAGGGAGGAGGCCTCGGTCAACACATCCTCGACTTGGGCATTACCCGCCGTGCCCTCGATATGGCGAGCAATCTGGCTGCGCTCGGCCTCGTTGACAGCGCCGACCTCAAGCATGGAATCGACAAAGAACCGCAGCCCCTGCTGGGTCGGCGCGCGGCCGGCCGAGGTGTGCGGCGCGGCGATCAGCCCCAAATCCTCCAGATCCGCCATGACATTGCGGACCGAGGCGGGCGACAGTTCGACCTGCAGCAGGCGGGAAAGATCGCGGGATCCCACCGGCATGCCGGTATCGAGATAGCGCTCTACCAGCCGCCGGAAAATGTCCTGGCTGCGGGCATTGAGTACCGAGAGGAAGTCTTCGGCCTGTCTGGTCATGATGGTTTGATTAAACTCGTCGACTTTAACCCTGACCCTTCATTTAGGCCCTTGTTCCCCATCCGCCAAGCGTCGGGCGCTTGTGAGCGGGCCGCTTGAGGGTTAAGACGCGGTTAACTGCAATAGAAACTGGAATCACCATGCGGCCTTCCGGCAGACAGCCAAGCGATATGCGGGCAGTAACCCTTGAGCGCAATGTGGCCATGAAGGCGGAGGGGTCTTGCCTGGTCGCTTTCGGCAATACCAAGGTTTTGTGCACGGCATCGGTCGAAACCAGCGTGCCGGGCTGGCTGCGCGGCAAGGGCCAGGGCTGGGTCACGGCCGAATATGGCATGCTGCCCCGCGCTACCGGCTCGCGCACCCGCCGCGAGGCCACTGCCGGCAAGCAATCGGGTCGCACCCAGGAAATCCAGCGCCTGATCGGCCGGTCCTTGCGCGCCGTGGTGGATCTTGAAGCCCTTGGCGAAGTGCAGATCACCTGCGACTGCGATGTGCTCGAAGCCGATGGCGGCACCCGCACCGCTTCGATCACCGGCGCTTATGTGGCCCTCTGCGATGCGATTGCCTGGATGGATGAGCGGAAGCTGACCAAGGGAAAGGCGCTGATCGACAGCGTTGCCGCCGTCTCCTGCGGCATTTATCGCGGCACCCCAGTGCTTGATCTCGACTACCTCGAGGATGTGGAGGCCGAGACGGACGCCAATTTCGTGATGACCGGCGCCGGCAAGTTCGTGGAAATCCAGGGCACGGCCGAAGGCGCGCCGTTCTCCCGCGATGAACTCGACAGCCTGATGTCGCTGGCCGAAAAGGGCATTGGCGAATTGAGCTCCATGCAGAAATCGGTGCTGGGCGCATGATGCCCCGGCTGTCCAAACGCGAGCAGGCGCCGATGCCCAAGGCAGGTGCGATGCCTGAGGGATCAATCAGGACGCCGCGGCCGGACTGCGCGATCTGGAACGATATTGCCCGCGTCCTGGGCACAAAGCCGGAGCAGAGCAAGTGAGCACCATTCCCCGCCTGCGCGCCGGTGACCGGCTCTGCATCGCCACGCACAATGCCGGCAAGTTGCGGGAATTTCGCGAGCTGTTCGAGCCCTTCGGGCTTGAATTGGTGTCGGCGGGGGAACTGGGGCTGCCCGAGCCGGAGGAAACCGGCACCACCTTTGCTGAAAACGCCCGCACCAAGGCCCATGCTGCAGCCAAAGGCGCCAATATGCTGGCACTGAGCGACGATTCGGGCCTGTGCGTGGATGCACTCAATGGCGATCCGGGTGTCTACACCGCCGACTGGGCCGGTGTGCCGCGCGACTTCAACCGCGCCATGAAACGGGTGGAGGATGCGCTGCAGGCCGCGGGCGCCAATACGCCCGGCAAACGGGGCGCCTCGTTCAATGCCACGCTGTGCCTGGCCCATCCCGATGGGCGCGACATGCTCTATGCCGGCAAATGCGAGGGCACGCTGGTCTGGCCGCCGCGCGGCGACCAAGGGCATGGCTATGATCCCATGTTCATGCCCGATGGACATGACATCACCTTTGGCGAGATGGCGGCCGAGGCCAAGCACAGTTGGTCGCCAGGCGAACAGGGCCTTAGCCACCGCGCCCGGGCCTTTGCGCAATTCGTGGAGAACCAGATTGAGCACGGCTAGCGCCAACGACCTCTTTGGCGTCTATGTCCATTGGCCCTTCTGCGCGGCCAAGTGCCCCTATTGCGACTTCAATAGCCACGTCCATCGCGGGCCCTTCGATGAAGACGCCTTTGTCGAAGGCTATCGACGCGAAATCGCGCATATGGCCTCGCTGTCCTCCGGGCGGCTGGTGCAGTCGATCTTTTTTGGTGGCGGCACCCCGTCGCTGATGAGCCCTAGGGCCGTTGGCGCGGTGCTCGAGGCTATCGCCGGGGCCTGGCAGATCGACAGCAAGGCCGAGATTACGCTTGAGGCCAATCCGACCAGTGTCGAGGTCGAGCGTTTCAAGGGGTTTCGTGCGGCCGGTGTCAACCGGGTGTCGCTGGGCGTGCAATCATTGCGCCCCGGCCCATTGGCTGAACTGGGCCGCCGGCACACTGTCGAAGAAGCCGTGGCGGCCGTGCGGATTGCCCAATCGGTCTTTGAGCGCTCCAGCTTTGATCTGATCTATGCCCGCCCCAAGCAGACGCTTGAGGATTGGGAGGACGAGCTCAAGGAAGCGCTCTGGCTGGCCCGCGGCCATATCAGCCTCTACCAGCTCACCATCGAGCAGGGCACGCGCTATTTCGACCTGCATCAGGCCGGCAAATTGCAGATGCCCAATGAAGACCTGGCCGCCGATTTCTACGAGCTGACGCAGGACTTGACCGCCCAAGCTGGCATGCCGGCCTATGAAATTTCCAACCATGCCGTGCCGGGCCAGGAAAGCCGGCACAACATGCTCTATTGGCGCTATGGCGAATATGCCGGCATCGGCCCCGGCGCCCATGGCCGGCTGATGGTCAATCATCAGCGCCATGCCACGGCCACCGAGAAGCTGCCCTTTGAATGGCTCAAACTGGTCAACGAGTTCGGCCATGGCATGACAACCGATGACGTGCTGACCTGGGAAGAACAGGGCGATGAGTTCCTCGTCATGGGCCTGCGCCTCAAGGAAGGCATTTCGCCCAGCCGCTTCATGTCGATCTCCGGCCGCGGCATTTCCGAAGCCCAGATCGCCGCGCTCAAGGGCTATGGCTTTGTCGAGACCTTGCCCAATGGCAATATCCGCGTGACCGAAAAGGGCTTTCCGGTGCTTGACGCGGTGGTGGCAGATCTGGCGGCATAGTGCTGACCGGCGTACCTGAACAGCTGCATGGTCACGCCGGGGCCAGATCGCTTACATCATAGGTCCAGACGCGGAAGGCGGCCAATTGATGCGGGCCGAACGAGGTGAGTAGCGGTACGTCTGCGGCGTCCCGTCCGCGCGCCACCACGATCCGACCGATACGGGGCTTATTGTTGCGTGGATCAAAGGTGATCCACCGTCCGCCCAGATAGACTTCCATCCAGGCGCAGAAGTCATCGGGGGATCCGATCGGCACCCCGATATCACCCAGATATCCATTGATGTAGCGGGCCGGGATGTTCATGCAGCGGCATAGGGCAATGGCCAGATGTGCATAGTCCCGGCAAACACCGATTTCCTCGCGATAGGCGTCGTGCGCGCTGCGGGTGGAACTGGCAGTCTTGTAGTTGAAGGCCAGCCGGTCATGGACGAAATCGCATATCGCCTGCACCCGCGTCCAGCCCGGCGGCGTCTGCCCGAAAAGGTCCCAGGCGACCTGGCTCAATTCGTCCGTCTCGCAATAGCGGCTGCCGGTCAGATAGACCAGGCAATCATCAGGTAGCTCGGGCACCGGGACTTCCTCGGCCGATAGATCGACCGGGTCGGGCAGGCCATCATCCTCGATGGTGCAGTCGCTCCAAATGGTAAAATCGCCCTCAGGCGCCACGAAGCGGCGGCAGACATTGCCGAACAGGTCCTCATAGCTGGTCGTATCGACATCCGGAGTAGTGACCAGGCTCTCGGCAACCCGGATGTCGGGCGCCCGCGCCCGCTCGGCAGACATCATCGAGATCATCGGGGTCGGCTGGGGGCATGTGACGGTTATGTCGTAGCCAAGGCGTATCAACATCGCAGCGTCCTGTCCCAAAAAATGTCCGAGCAGGCGCGGCTGGCATCAAGACGCCGCCGCGATGTCCTGCATGTCCGTTACGTTGACCTGAACGGCCATTCCGGCAAAATCGCTGGCCTTGCCGGTATGTGTGCCCCAAAGCGGAATGGCCTGAACCGGATCGCGGGCAACGCCCACCCGGATCAGGTCCCTGTTGCCGATAATGCCGTTGGTCGGATCGAACTCGACCCAGCCGGCGCCGGGCAGGAAGACCTGCGCCCAGGCATGGGTCGCGCCGCCCCCCAGATTTTCCGCACCGGCCCGCATGGGCACATAAATATAGCCCGTCACAAAGCGCGCAGCAAAGCCAAGGGCGCGCGCGGCTTCCATCATCAACAGAGCAAAATCGCGGCATGAGCCCGATTGGCTGGCCAATGTCTCGGCCGGCGTCTGCGTGCCGCGATCGATCCGCCCTCGATAGGCGAAGTCGGCATGGATGGCGTGGGTCATGCGTTCCAGGATATCGGCCGTGTCGCGCGGGCTGGCGCCATCGACAAACCGGCGCGCCCACGCCATCGTCACGCCCCCGTCATCGGCATACTGCCGGACCCGGAGGGCGGCCAGGTCGGGCAGGATTTCGTCTTCATAGTCGAAAGGCCACTTGGCCGCGCCAGCTTCCCCGCGAAATTCGAGGGGCATGAGCCGGGTATGGTCGAGCACGATGCTGGTTTCGAACCGCAATTGGGTCGACATCGTTTCGAACTGGGCCACGGCGACGCAATTGCCGAAAACATCGTGGATCCAGTGCAGATCGCTCGGCTCAGGCAAAACAGCCAGGCTCGACTGCAGCAGGCGCTGGTCGTAGCTGTCCCGCGGCCGGAACAGGATTCGATGCGCTCCGAACCCCACCGGCTGATGATAGGTGTAGTGGGTGATATGGCGCACCTTGAGGATGGTCATGCCCGCGCCCGCCCCAATATGGGACGGCACATTTCGGGCCAACGCCCGCGGGCGCCCAAGGCAAAGGGGCTGCCCCGGCGCCAATGTGCGCCAGGTTGCGGCCATTCTCTAGATTGCATGATGCGTGTCCAATCGGTGTCGTCGCGCCACCCATGCGGGCGCAACGCGCCTGGCGACCCTATCACGGCAGGCCGGCAGCACCGAACGGATTGTCAGCGCGTTGGCGCGAGGAACAACGGGCCATCGAAAGACATAGATCGGGCCACTGCCCGCCCGCTCATGCTGTTTCAATCCAGGGACCGTTCCACCGCTCTCATCATGCCGCGTTGCCGCACCGCCGCGCGCCACAGTTTCTTGCGCGCGTCGGCGGTTTCCAAATGCCGGTACTTGCCACCCGAAAATTTCGGCCAGTCCAGCGCCAGACCGGCACGCACCATCTCCGCGCCGAGATCCCTGCCGTCGGGCAGGAAGCACTCGGCCACAAGCCGGTCATAGGACAGTTCAGGTTTGATGCGCGCCGTCACGGTCTGGCCCTTGCACAATTTGGCCAGCGCCCATTTCGACTGCTTGCCGAAGGGGTGGTCGAGCTCCGGCGCATCGATCCCGGCAAGCCTGATCCGCACCTTGTTGATAATGATGGTGTCACCATCGACGACCCAGCATGGTCCCCTCAAAACCTGTTCGACGGGCGCTGCGGCACTTTGCGTGGACCGGACGACAACGACCCGCATCTCGCGCGGCAATTCGCACGCCAGCGGCGGCGTTGGCCTCTGAGGCCTCGAAAACAGGCGCAGAATTATGCGAACCAGCCCCACGCGCGTCCCCCCGGCGCCAAGACATCGAAACGGAACCTGGGTTCCATAGGATGAATGTGGAGCAGATTTCGTCTGCGGGAAAGATGGGGCGGCCATCGGGAACGGAGCACAACAAAAAAGCGGGCCAACTGGCCCGCTCTTCAGTCTCAACAGTGCTGTCGCCTTACTTGGGCGCCAGGACCATGACCATTTGCCGGCCTTCCGAGCGGGGCTGGCTTTCCACCTTGGCGACGTCCTCGGTCTGCTCGCGCACCTTGAGCAGCAATTGCATGCCCAAATCCTGGTGCGCCATTTCGCGGCCACGGAAGCGCATGGTTACCTTGACGCGGTCGCCTTCGCCCAGGAAGCGCTGCACGGCCTTCATCTTGGTCTCGTAGTCATGGGTGTCGATGTTGGGACGCATCTGCACTTCCTTGACCTCGATCACCTTCTGCTTCTTGCGCGCTTCTGCCGCCTTTTTCTGTGCGGCATATTTGTAGCGCCCGAGATCGAGCATCTTGGCCACGGGCGGGTTCGAATTGGCGGCGATCAGGACGAGGTCGAGCCCCTGCTCCTGCGCTTCAGCCATAGCGTCGCGCGTGCGGACGATGCCACGGTTTTCACCTTCTGCATCGATGAGCTGAACGTCGGGGCTAGTGATATCCTCGTTGGCAAGCGGCCCATCTTTCTGGGGCGCAACGGGTCTCATGGGACGGCGAATGGCAAGCGTTCCTTATGCTATTAGTGCCTAGGGGTGATTTCGGCCCTAAAATCGTGGTAGCGGCCCAATAAGTCAACTGGCGCGTCCAAGCAATTTTCAGGCTGTTGCGATGGAGAAGCGTTCCAGCACTCAATTGAGAAAGCGTCCAAAACCGACATGGGTTCCATCCACAGCTTCAGCGTCACGGTCGGCAAAGGCGCCGCCTGCCGTGAAATCGCCGTTGAGCAGCGCGCCGGCAACACGCCAGGTCTGTTCTGGCTCAACGGCTTCCGCTCGGTGATGAGCGGGCTCAAGGCGATGAGCCTTGACGCGCTCGGTGCCGAAAAAGGGCTGGAGGTCACCCGGTTCGACTATTCGGGCCATGGCCAGTCTGGCGGCCGGTTCGACGATGGCACGATCAGCCGCTGGCTCGAAGAGGCCGAGGCGGTGCTGGCGACGACCGGCGCCGCGCCGATCGTGTGCGGTTCGTCCATGGGCGGGTGGATCGCCCTGCTGCTGGCCCGGCGGCAATTGGCCAAGGGCACGCCGCTCAAGGGCCTGGTGCTGATCGCGCCGGCTACTGACGCCACCACACGGATCCTGGCCCGCATGAGCGATGCGCAACAACGCCAGCTTGAGACGCTAGGCTTTTACGAGCGGGAAAGCGCCTATGGCGACGGCATGTATCGCTATACAAGACGCCTGATTGAGGACGGCACGCATCACCTGCTGTTCGGCAGCGTGATCGAGACGGGTTGCCCGGTCCATATCCTGCAGGGCGGGCAGGATCCGGACGTGCCGCCGGAACATGCCCAGCGGCTGCTCACGCATATCCTCCACGATCCGGTGACCTATACGCTGATCCCAGATGGCGATCATCGCCTCAGCCGCCCCGAGGATCTGGCGCGGCTGCGGGCGGCAGTTTCGGGTATGCTCTAGGCCCGCGCGGACAATTTGGTCTTCTGCTGGCCTGCGGCATCAAAATTGTCCGGGCTCAGCCAGCGCTCGAATTCGGCACGCAGGGCAGGCCATTCCGTGTCGAGCATGGAGAACCAGGCAGTGTCCCGGCTCTGGCCCTTGACGATCATGTCCTGACGGAAAATGCCCTCGAAACGGAATCCGAAGCGCGTCGCCGCCGCCTTTGAAGGCTCATTGGCATTATTGCACTTCCATTCAAAGCGTCGATAGCCGAGGTCATCGAAGGCATGGCGGGCAAACAGGAACAGCGCCTCGGTCGCAAGGCGGCTGCGCGCCATGGGCAGGCCCCAATAGACGCCCCCAATCTCGATCGAACCATGCTCGGGACGAATACGCATCCAGGCCTGCTGGCCAACGGCCTTGCCACTGGCCTGGTCGATAACGGCCACATAGCGGTCCTGCCCGGCATTGACCTGATCTATCCAGGCCTCGGCAGCAGCCTGGCTTTCGGGCGCCTCGGAAAAGAGCCAGCGGAAACGCTCTGCGCCGCCGGGCATATTGGCCACCGCGAACAGATCGGCGGCGTGGCGCCGGTCCAGCGGTTCGAGGCGGACATAATGGCCTTCGAGCACAATGGGTTGGGGGGCGAACCTGGCCGGTTGTGGGGTCATTGTTTGCTTTCCAGAATGTGGGCCAGACCCATGCGATAGTTCGGATAGAGCATGTCGATGCCCAGCGCCTGCTTGATAGCCCGGTTGGAGACGCGCTTGTTGTCGCGATAAAAGCTGCGCTGCATCGGCGTCATTTCGGCCGTTTCGATGGGCAGGTCCGGCGGCACATCCATGCCGATCATCTGCGCGGCGTAAGCGATGACGTCCTGGGGCGGCGCCGGTTCGTCATCGGCAAGATTGAAAGTGCCCCCGAGCCGCCGCTCGGCCGCCAGCGCCGTCACGCGGGCAATGTCGGCGACATGGATGCGATTGAATACCTGCCCCGGCTTGATCACCCGACGGGCGGTTCCGGCCCGCAGCTTGTCAAAGGTCGAGCGGCCTGGCCCATAGATACCGGCCAGCCGCAAAATGCAGAGCGGCACGCCGCGTTCGGCGGCATAGTCGCGCCAAGCCTGTTCGGCCAGAACGCGCCGGTCCGAGCGCATATTGCGCGGCACCAGGGGCGCTGTTTCGTCGATCCAGTCGCCGTCGAAGTCGCCATAGACCCCGACCGTCGAATAATAGCACAGCCACTGCAATTGTCCGGCCGCATCGAGATCGGCCCGGTGGTGACGCAGAACCGGATCGCCATGTTCATCTGGCGCAATGGACAGGATGACATGGCTGGTCGTGGCCAGCGCATCCCCTACAGCCGGGCCCGGCGCCGTGCCATCAAACAGCACGGCGTCAATATCGCCGGAGCGCAATTGCGCGGCCTTTTCAGCCGAGCGCACGGTGCCGCCAATGGGCGTGAAACCACCCTGGCGCATGGCCCGCGTCGCGTTGATGGAGGAGAATCCCAACCCAAAGAAAAATGCTCGCATCAGACCACCCCGTCCCATTCCGTGCGGACATCGCTATCGCTTTCCTGCGCCAGCCTGTCCAGCCGCAAGCTTTCTGCCCGCTCCGCATCGAGCCGCCGCAAGGCCCAAATCGCTGCGCCACGCACCAAAGGCGATGGATCACCCAGCCTGGCCTCCACCAAGGGCAGCAGGCCCAGATCGTCCGAATTGCCGATGCAGATCAGCACATTGCGCAGGAAGCGTGCGTGCCCGATGCGTTTGACAGGCGAACCGGAAAACAGCACCCGGAACCCGGTGTCGTCCAACTGCACCAGTTCGGCCAGCGCCGGTCGCTCGAATTCGGGCCGGCTGCGCAATTTTGCCTCGCGGCTGATGCTGGCGAATTTGTTCCAGGGACAAACGGCCAGGCAGTCGTCGCAGCCATAGATGCGGTTGCCCATGGGCCTGCGGAATTCGCGTGGAATGGGGCCCTTGTGCTCTACCGAGTAGTAGGCAAGGCACTTGCGTGCATCGAGGCGGAACGGGGCGGGAAAGGCATTGGTGGGGCAGATATCGAGGCATCTGGTGCATGAGCCGCAGCTTTCCGCATGCGGCTGGTCTGTCGGCAGCTCCATATCGGTCAGGATTGCGCCCAGAAACAGCCAGGAGCCGAAAGTACGGCTGACCAGAACGGAATGCTTGCCCTGCCACCCCAGGCCCGCCGCTTCCGCCAGCGGCTTTTCCATCAGCGGCGCGGTATCGACAAACACCTTCACATCAGCCCCGGCCCGGCGGGCCAGCAATCCCGCCAGTTCCTTCAGGCGCCCCTTGATGATGTCGTGATAATCGCGGTTGCGGGCATAGGCAGAGATATTGCCGACGCTTTTGTCCTTGAGCAGGTCCATCGGATCGATCTGGGGGCCGTAATTGACACCGAGCAGGATCACCGAGCGCGCCTGATCCCACAGCCGCCGTGGATCACCGCGCCGCTCCTCGGTCTCGGCCATCCAATCCATATCGGCATGCCAGCCCTGGGCGAGTGCGGTATGGAGCTTTTCAGGCAGGTCGGGCCGGGCGTCGGCGCTGGCAATGCCGAAGGCGTCAAAGCCCAGCGCCTGGGCGCGGGTCTTGAGTTCGGTGACGAGCATTTCGGTGCCGGCTTGGGCCATGCCGCCAGATAGGACTAAAAGTCCAGGTCCGCATAGCCCCTGGAAGGCGGCATGGCGACCACGCGGTCGTTGAGCAGGGTGCGGAAAGCCGGGCGCGACTTGATGCGCGAATACCAGTCGCGCGTTTCGGGCGGCACCTTGGCCCAGTCGATATCGCCCATATAGTCGAGCGTGGAGAAATGCGCGGCGAGGGCAAAATCGGCCAGGCTCATCTCCTCGCCAGCCACCCATTTGCGGCTCGCCAGCAGCCAGTTGAAATAGAGCAGGTGTTCGCCCAGATTGGCCTTGGCGGCGCGCAACACGCTCGGCTCGGGCGTCGCGCCACGGATATCGCGCTTGGCGATCTTCTCCTCGACCAGATAGCGCGTCACCTCGTCATTGAGCTTGACCAGCACCCATTCCACCAGCCGCCACATTTCGGCTCGCTCCAGCGGACCGTCCGGAAACAGACCACCCACCGCATCGGGGGTGTAGAGGTCCTCGACGGCATGGATCGTGGCGAGAATTCCGATAACCGGGTGATCGTTCTCGGTGAACAGGATTGGCAGGGTGGCCGCCGGGTTGATGGCGAGCAGCGCTTCTTCGCGCAGCCAGGGCTTGGTCTCCTCCAGATCCAGCGGCACCCCATATTCGGCACACATCAGCCGGATGAGGCGAGAGGCTGGATCGAGAGGATAGTGCACAAGGCTGGGCATGAACAAAGCTCTGAAGTGGTTGCGTAGCAGCTTGGCGTGTCCCCCGCTTGGCGCCTAGAGCGAACACGGCTAAGAGACTGGGCCAAAAGCAGCCCTGGGAACGAGTTAGGGGATCAAATGAACGCCGATCAAGGTCTTTTTGTGCCCCTTATCCTCGGAATCCTCGAAGGGCTCACAGAATTCCTTCCTGTTAGCTCCACCGGGCACCTGCTTCTGGCTGACCATTTCTTCGGTCTAAGCCAGCCCAAGACTTTCATCGTGCTGATCCAGCTCGGCGCCATCCTGGCGGTGATCACGGTCTATTTTGCCAAATTGGGCGTCTTGATCCGCGATGCGCTGACCGGCAAGGCCTATGCCTGGCAGTTCGCCCTTGCCGTCGTGCTGGCGTGCTTGCCGGCGGTGGTCGCCGGCGTGCTGCTGCGCGATTTCATCCAGGGCGATTTGTGGGAATCGGCCATGCTGATCTGCATCACGCTGTTGATTGGCGGCATTGTCCTGCTCGTTGTCGACCGGCTCAAGCTTGAGCCGAAATACGACGATATCTACCGTTTCCCCTGGCATCTGGCGCTGATCATCGGCCTGTTCCAGATGCTGAGCCTGGTGCCGGGAGTGTCGCGCTCCGGCTCCACCGTGGTGGGCGGCATGTTGTTCGGCGCCAGCAAGCGAGCGGCGGCCGAATTCACCTTCTTTATCGCGCTGCCAATCATGGTGGGTGCCTTTGGCTATGATCTCTACAAGAGCCGCGATCTGATCGATTCCAGTATCGCGCTCAACGTGGCCATCGGTTTTGCAGCGGCCTTCGTGGCAGGTGCATTGGTGGTGCGCTATCTCTTGAATTTCGTCAGCCGCTACGGCTTTGCGCCATTCGCCTGGTGGCGCATTGTGGTGGGCGGCGCCGGTCTGATCGCTCTCTTGGCTTTCGGCCATTGACCTGCACTATGGCCCGGGCAAACCGGGCCTTTATCCGCGTACTGCCTGCAGGGGATAACGTCAGGTCCCCGGTTCCCGTCCCGAATAGGTGGAGGGGAAAGTGAAGAAGTGGTTGGGGATGTCGACGCCCTTCTGCACGTCATAGAGCGAGAAGGTCAGCTCGGACCCATTTGGCTCGACCAAGGTCCACTGCGCCAAGTCCTTGGTTTCGGTGTCGAAGATCAGCGAGACCTGCACGGTTCCGGCGACAGTATCATCAATGACGGTGATCGAGAGATAGCCATCGGTTTTGGTGACGTCGATGACATTGGCGTTGAGCAGATTGATCTGGTCACCCAGAAACTGACGCAGCGGAATGGAGTCCTGCGGATAGGCGTAGTAGGTCTCCTCGCGCCGGTCCACGACATAGAACCCACGCCCGATCGAGACAATCTCCTCGCGGCTGGGCGGGGCATAGCGGAATGCCACCTTGTTGGGCCGCTCGATGAAGAAGGTGCCTTCCTGGCGCCCGCCATTGGTGTCGATCTGCAAAAAGCGCCCCACCATGGTGCGGATGGCCGAGTTATGCGCATTGATTTCGTTGATCAATTGCTGTTCTTCGGCACTGAGCGCGCGGCTCTGGGCCAATGCCGGCAAAGCGGGCGAGAGGGCGGCGGCAAGGCCGAGCATGAGAGCGGTGCGGCGAATCATCGGCGGGATTTCCTCGCTGGGTCTTTGGGTGAGCCTAACCTAGGCAGCAATTGCGGCAACAGGTGGAAAGTTCCGCAAGGGTTGATTCACTGGGTATCGGTCCCTCCGAGGCACCCCTCCATCCTGCCGCATGGTCGCTCGATCACATTGTTGAAACGCCAATCACTTTTGCGGAACGGAGCAGGGGCCAGTCCATTGCTTTGGTTACCGAGCAATTAAGCCCGGCCAATCGCAGGAGACCTGCCATGCAGGACCAAGACAAGAACCGCAACAATCAGGATTTCAACAACGAACAGAACCGCCAGGGCCAGCGCGGTGGCCAGCAGAGCGGTCAGAATCAGCAGGGCCAGCAGGGCGGCCAACAGAATAGTCCGGACGACATGAATCGCGACGACGACCTGAACCGGCAGGGCGGCCGCGGCGGCCAGCAATCGGGTCAAAACCAGCAAGGCCAGCAGGGCGGGGAATTCCGCAAGGACCAGTCTGATTCAAGCACCAATAAACAGAACCGCTAATAGCGGTCAGCATCTTGTCAGGCGGCGGATACTCCGACGCCTGCATACGGAGGACGGACCTTTGGATGAGTCGAAGCTAGATCTGAACGATCTGATGCCCCTTTGGCAGCGAGAATTCGCGAATGGCATCGACCATACCGTAGTCGCAGGCCTCAGACGGCGCGATATGAATCTCGCTGTGCCGGCGGGAGGCAAGTACCGCGGCGGGGATTCGGCTCCGCTCACGCAGGATATTATCCGTTCGATCATCGTCTGCCAGTGCCGCGTCAAGCGTTGACTGCAGGCGTCGCGCGCTCATCCCGTCGGAATGCCCCATGGTGGTCGGATGGATCATGAACATGGAATGGACGGAGCAATAGCGTTCCTCTGCAGCAAGAAATACCGACACCGCGATCGAGCCCACTGAGCCTGTGTTGTATATTGCCAGCCGCAATGGCAACGCCCGGATATGATTGTAGAGATAGACGCCATCAGCGACGTAGCCGCCATTTGAACTGAACGCCAAATGGACGGTTTCCACCCCTTCGTTGACCGCAGAGTTCAGGGCCGCCGCCAAGCGCCCCACCCCGCCGGGTTCAATTGGGCCGGTAAAGCCGAAATAGGCAATGATGTCGGACTGTCCCATGGGTGCCTTCCTATCGGGCACTAAACGGACAACAACCAATATCGATCCTGCCCGCCGCGTCGTCAGTATCCGTCGGCGTTGTCGCCCACCAGTATCTCACGCTTGCCGGCATGGTTGGCGGGGCTGATGACCCCTTCATTTTCCATACGCTCGATGAGCGTCGCCGCCTTGTTGTAGCCGATGGCGAGGCGCCGCTGAATATAGGAGGTCGAGGCCTTCTTGTCGGTCATCACGATATGAACGGCCTTGTCGTAGAGCTCGTCGCCTGAGCCGGCATAGCTCTCATCGCTCGAGGCGCCGCCTTCGCCATAGCCGCCCTCGTCCTCCTCGGTGATATTGTCGAGATAGTCCGGTGTGCCCTGGCTCTTGAGGTGGGCAACCACGCTCTCGACCTCGGCGTCCGAGACAAAGGCGCCGTGCAGGCGCTTGGTGCGGCCGCCCGAGGCCATGTAGAGCATGTCGCCATTGCCCAGGAGCTGTTCGGCACCCTGCTCGCCCAGGATGGTGCGAGAGTCGATCTTGGACGTCACCATGAAGGAAATACGGGTGGGGAAGTTGGCCTTGATGGTGCCGGTGATGACGTCCACCGACGGGCGCTGGGTGGCCGTGACCATGTGGATGCCGGCGGCGCGGGCCATCTGCGCCAGACGCTGGATGGCCCCTTCAATGTCCTTGCCCGCGACCATCATCAGGTCGGCCATTTCGTCGACGATGATGACGATATAGGGCAAGGGCTCGAGATCGAACTCTTCGCTTTCGAAGATCGCCTCGCCGGTCTCGCGATCAAAACCGGTCTGCACCGTCCGGGTGATGGTCTTGCCTTCCTTGGCCGCCTCGGTCACGCGCTGGTTGAAACCATCGATGTTGCGCACACCGATCTTGCTCATCTTGCGGTAGCGATCTTCCATTTCGCGCACCGCCCATTTGAGCGCCACCACGGCTTTCTGCGGGTCGGTGACCACCGGGGTCAAGAGGTGCGGAATGCCGTCATAGATCGAGAGTTCGAGCATTTTCGGGTCGATCATGATCATGCGGCACTGCTCGGGCGTCATCTGGTAGAGCAGCGAGAGAATGAAGGTGTTGATGCCCACCGACTTGCCCGAGCCGGTGGTACCGGCGATGAGCAGGTGGGGCATGCGCGCCAGATCGGCAATGACGGGTTCGCCGCCAATGGTCTTGCCCAGGCAGATGGGCAGCTTGCCCTTCATTTTCTCGAAATCGGACGAGGCCAGCATTTCCCGGAAGAAGACCGTTTCGCGGCTCTGATTTGGCAGCTCAATACCGATGGCGTTGCGGCCAGGCACTACGGCGACGCGGGCCGAAATGGCGCTCATGGAACGGGCGATATCGTCGGCCAGCGAGATGACGCGGCTCGACTTGATGCCGGGGGCCGGTTCAAGCTCGAACAGGGTCACCACCGGGCCGGGGCGGACATTGATGATGTCGCCCTTGACCCCGAAATCGGCCAGCACCGCCTCAAGCTGACGGGCCATTTCCTCGAGCCGCTCGGGGGCATGCTCGGGCATGGGGCCGCCGCGCTTGGGTTCGGCGAGCAAGCTCAGTTCGGGCAGCTCAAAGCCATGCGGCTCATCGAGCAGGGAGCCCTGGGCCTCGCGGAAGACACGCTGCCCAGGGGCCGGACGCGGCGCCGGCGCTGTGACGCGTGGCGCCGCCGGATCGGCCGGATGAAAGCGCGAATCGCCGCGCTGCGTCCGGGCCGGCATGGGCGCGTCGGGCACGAAGGGGATATCATCGTCTTCCGGCTCATCGGGATAGTCGATGGCGGTATCGTCATATTCGGGCTGCGCCATGATCCGCGCGGACGGCTCAAAGCTGGGTTCCTCGTGCTGAACGGGGAGATGAATGCGCCGCTGCGGCGCCGCGACGTCAGGTTCACGGCCGACATGCACCTCGGGCGCCGTCATGGACGGCTCGACATCATGCGCAAACTGTTCGCTCTGCTCATGCGCGCGGCGCGCGGCGTGCTCGGCCTTGGCGCGGCGGAAGGCGGTGCGCAGCGAATAGCCCATGTGAACGACGGCACCCATGGCCACTTCGACGACCGGATTGGGTTCGCGCTCATCCTCTTCGGCGGCCCGGCGGGCGGCAGAACCCTTGGATGGCTTGGCCGGAATGGACGTGCCCAGGCCCATGGCGATCCAGAACAGGGCCAGAGCGGGCGCACTCAGAATAATGGCGAACAGGGTCGAGGTGAGCGGTTGCGGGTCGCCACCGGTAATCATGCCCGCCAGACTGGTGAACAGCATGCCGGCAAGTCCACCCAACCCGGTAGGCAGGGGCCAGGTTTCAGGCATGGCCACAAATGCAAAGACTCCGGCGAACAGCAGGACCGCTCCGACCCAGGCGCCGAGGCGCAGTCCAGCGCGCGTCACGACATGGCGGCGTGCCATGGCCCAGCCCCAAAGCGCCAGGGGGACCACCATGACGAGACCTGCCAGGCCGAGAAACTGGAAGACCAGATCAGCAATGACGGCGCCGGGAAAGCCGAGCCAATTGGCGGGCGCCTTGGCAGTGGCCAGCGACAAGGATGGATCGTCGACAGACCAGGACGCCAGCGCGGCCAGCAATATTGCACAAACCCCCAGTACCAGCAGCCCGGCGACCCGCAAGGGAATGCGGATGGCAATGGCCGGCGGCGGCATCGGTGCCTTGGCCGAACGACCCGGATTGCGGGCTGCGCGGGCAGGCAGGCTGCGGACTTCATCGAGGGTCGGAATAGGATGGCTGGGCATGAAACGCATTACTCACTGTCGGCCCGCAAACCATCGAAGTGGGCCGTAATGGCGTCATGCTATCCGGGTGTGGTTAATCGCGTGCTAACCATCGCCCATTGGGCAAAGGGAAGGGCGGCACCGCAGCGCCGCCCGTCAGAATTGGATTAGTTGTAGGCGCGCTCGCCGTGGGTCGAGAGGTCGAGACCATCGCGTTCGGCCTGCTCGGAGACCTTGGCGCCGCCGAACAGAGCCTTGACGATCAGCATGGCGATCAGCGCGACAACGCCCGACCACACCACGGCAACAATGACGCTGGTGAGCTGGACCATGAACTGCCCGCCCATGTCGTAGCCATCGAGCGGATAGCCGCCAAAGGAGGGATTGGCGACGATGGCCGTGCCCAGCGCGCCGACAATGCCGCCAACGCCGTGAATGCCGAAAACGTCGAGGCTGTCGTCATATTTGAGCATGGGCTTCAAATTCACCACGGCCCAGAGACAGACCACGCCGGCGACTGCACCGAGCACAATGGCGCCGCCGACGCCGGAGAAGCCGGCCGCCGGGGTAATGGCGACAAGACCCGCCACAGCGCCGGAAACGGCGCCAAGGGCCGAGGCGTGTCCGCGCGTGATACGTTCGCCCAGGGCCCAGGCCAGGGCACCGGCGGCAGGCGCGAGGACGGTGTTGATCAGGGCCACAGCGGTCAAGGCATTGGCTTCCAGGTTCGAACCGGCATTAAAGCCGAACCAGCCGAACCAGAGCAGACCCGTGCCGATATAGGTCAAGACCAGATTGTGCGGCGGAATGGGCTCTTTGAGGTAGCCTTTGCGGGCGCCGAGCATCAGAGCCGCCACAAGGGCGGCCACACCGGAATTAATATGGACCACCGTGCCGCCGGCAAAGTCATAGGCGCCCATGTTGAACAACAGACCCGGGCCGGACCAGACCATGTGGGCCATGGGCACATAGGAGAAGGTGAACCAGATGGCGAGGAACGCCATCAGCGCGCCGAATTTCATGCGTTCGGCGATGCCGCCCACGATCAGGGTCGAGGTGATGCAGGCAAAAGTCAGTTGGAACGCCACAAAGACCATCTCGGGCAGTTCGTAGCCGTCCGAGAAGGTCGCGGCAGTAGATTCCAGGGTCACACCGGAGAGGAAGAATTTGGAGAAGTCGCCGAAGAAGGCCGAGAGCCCACCTTCGGTGGGGCCAGCAAAGGCCAGCGAATAGCCATAGGCCACCCAGAGAATCGAAATCAGCGAGAAGCCGAGGAAGACCTGGGTCAGGACGCTCAGAATATTTTTGGCGCGCACCAGGCCGCCATAGAAAAGGGCCAGACCCGGTATGGTCATGACGATGACGACCATGGTCGAGACCAGCATCCAGGCAACGTCACCCTTGTCGACAACAGCGGCCGCAGCCTCGGTCACGGCTTCAGCGGCGGGTGCGGCGGCCTCCTGAGCCAGGGCGGGCAGCGCCGCCAGGAAGGAGGCCAGGGTTGCGCCTCCCAGAACTTTGGACAAATGCATTTGGTCTTGTCTCCGAATGTGGGAAGCGAGTTAGAGCGCAGAGGCGCCGGTTTCGCCGGTGCGGATGCGGGTCACAGCGAGGAGGTCGAGCACGAAGATCTTGCCATCACCAATGCGTCCGGTCTGGGCCGCCTCGCGGATGGTGGACGCGATCTGGTCCGCCTGATCGTCATCGACGGCGATTTCGAGCTTGAGCTTGGGCAGGAAGTGCACGGCATATTCTGTGCCGCGGTAAATCTCGGAATGGCCCTTCTGGCGCCCATAGCCCTTGACTTCGGTAACGGTCATACCGTGCACCTCGAGCGAGGAGAGCGCCTGGCGCACCTCTTCGAGGCGGGACGGCTTGATGATGGCAACCACCAGTTTCATGTGACCCCCTTTGGCGCCACTTTGGGCGCATGCTGGAACGTCACAGAAGACTCAAACGCCGTGCCAACCGAACCGGCGCCATTTTAGTGTTTATTTAGAAGGGTTTGCGAATATCGCGCGCAAACAGGCACGAAAATGGGCAGGTCAATGCCTAATTTCCGTGCAAAAGATTCCTGCAATGCTCGTTTTCCAGGCATCTTGCCAGGGGTGTGCAGTCCGCGCGTTTTGCGAGTGGGAAGCCTCTGTGGCGGGCCAAGAGGGACGCGGGCTGCACGCCGCTGGCAAGCGGGGATGACCGGGCACATGGCCCGACCATCCGGAGTATGAGTTACTTGAACTCGGGATAGGCTTCGACGCCGACCTCGGCCTTGTCCAGGCCCAGATCTTCATCTTCAGCGGTCGGACGCAGGCCCATGATGGTCTTGAGAATGAACCAGACCACGAAGCTCACCACGAAGACGAAGACACCCACGATGATGATCGAAATCAGCTGACCGCCCAGGGTGGCATCGGGGTTGGTGAAGACCACGGCGATAGTGCCCCAGATACCGGCCAGAAGGTGAACCGGAATGGCGCCGACAACGTCGTCGAGCTTGAGCCGGTCGAGCAACGGCACGGAGAACACCACAATCAGGCCGCCGACGGCGCCGATCAGGGTGGCCGTGCCCAGACCCGGCGTCAGCGGCTCGGCGGTGACAGCGACCAGCCCGGCCAAAGCGCCGTTGAGCACGAAGGTCAGGTCGACCTTCTTGTAGATGATGGCGGTCGCGATCAGGGCGGCAAGCGCACCGCCGACGGCACCAGCATTGGTGTTGGCCATGATACGACCGACATCGGCCACGTCACCCACCGAGCCCATGGCGAGCTGCGAGGCACCGTTAAAGCCGTACCAGCCCATCCACAGGATGAACACGCCGAGCGTTGCCAGGGGCATGGAGGAGCCGGGCATGGCGTTGACCGAACCATCGGCATTGTACTTGCCGCGACGCGCGCCAAGCAGGATGACACCGGCGAGAGCGGCCCAGCCACCAACGGAGTGCACGACGGTCGAACCGGCGAAGTCGAGGAAGCCGAACTGGCTGTCGAGGAAACCGCCACCCCACTTCCAGGACGCCTGGATCGGGTAGATCAGCGCGGTCAGCACCACGGTGAAAATCAGGAAGGGCAGCAGCTTGATGCGCTCGGCCAGCGTACCCGAAACGATCGAGGCGGTGGTGGCGCAGAACATCACCTGGAAGAAGAAGTCCGAGCTGGTGGCTGCATAGGAGAAGTCATCGGCGCCGTCAGCAGTGATGCCCACGGCTTCGAGAATGGCGATACCGAAGGCACCGAGATAGCCACCGGTCTCATCCGAACCCATGGCCCAGTTACCCAGCGGATACATCAGGTTGTAGCCGATGAGGTAGTACATCAGGCAGGCCACGGCGAAGAGCGAGACGTTCTTCAAGAGCTGCATGGAGACGTTCTTGGTGCGGACCATGCCCGCTTCGACCATGGCAAAGCCTGCGGCCATCCAGAACACCAGAATGCCGCCCAGGATCATCAGGAACGAATTGAGGATAAATACCACATCTGCCGAAACGCCTTCGCTCAGCGTTGCGGCGGCTTCTTCAGCGGGGGCTGCGTCCTGGCCCAGGGCCGGGAGCGACAGCAGCAGCGAGGCCAGTGCCACGCCACCTGCGATCTTTAGGGGAGTCTTGAACCCTGTCATTGTCTTTTTTCTCCTTGAATCGGTGGCGTCAAAGCGCGGAAGCGCCGGTTTCACCGGTGCGGATGCGGGTGACGGCGAGAAGATCGAGGATGAAGATCTTGCCATCGCCGATACGGCCGGTCTGGGCAGCGTCGCGGATGGCCGCGCTCACCGCGTCAGCAATGCCGTCATCGACGGCAATCTCGACCTTGAGCTTGGGCAGGAAGTGCACGGCATATTCGGTGCCGCGATAGATTTCGGAATGACCCTTTTGCCGGCCATAGCCCTTCACCTCGGTCACGGTCATGCCGTGGACATCGAGTGAGTTGAGCGCCTGCCGCACCTCCTCGAGCCGTGATGGTTTGATGATTGCAACCACCAGTTTCATGCTTGCCCCTTTCTGCCTTGGGTGTTCGATGCCCAACAGGACTCAAGAGCCGTGCCAAACTGGCCTCGCACTGGCTTTATTCTTTTTGTTCAATGGTTTAATTCCCACCCATCGCGCCAGCCAGCTTTGTGACGACATCGAGGCAGCAGCATATTGCTCATTATTTGTGCGCCAGATGTTGGCAAACTCTAGAATGCTCATTTTTTGATCAACCATCCCGCGGCAATGATGCGCTTGCCTCTCAAGCAGTCAGGGCGGACAATGAGCGGCAAGGAGATCAGCATGTCCCAATCCAGTCCCGAGCGGCATGACGTCATTATTGTCGGTGGCGGTCCTGTGGGCCTGACCATGGCCCTGGCCCTGGTCCGATCCGCGCCCGGCGTTCAGGTGGTGCTGGTCGACCGGCGACCGCTGGAAGTGCCAAGGGACAACCGGGCTTCGGCCATCGCCGCCGGTGTGCGCAGGGTGTTCGAAGCGCTGGGCGTCTGGACCGAGATGGAAAGCCGGTCCCAGGCCATAGCGAGCATGCATATTACCGATTCGGGCACCGGCGATCTGGCGCGGCCGCTGTTCCTTCGGTTCGATGGCGATGTGGCTCCGGGCGAAGCCTTTGCCCATATGGTGCCCAATCAGGCCAGCAGCGCAGCGCTGCTCAGCGCGGTGGCAGACGATATCACCGTAATCGCTCCTGCCGAGATAGCCGACTGGAGCGCAGACGGCCCATTGGGGCAGCTGACCCTGGCTGATGGCCGGGAGATTACAGCACCGCTGATCATTGCCGCCGATGGCGCGCAATCGCGCCTGCGCCAGCGTGCCGGCATCGAAACGATGGGGTACGACTACGGCCAGGTGGGCCTGGTGGCGACGATTGCCCATGAATTGGCGCATGATGGCGTGGCCTATGAGCACTTCCGGCCTGCGGGACCGTTTGCCAGCCTGCCCCTGATTGGCAATCGCTCGTCTCTGGTCTGGACCGAGACCGCACAGGACGCGCCGCGCTTCCTGGCGATGACACCAGACGAACTGGCGGTGGCGATCGAAGCGGTGATGGGCTCGACGCTGGGCCGGGTCAGCCTCGAGGACAAGTTGATGGGCTTTCCGCTGCGCCTGCAGCTGGCCAAGAGCTTCATTGGCCCTCGTCTGGCGCTGATCGGCGATGCGGCTCATGTGGTGCATCCGATTGCCGGCCAAGGGCTCAACCTGGGTCTCAAGGACGTCGCTGCGCTGGCGGAAGTGATCGTTGAAAGCCTGCGTCTGGGCCTCGACCACGGATCGGTCGACGTGCTGGAGCGCTATCAGAGCTGGCGCCGGCTCGACACGGCCTCGATGGCTGTGGTCACCGACGGAATGAACCGGCTTTTTTCCAATGATAGTGCTCCGGTTCGGGCCCTGCGCGATTTCGGCCTGGGGCTGGTCGACCGTGCCGGGCCGGTCAAATCAGCGCTCATCCGCGCCGCCTCCGGCATCGGCGGCAGCGCACCAAAACTGCTCAGTGGACTGCCCATCTGACGCTGAGAATAGCCCAACCAATGTGCGCGTGGATAAATGGGCTACCTGGAGTGGCGCTGAATTTCCTCGGGTTCGACGTTGCGGGCCTCTTCAAGACTCAGGAGCGGCACGCCCTTGCGGATGGGAAAGGCCAGCCGGGCGGCAACCGAGATCAATTCGGACTTGTCGTCCGATAGGATCAGCCGCGTCTTGGTGAGCGGGCAGACCAGCATTTCGAGCGTATGGGGGTCCAGAATGTGGCGCGGGTCCGCCGGCTGGCCGCCCATCAGTTGAGCGGCGCAGCGCCGTCCGAGCCGCCGCGCGCCATTTCATATTCGGTCATGGCGATCAGCGTTTCGGCACGCTCTTCCAAGGTTTGCGCTTCGAGCAGCACCTGCTTTTCGGCGGCGCCATAGGGTGAAACCATGCAGCAGAAATTGACCAGATCCGCCGTGCCGGTCGATTCGATCTCTTCCCAATTCAGCTCGAAATTGGCGAACTCGGCATAGTCACGCATCATCTTGACGAAACGGGCCCGATCGACAGCCTCTTCGCCGTGGTTGCGGGCAAAATCGGCTTCATAGCCTTCGGCCGAAATGGCGCATTGCCGATAGGGCGTGAGCACGGTGAGTTCGTGCAGCAGGCGGAAGCGGGTGACCCCTTCGAGGATGATGAAATAGCGCCCGTCGCCGCTTTCCTCGAAATGAGTGAGGCGGCCCAGGCAGCCAACAGATTGCAGCGGCGCGCGTCCCTTGGGGCTCTCCTCAGTGGTGTCTTCGGGCTGGATCAGGCCGATCAGCCGGTCCCCGCGCAGGGCCGCATCCACCATTTCAATATAGCGCGGCTCGAACACATTGAGCGGGCGATGCGAAAAGGGCAGCAGCAGGGCGCCGCTGAGCGGAAACACCGGCACCGATTTGGGCAGTTCAACTGGACTGGCGGGTCGCTTGGGCATTCATCGTCCTATCAGGAGAAGAGCACGGCCGAGAGCATGCGCCGCCCCCTGAGCGTGGCCGGGTCCTTGGGGCCCCAGGCTTCGAACAGTTCGAGCAGTTTCTTGCGGGCCGCTTCTTCATTCCAGGAGCGGTCGCGCTTAAAGCTGGCAACCAGGGCCTCAGCGGCTTCCAGGCGCTTGCCTTCGGCATTGAGGACAACGGCCAGATCAAGCCGGGACTGATGATCGTCCGGATTGGCGGCGATGGCGGCTTCCAGCGTCGCGGCTTCCGACAGGCCGGCCGCTTCTTGCTTGAGGCGAATGGCGTGCATGTGGGCGGTATAGGCGTCACCGCTGCGCTTGTTCTCGGGCACCAGGTCGAGCGTGGCCTTGGCCTGGTCGATCTCGCCGGCGCTGATATAGATGCCGGCGAGGCCAATAAGGGCTTCTGCATTGTCCGGGGCGTGCTGCAGCACCATGCCGTAGATCTGCGCGGCCTGCCCCAGGTCACCAGCGGCCAGCGCAGCCTTGGCGGCCTCATTGGCCTGGGCGATCTGGGCCTCGAGTGAATCGCCATCGTTGGGCTGCGATCCTCCGCCCCCAGCGGCGGCGGCGGCAATCAGCTTTTCGGCAAAGCGGCGCACTTCGCCCTCTGGCATGGCGCCCATGAAGCCATCGACCGGGCGACCGCCGGCGAAGGCGAAAACGGCGGGAATGGACTGCACACCCAGCTGGCCTGCGATCTGGGGATGCTCGTCGATATTGATCTTGACCAGTCTGATCTGCCCCGCCTTTTCGGTGACAACCTTTTCAATGGCCGGGCCGAGCTGACGGCAGGGGCCGCACCAGGGCGCCCAGAAATCGACCAGCACTGGCACGTCGCGGGAGGCATCGATGACGTCGGCCTTGAAGCCGGCATCGGAGCCTTCGCGGATGAGATCGGCGGGAACCGGGGCGGCGCCAGAGGCACCATCAAAGGACAAGGTCATGTTTTCCACTCTTGAGCTGGCAGGAAACGCAGCGTTTGCGGCCTTTTTGCGCCCGCAGACCCCGCGCTGGCAACCCCCGATTCCCACAGCCTCTCGCGAAGATGACAGAAACACGAAAAACCGGGTTGCATTCGGGTCGGCGATTGGGCATATAGCGCCCGTCGCCGCACTTACAAGTGCCGGAGACGACGGAGCGCGGGTGTAGCTCAGGGGTAGAGCATAACCTTGCCAAGGTTAGGGTCGTGGGTTCGAATCCCATCGCCCGCTCCAAAAACTAGAGACGCAAGT